>UMGX01006262.1_pt1 | contig 300354 bp, 232 predicted proteins | sample 1965411 | NCBI WGS metagenome assembly UMGX01 (sample SAMEA4836086, study PRJEB28245) | human gut metagenome | biome: gut microbiome; material: fecal sample | place: Denmark | collected 2008 | reverse complement strand
TCACTATATCTTTCCGCATTTCACTTTTTTGTAGTAACTTTGCGTCGCATAATTGCTCACAAAACTATGAAAACCGACTTTCTGGTTATCGGTTCCGGCGCAGCGGGCCTTTCGTTCGCGCTCAAGGCCGCGGCCCACGGGCATGTCACGATCGTCACGAAGGGCGAAATGAACGAGTGCAATACCAACTTTGCACAAGGCGGCATCTGCTCGGTGACCTACGCCCCCGACACATTCGAAAAACATATCCACGACACCCTGGTCTGCGGAGCCGGCAAATGCGACGAAGAGGCCGTCGGACTGGTCGTGCGCCGGGCCCCGGAGCTGATCCGCGACCTGATCGAATGGGGCACGCGCTTCGACAGGACTCCCGACGGACGTTTCGAGTTGAACCGCGAGGGCGGGCATACCGAACCCCGCATCCTCCACCACGAAGACCTCACGGGCGCCGAGATCGAACGGGCGCTGGTCGAGTCGGTTCGCCGGCACCCCGGCATCACGGTGCTGGAACACCATTTCGCCATCGACCTCTTGACGCAGCACCACCTGGGCGAATTCGTCACGCGCCATACGCGCGGGCTGGCCTGCTTCGGCGCCTATGTGCTCAACCTCGCCACCAATGAGATCGAGACCATGCTCGCCAAGTTCACCGTCGTCGCCACGGGCGGCTGCGGCAACATCTACTCCACGACCTCCAACCCGGTCGTCGCCACGGGCGACGGCATCGCCATGTGCCACCGCGCCAAGGCCATCACCGAGAACATGGAATTCATCCAGTTCCACCCCACGACGCTCTACAACCCCGGCGAGAAACCCAACTTCCTCATTACGGAAGCCATGCGCGGTTTCGGCGCCATCCTTCGCCTGCCTTCCGGCGAGGAGTTCATGGACAAATACCACCCGATGAAATCGCTGGCGCCGCGCGACGTGGTGGCCCGCGCCATCTACCGCGAAATGACCAAGCGGGGCTCGGACTTCGTCTACCTCGACGTCACGCACAAAGACCCCGGAGCCATCCGCAGCCACTTCCCCAACATCTACGAAAAATGCCTTTCGATCGGCATCGACATCACCCGCGACTGGATTCCCGTGACGCCCGCGGCGCACTACTGCTGCGGCGGGGTGAAGGTCGACACCAACGGCGAGACCTCGATCAGGCACCTCTACGCGCTGGGCGAAACCTCCTGCACGGGGCTGCACGGAGCCAACCGCCTCGCTTCCAACTCGCTGATCGAAGCGGTGGTCTATGCCGACCAGGCCGCACGCCACGCTGCGTCGCTGCTCCCCAAGGTCGAGATCCAGGAGGGCATCCCCGACTGGGACTTCGAAGGCACGCAGCACACCGAGGAGATGCTGATGATCATCCAGTCCAAGCGCGAGATGCAGACCATCCTGTCCAACTACGTGGGCATCGTCCGCTCGAACCTCTCGCTCAAACGCGCCATGCGCCGCCTCGAGATACTCTGGCAAGAGACCGAGGAGCTCTATAACAAGACCAAGCCCAACCGCGAATTGTGCGAGCTGCGCAACATGATCGCCGTAGCCTACCTGGTAATCAAACAGGGCCGCGAGATCAAGGAGTCGGTCGGCTGCCACTACAACGCCGACTACCCGAAAGAATAACAAAGGTTTAAAATTACCGGGATATTCCGGCCGCATGCGACAAGCCTCTCCCCCGGGAGGGATTTGGGGCGGGCCAGGCTTGCAAACACGGCCCGAAGCCGTGGCAACAGCAGTCGCCGGCACCGGCTGCGCCGGATCCCGGCAGAAACATTCGAACAAATACATGACATTACAGGAAGAAATCACACGCCGCCGCACCTTCGCGGTCATCGCCCACCCCGACGCGGGTAAAACCACCCTCACCGAGAAGCTGCTGCTCTTCGGCGGTGCCATCCACGTCGCCGGGGCGGTCAAAAGCAACAAGATCAAGAAAGGCGCCACGTCGGACTTCATGGAGATCGAGCGCCAGCGCGGCATCTCGGTCGCCACGGCCGTGATGGGCTTCGAATACAAGGGCACCAAGATCAACATCCTCGACACCCCGGGCCACGAGGACTTCGCCGAAGACACCTACCGCACGCTGACGGCCGTCGATTCGGTCATCATCGTCATCGACGGTGCCAAGGGCGTCGAGTCGCAAACCCGCAAACTGATGGAGGTGTGCCGTATGCGTTCGACGCCGGTGATCGTCTTCATCAACAAACTCGACCGCCCCTCCAAGGAGCCTTTCGACCTGCTGGACGAGGTGGAAAAGGAACTGCGCATCCGCGTGCGGCCGCTGGCCTTCCCCATTTCGAACGGCCCCACGTTCCGCGGGGTCTACAACCTCTACGAAAAGAACCTCTCGCTTTTCACGTCGGACGAAAAACTCACCGCCGACGCCCAGACCGCCGAGATTTCCGACCTCGCGTCGCCGGAGCTGGACAGCTACATCGGCGCGAAATTCGCCGAACAGCTGCGCTCGGACGTCGAGCTGGTCGAAGGCGTCTACGACGAGTTCGACCGCGAGGCCTACCTGCGCGGCGAGCTGGCCCCCGTGTTCTTCGGCTCGGCGGTCAACAACTTCGGCGTGCGCGAACTGCTCGAATGCTTCGTCCGCATCGCCCCCTCGCCGCGCCCGGCGCCCACCGCGACCCGCACCGTGGAGCCCGCCGAGCCGAAGATGACGGGCTTCGTGTTCAAGATCCACGCCAACATGGATCCCAACCACCGCGACCGCATCGCCTTCCTGAAAATCTGCTCCGGGACGTTCGAGCGCAACCATAACTACCTGCACGTGCGCAGCGGCAAGCAGCTCAAGTTCTCCTCGCCGACGGCCTTCATGGCCGAAAAGAAATCGGTCATCGACTTCGCCTACCCGGGCGACATCGTCGGCCTGCACGACACGGGCAACTTCAAGATCGGCGACACCTTCACCGAGGGCGAGAAGCTCAAATTCACGGGCATCCCGTCGTTCGCCCCCGAGCAGTTCCGCTACATCGAGAACGCCGACCCGCTGAAATTCAAGCAGCTCGCCAAGGGCGTCGACCAACTGATGGACGAAGGCGTGGCGCAGCTGTTCGTATCCTCGCTCAACGGCCGCAAGATCATCGGCACGGTCGGGGCGCTCCAGTTCGAAGTCATCCAGTACCGACTCGAACACGAATACAACGCCGCCTGCCGCTGGGAGCCGATCTCGATCTACAAAGCCTGCTGGATCGAGAGCGACAACGCCGCGCAGCTGGCCGATTTCAAGCGCCGCAAGCACACCAACATGGCCGTCGACAAGCACGGCCGCGACGTCTTCCTCGCCGACACGAGCTACGGGCTGGCGCTGGCGCAGGAGAATTTCAAGGACATCCGCTTCCACTTCACCTCGGAGTTCTGATCCGGGGAGGGGTGTCCGATCCGTAAAAATCCCGGCGGGAACCCATGTGGGATCCCGCCGGGATTCTCTCTTCCTGCCGGCAATACGCCCGCCCCGGCCGCGTCAACCGCGATGCCGCAGGCAGGTCGCAGGTACGGACGGCGCAGACAGGTCACAGGCATGGACGCCGCACGCACGGACATCGCACAGCTTGCCAGCCGGGCTACTCGAAAACGGGAGCTTCGGCACTCCGGGCGGGTACGTGCCCGCGCACCTCGGGCCACCCGTCATTCCATTCGATCCGGTCGAGAATCAGGTAACGCGGCCCGCCCACCTCGAGCCGGGTATGGTACAGCATCCAGTCCTGCCCCTTATCATCGGTAACGAATTCCGCATTGTGCCCAGGGGCGACAAACCCGTTGCCGTTGCCCACGACCAGTTCGTGGTGCACGCCGAGCATGTCGCGCCCCGCACGATCGACATAAGGCCCCATCAGCGACCGACTGCGGCCGACGACCACATGGTAATCCTTCATGAAATCGCCCGTCGAGACGATCAGGTAATAGTATCCGTCCCGCTTGTGGATGTAGGTGCCCTCGTACTGGTCGCCGGCGATCTTACGCTTCCCGGCCCCGGGTTTGAGCGATAACCCGTCGTCCGCAAGTTCAATCGCCCAGATGCCCCGGAAACTTCCCCAGAACATGTACTTGTGCCCGTCCTCCTCGATGTAGAACTGGTCGATCGAAATATCGACCCCGATCTCGTCGCTGCCGATCAGTTTCCCGTGGTCGGTAAAGGGCCCGACAGGCGAGGGGCCCGACGCCACGCCGATGGCGTGCTTGTTGTTCTCCCCCGGCTGGGAATAATACAGCACATACCTGTCGCCGATCTTGTTGATGTCCGGCGCCCAGAGGTTGGCCCCGGCCTTGTCGGTTATCTGCGGATGGTTCTCCGCCGTAAAGACCTCGCCGACCTTCGTCCAGTTCACCAGGTCGGACGAGCGCAGGATGGGGATGTTGTTCTTTCCGCTCTCGGTCGCATAGAGGTAAAAATTCCCGTCCTCGGCGCGTATTACCGTGGGGTCGGCCACGAGGAATTCCCGGAAAACCGGGTTCTTGTAGCTCTTTGCCCCGGGGTTCCCGGGCAGGGGATCCCCGTCCCCGCTGCGGGCGGGTTCGGGCGTGCCGCAGGCACAGGCCACGGGCAGTAACACCGCCATGAAGGCGAGTGCGACGAAATAATTTTTCATAGCGTATCTCATTTACGAATTCAACGATATTTTGCCGGAACCGGCAACAAAGATACGAAAAATACACTGTCTTCGGCCGGGCGGAAGGGGATTTCCGTTTCCGCCGGCCGGTGCGGCACGGCGGCAATAAAAAAAGCCTGCTGGAAACCAGCAGGCTTTCACCTATATATCCGCCCGTTAACGCATCGGCACCTCGATGACCAGCACCTGGGCGTCGGCCGAAGCCCTGATCCCGAAGCCGTCGGTATCCCAGACCCCCATGCCGTCGCGGCGGCCGAGCACTTCGCCGTCCACCTCGACCAGCCCTTCGATCACGAAGACATAGGCCCCGTTCCCGGGCGTATGCATCCGGTATTCAACGTCATGCCCCTTGTCCAGGTCGAGCGTCGAGAACCAGGCATCCTGATGGAGCCAGCCCGTGTTTTCGCCACCGCGGCCTTCGGGGGCCACGATCGTCCTCAATTCGTTACGCTTTGCCGGCGCCAGCCGGATCTGGTTGTAACGCGGCGTATGGTTCTCCGCATCGGTCAACACCCATATCTGCAGGAATTTCACGGGCTCCGTGTCACTGGCGTTCATTTCGCTGTGCGTAATGCCCGTCCCGGCCGACATGACTTGGATCTCGCCCGGGCGCAGCTCCTGCATGTTCCCCATGCTGTCGCCGTGCCGGAGCGCACCTTCGAGCGCAATCGACACGATCTCCATGTTATCGTGGGGATGCGTCCCGAATCCTTCGCCCGGGGCGACCGTATCGTCGTTGAGCACCCGCAGGGCGCCGAAATGGATTCGCCGGGGGTCGTAATATCCGGCAAAACTGAACGTATGGTAGGTATCGAGCCAACCATGGTTGGCGTGTCCGCGCGTCTGTGCGCGGTGAATCGTCTTATTCATAGCAATGATTTTTTATTATACAATCGGTTGGGCGTGAAGCAAACTCCGCGCCAGCCGCGCCTGCGCGCAGCACCTGACGGAATCCGCAGACTACACCTTCAGAAAGACGTTCTTTCTGTAAAGGAAATAGAGAAACAGCCAGCAGACGGCCACATAGCCGGCACTGTCGACCACGGCGGCAAGCGCCTCCGGGCATTTCGACGCCACGCCCCCGAGGAAGAAATCGGATATGCGCCCGAAGCCCACGATACGCTGGGCCAGGTAGATCGTGATCGAATTGAGTCCCACGACGCGGAAGAAGAGCGTCCAGCGGCGCCATCCCCTGACATCGATCAGGTAGTAGAACAGGGCGAACATCGCCAGCGAATAGGCAGCCACGACACATACGAACGTACTCGACCACAGCGATTTGTTCACAGGTACCACCCCGTTGAAAGCCAGCCCTGCGACCAGCAGCGCCACGGCCGCCGCAATCATCCACGACGCCTTGCGCCCGCCCGACAAGTCCTGCCGCCGCACGAATTCCCCCGTAAACATGCCCAGCATGGCCGTCACCACGGCGGGCACCGTACTCAGCAGCCCCTCGGGGTCGAACGTCTTGCCGTACAGCTTACCCGGCAACAGCAGCCGGTCGACATACCCTGCCAGGCACCCCTCCCGGGTCAATGGCCCTGCGCCCGCGACGTCGGGTGCCGCCACCAGCGCCGACAACAGGCCGTAACCGACCAGTATGGCTGCGGCGATCGCAATGCGCGCCTTCACCCCGAAATTGAGGTACAGCACCGCGGCTATGCCCCATGCAAGGCCGATACGCCCCAGTACGCTGGCAATACGCAGGTTTTCGAAATCGAGCTTGAACAGCCCGTTGTAAACCACCCCCAGCAACACCAGCGTCAGCGCGCGACGGACGATCTTTGCATAGATCGTCCCGGTCGACAACCCCAGCGAACGCTGCTTGGAAAGCGAAAAGGGGAAGCTCACCCCGGCAATGAAGAGGAACAGCGGAAAGATCGTATCGTGGTGGGTGAAGCCGTCCCAGCTGGCATGCCCCATCTGGCTGGCAATGCTGTCGGTCACAGCGTTGGGCCACAGGCCGCACACGGCGACGACGAGCGAGGCGAACCCCATGATAAAGAGCATGTCGAACCCCCTCAGGGCATCGAGCGACTGCAATCGTTCGGACGGTTTCATAATTCGGGTGCTGTTCTTCCGGCCCGATCCTTGTCAGTGATCCTTCTTCGGCCGGCCCTGTTATACTTTACACAAAGATAATAAGAATTTCTGATATATCCAAATATATCGGGGCCCGGCGGAGCGCATCCGGCCGGGCCCCGCTTTTTCCATCGGCAACTACTCCAGCTCCAGATTGCTCACCCGGTCGGTCACCCCGAACGGGAAGTCGGGGTAGACGTACAGCCCGAAACGCGGCTCGGTCTGACCGTGCGTGTAGCCCCAGATGCTGGCGTAATCCTCCGCGTCCTCGCCCATCTTCTCCAACTGGCGCAGATAGGCTGCCACCGACTTGTTCTCCACGATGTAGATCTCGCCCATACGGTCGATGATCGGGCTGTGGCGGCGCGTACGGTCGTGGTCGAAGCGCAGGATACGCTTCCCCTCGGCCGTGATGCCCACCAGCCGGAAGGTCATGCTCTTGCCGATGGCCGGCAGGTTCAGCACACTGCGGTCGGTGGCCAGGAACGGCAGCCGGTGTTTCTTCATGAAGCGGCGGATGCGCCCGGCCGTGTCGCCCTCGCCGGTCAGCGCCGCATCCAGTTCCGCGGTCTGCTCCTCGGTCATCCGCCCGAAGAGCTTCTCTTCCTGCTGCTCCTGCATCGAACGGCTGTTGGGCGTGAAGACGGCGTAGTTTTCGCCGAAGCCCTTCACCGAGAAGGTATAGTAACAGACCACGCCCAGCGAGTTGAGCACCTGCCTCAGGCGGGTGGTATGCCCGCGGCGCGATGCCGCGACGGTATATACCAGCTGGTTAGTGATGAGCCACCCGGCGGAGAGTATCTTCCGGATAGCCTCCCGCGCCTCGGGCGTCACCTCCAGCGGCGACTGGAAATGCGTCTGGATGACGAACTGCTTCACGCCGACGGCCGAGGCCTTCTCCCGGAACTCCTTCAGCACCTCCACCAGCTGGCCGTCGATGCGCATCGGCAGGTAAGCCGGCAGGCGCGACCCCAGCCGCACGCGTTGCAACTCGGCATATTTTTCACCGTCGGGACGCGCCTGGTTGGCCTTGCGCTTGCGGCAGGCCATGCGGTAGACCGCCTCGAGGATATTGCGCAGCGTCTTGTTCTGGCTCATCAGGGCGTCGCCGCCCGTGATGAGGATGTCGCGCAGCTGCGTGTCCTCCTCGAAATAAGCCATCAGGCGGCGCAGTTTGTGATCCCAGCTCTCCTTGGGGCGCAGGCTCTCGAACTCGAAATTGAGCCGTTCGCTCTGGAAGTCGTACATCCGCTGGCACGAGGCGCACAACCCGCCGCAGGCACGCCCCATCGTATCGGGGATCAGGATCGCCACTTCGGGATAACGGCGGTGGATATTGTGCCCGTCGGGCAGCAGCCACCCGGCCGCATTGGGTTTTCCGGCCTCGACGACGTCCTCCTTCTCCCAGGCGCGGATATTCCCGTAGGTCTCGACCAGCTGCGGCGAATAGAGGATATAACTGCGTATCGTCTCGTCGTCGTACGCTTTGCCGGTGATGTCCAGCAGCGAGAGGTAATAAGGCGTGGCGAAGAACGGCATCCCCTTTTTGCGGGCCTTCGACAGCAGGTACATGGTCTCCGCCGAGAGCGAGTTGCCCAGAAACCGGTTCAACTCCGAAGGGCTCTTCACGGCCATCGCCAGGTGGAACCGAAAGTCATCCCACCAGACGCTTACCTGACGGTATTTATCCTCGTAGGACATCCCCTCCTCGAAACGGAAACGCGATGGGGTCGACTTGCGGTTCTCGATCTTCTGCACCAAGAGGTGGAGCATACGCTCCCTGTTCCGGGCGCGCACCTCCACCACCTCGGGATCGAGCCCCGTCGGCCAGCGATCGCTGCGGATACGGACGCGCTGCGGCGTGAGCGGCTGCAACTCCAGCCCCTCAAGGCGCTTGAACTGGAAAAACAGGTCGATGAACAGGTCGCAACGCATCTCCGGGTTCTCCAGCCGCCCCGTGAGGAACTGCCACAGCAATTCCAGCGTCCGCACGGGCATCTGCTCACCGGTCGAAAGTTCGCTCACCTCCCGCCCGTCGTAGCCGATCAGCAGGCGGATCTGTTCCGCCGCCTCGCCCTGCGCCGCCGCATGCCGGGCGACGAACTCTTCGAGCCGGGCCCGGAACTCCCCGGCATCGCGGCTCGCATCGGCCTGGGCAACAAGTCCCGGCAGCTCCTGGCGGAAAAACAGCCCGAGCTGGTAAAGCGTGAATGAAAGCATTTTCCTTTGTTTCATAAGCACTATCGTTTATTTTTTCGTTATAATTTTCGGATGCGGGCGGCAATGTCCCCGGTACGGTCGTCAGCGTACGATAAAAAGGGCACGGCGCAATAAAATCACAGATACACCCGGAACCGCAGGCTCCCCTGCAAATTCCTCCGCATTCGGACGATATTCCCGGGAAAAGGGCATTCCTCCGGGCAAATATCAAAAACTGCCGCCCACAGGCGAGCCGGCAAGAATCGGCGGCCTCACAGCAAAAAAACGACGGCCGCCATACGGAATCCGTCACAAAGATAGTAAAAAAATTGACATTTCCCGTCTGCGGTCAGCCGGGGTTCCCGCACCGCCCGCATCTTCCGCCCTTGTATATAAGAACGTATTTTCCCCGCAGAATCGTATTCCCCCGCCCGCACAGCCCTACCCGTACGAACAGATACAAAAACAAGAAAGCCTCGACAATCATCAGATTATCAAGGCTTTTCGAAAAGTCGGGGTGACAAGATTCGAACTTGCGACCACGCGCCCCCCAGACGCGTACTCTAAAACTGTAAATGATTGATATATTATCATTTACAAGAGTTGGCGCACGACGGTTTACACGGCGGTTTACACAGGTTGTGCTTACCAAAGTTGGTTAATATTAAGTGAATTAGTTGTAAATCATCAAATTATCCAGAAAGAGGACAAATATTGCATAATCGCAATATTTATCCTCGCAACTCGTGGAGAAAATCGGCGAAAAATTTTCCCCTCTCGCCGTTCCTCTGTTTTCGGCAATTTTCAGTAGCTTTGATTTCTATAAAGAAAAATCCCCGACCGAATGGCCGAGGATATATTTCTCAATTAGACTGAATTATTTGAGGTCTTTGGCTTTGATGCGTACGACCTTTCCATCTCGCACAACCACCAATTCGCCGTCCTCTTTTTTTGTTTTCTCAATCAGACGCTTTCGGGCAAGTAAAATCCCTGCATTGATTTTCTCTTGCATTTGTTTTATTTCAATCTCGCTCATAGTCTGTAATTGTTTTGTAGGATAACGTATCTTCTATTTGGATTGTTGTGTTTTTCTCTCCCGAAGCGATGATTTTAATTTCTGCGTCTGCCGAGCTATTGTCGTATATCGTCCAAAAATTACAAATCGGCGTGTAAAGTGTTACAAGATTCCTAATCCCGTTCGCATAACGACGGCGAATGACATCCGACGGGATATTATGGCCGCCCTCGCTCACGCGTGTTGCAACACGCTCGATAGCTTGTTCAGGTGTCGGTAGCCAAAAATAAAGTAGAGATACAAAGTAGCCTTTCGCGTGTGCTCGTTCGATAAATTTCACATAGGAACGAGTTGCCAGCGTCGTTTCAAATGCAAAATCCGCGCCCTCGGCAAGTAAGTCTTCCATACGTTGCAACATCAGTCGCCCTGCTTCAATGGCCACACTTTCGGGATTGAACGGCGACAGCCCTTTTGCAATTTCATCGGCATTGACGAACTCTTTGCAGCCGAGCATTTCGGGCAATACGGTGTAGGATGCAGTCGTTTTCCCTGCACCGTTACAACCCGCTATGATATATAGTTTCGGCATATCGTATGAGCAAAGATAGATAATTTATATAAATTGTTCCAAATATTTCTCCTTAAACCCAGCCAACGGGAATTTGAAATCTCTTTGCTTGCCCTCTGTTGTTGTATAGTTAATAATAACCGTGTCGCTTTTTATATGTAATTCGAATAGGTTTACCTTATCGTGTCCCCATTCAAGGATATTCGGCATAAGGAGCAATATTTCTGCGTTGGATTCTGTCAATGAACATTGCATCTGTACCGTTATCTGCCCTCTGCGCTGAAAGGTTAGTGTTACGGGTATATCCTTATCTGTATCGTCAGGCAGGATATACATAAAATCGCAGGGCGTAAATTCATCGGGTTTTCGTGATGCGGTCAAACACATCCCGTAAAAGTTATCATAGGCAACGACTTTTCAAATCATCATGCGCTGTTCATTACCGCCCTGCCGTCATTCTGTTTTTGGTGTTTTATTCATTTTAGCTAAAATTTGTGTTGTTAATTATATGTTTGATTATGACATAAATATACGAAAAATTTGTGACTTATGCAAGTAAAATAAAAAGGACAAACTTGGGCAGATAGTTATTAAACCGCTCTGCCCAAGTCTGCCTTGATTATCCTCAAAATATTAGTCTGTATTTTGATCGATATCACCTAATATTGAATATACATTGTCAGGTTTTAGAGCCCATCGAAAAGCTGGGTGTATCTCCCAATTGTAACCAAAGTCCGCAACTTGAGAAGATAGATATTTATTTTCTTCAAAATATTTTCTTTCAATAGTCCCATCATCAAGTTCTTTACGTGCTGTAAGAAAATTGATTTTATACATAAACTGCAATAAAGACGACTCATCAGCAATACGACCATTAGCATATCGAAATTGCCCTCGTTCCATTATTGTCCTAATTTTTCTTTTTAATCGATTAGAATCATAAATATATCCAACGTGTTCCCTAATTTCTTTTTGGGAAGGTTTCATATTAAGTAGTAATCTCTCAATATCAGGCAATTCCGACTTATACTCATTCGTCGTATCTTGAATTCTTCCTTGAGAATATTCTGGAAATATGGCTTCAAAATGTTCTGTAGATATCAGATTTGCATTTTTGTCGTATGCTTCTTTTGCTGCTAACGTACATAATAAGACCAAGTCTCTGGGGCGTTTCCTAATTAAAGACATTAAAATTTTATACATTGGAGCATTTGCCCATTTGCCATTTCCATTGAAACGTTTTTCAAAGATGGAATCTAATAAATATGCTATTTGATACTGCTTGCGTGATCGAAGTGATTCAATATCGATTTTTCTATTCCAAAAATTTTCTATTCGTTTTATCAATAAGAGAAGTATTTCATGATTTGTCCAACTATGCCAAATAACAGAATTAGCAATTTTATCAGTAGATTCATCTGCTGTTCTTACCAAATAGTAAACATCAGTTCGTAGCGAGATTCTGAATTGCAGTCCTTTATTATCATTGCATAAATCTCTTACTGCATTTAATAATGCAGATATTCTTTGAATATCATGCTTATGACTTTCCCAGCCGCGATCAAGATCATCAATGTATACAATAATTCTATGCTCTTTAAGAAATTGTTCAATAATCAACCGAGCGGATGGATTAGTATCGCCAAAATTACGGATCTTATTTGAAAATGTTTCTACCATAAGTCCCATAATTTTACCACCAATCTGGGATGCACGAGAAAGAATATCAGTCGCAGAAATGTCTACAAAAGAAAAAATTTTAGATAAGACTATGGATATAAGACCTTCTTTCCAGTCCCGAATCATTTCACTAAAATTCGAGGCGGTTCCCAAATTTGCTATATCATCTGGACGAATAAGAATTGATAGTCTATTTGCTTCTAAATCTTCGTGTCGTGCAATAGTGAAAATGGCAGATTTTCCTATACCTTTATGTCCAACCAATATCCGCAATGGAAGATTTGCTGTAACTTTGTCATGCGTCTTGTTTTTAATATAATAAGCTTGAAGCTTGCTAAAGTCCTCATCTTCTGCCGCTAATTGTCCAAAAAGAAGATTTATATTCTCTTCAGAAAAAATTACTTTATTTGCCATACGCGATTAAGTTATAAACAAATATAAGCATTTTTGGAATGTTAATACAAGAAGATGAAAGATAATAACATAGTAAAAGGACAAATTTGGGCAGAGGGTCTAAAGATTAACCCTTTTGCACAAGTTTGTCCTAAAAATAACAATCAATGTTTTTGAACTATATTATCAAGAATTGCAATTATCTTTTGCTCTAAAACTTTATCATCATTGTCATACGAAACCATGCCTGTTTTAGAATCATATACTCCCAATTCTGTTAATTCTTCAATGATTTCTCTAATTTTTTGAGTTGAAATACGGCTGGTATCAAAGACCATCTTAAATGACTGAATCATATCAAATTGAATAATACACTTTTGCAATACCGAAGTATCGCAGACTAATGTTTAACATTTATTCATCTAATCCTGTAATGCTTGCAAATTCATTCCAATCGTCATTGGCTTTATAATTTTCAGAACAGCCAGTAGGAACTTTCAAAATCGAATAAGATGCAAGACCGCTAAAAACAGGTAGTTTTTGCCCGTAATCTCCTATCGTTCCTCGATTAATTGGAGGATTTATTGTTCCAATCTTAAATAAAGATATAGGGCAGGAATGAAAAGCAAGGGCCTCTATATATTCTACTGATTTACAATTTGTCGCATCGAATTTAGCTAATTTAGAGCATTTAGCGAACGCTCCTGCGGCATGATACCATCCATTTGTTTTATGATTTATTCCTCCTATACGTTTTAATTGTGATTCTTTTTCAAAAGTAACAGTTGTTAGGGCCTTGCACTCATTAAATGCAGCTGGCATAATCTCTTCCACGCTTGCAGGAATTTCGATAGATGTTATTGCGCAATTTTGGAATGCACCATGTCCCTCACTATATGTTTCTTGTGAGCCTCCCGTAATAGTAATGTGGCCGTGATAGTCTCCTCCAATAGTTTTTAATTGGGATGGTTTGGCAAAGGTGATTGTTGCTAAAGAAGAACAATTCTTAAAAGCATTCATCTGGATTGTTTCTACGGAGGTAGGAATAGTAATTGAAGTTAATGATTGGCAACCTTCAAATGCACCGTTGTATATATTAGAATCTCCACTTTTAATTATTTTCAACTTTGGATTCAACTCGACTGAACTTAAATCACGGCAATTATAAAATGCGGACATCTCGATTACTTCTACATTTGTTGGGATTACTATGGAACTTAAATCATAGCAATGAGCACAAAGCGATTCGGGTATAGCCGTCAAGGAACTTGGCAAGACGATTCCCTTAATATCATACATATTAGCAAATGCTTTTGCAGGCAATGTAGTAAAGGGTAGTTCGGAAATATCAAGATACTCCAAATTGGGTAGGTTGCGAATAGCAAGGAAATCTTCGTCATTCAGATTTCCTGTAATTCGTAGCATCTTGATAGATGTGGCGTCAAATTTAGAAAGAACACTATTTAATGTTCCTGCCTGTTCCACATTTACAGAAGTATAACCCGTTTGAATGATTGTTAATTCCGCCTTAATATTTCCACACGCAATAGTAAAGACGGTAGTTCTGTTTTCCGAATACCCATCAACAGAAAAAGTTACTTCATCTCCATTATTGCCTCTTGTAATTGATGGCTTGCACCATGATTCCCCACCTGTTAGTTGCCATTGGTCATTAGGTTCTTTATTCGAATAACCATCATAATTTAAGTAGACGTAAATAGATTTTTCCCCTCCTGTAATATCAAACTCTAAAATATTGGTAGAAAGTTCAATTTCAGTTAGAGTTACGGTTGGATCAGGATTTGGATTATCCTTTGTCCCGCTGTCCGAACAACTGCAAATCATCATTGCAGATAATACAAATAAAAATAGTTTTTTCATAATAGTAAGTATTTGAGTTAATGTGTTTCAAATCTTACTATCCGTCCCTCGATAGTGAGTTATGTACAAAAAGAAAGCGTGGGACTGGAAACTTATTTTAGAAAGTCAGGTCGTAGGAAACCTTATAGCATAAAATAAGCAACAGCCCCACGCCGTACCCTATAAGGATATGACGAAAGGTTAGTCCGCTTACTCTCTGCTAAAATGCGAATTTCCTACGTTCGACTTTCGAGAATAAACTTACACTTTCCGTGTTTGTTCGTATGTCCTACAAATGTAGGGAACAAAATTGGTTTGTGCAATAACTAACCTCCTTTTAGAGGGCTGTTGCCGTATCAAAATTTGTCAAAACAAAGTTCCCATGCAATAGCACGGCTTATGGATTCAAAACTTTGTTATCTGTAAATTGGAGTAGAAGATTTTGTCGTTACGCCTGCATAATCTCTGTAATTATGAGTTACAGATAGTTCAGATACTCAATTCTCGACCTTACGACAGCATAAAAACAGAAATTAGAGGTTGCAAAATCTTCTCGAACTAGCAATACCCCTAATCTCTGTAACTTATGATTTCCAATAAAGAAAAATGCAGTTGCGTTTTCACTCTCCTGCAATCTTCTGTATCACGCTATCCATGCAGATAGCCTGCCCGCTCGCTAACCTGCCCCACCAACAGCAATCGTATTCGTCGATGATAACCTCTCCCTCTCGTTTCAGCCGTTCGGCCAGCCACGAATCAATCAACCACCATTCCATGACATCACCCAAGAACGGATAGATATATTCTTCGGGAAGCAAGTGCTTGTTCAGCATTTCATCCACGACTGCGGTTTGATTCGTAAGTACGCAGTTTTCTACCAATCGTTGTGCTGTCATAGGATATGCTGTTGAGCGGCTATGTTGCGGAGCCATTGGTTAGCGAATGTGGTGTGTTCTGCCTGTAAGCGACGGTTCAGAAAGACGCCATCTTCCGACCATTTCACGCTGTTCTGCTCGATGCCGCAATAATCATTGCGATAGTAGTACGGAATGAATTGCTGTGTTTCTTTGTGCAGGGCAAAGAGCATTTCGGGGTCGCGCATGGCATCTCCGTTCTGTTGTCCGTAATGAGCCAGCGAGAAAAAGTTGTAGTTGTCGATACGGCCGATCAGTTCAATGTGGACGGGCATATAAGTACCGTCCGAGTTGTCGATTTTGGTTGTTTTTAATGCCAACAATGCGCGGAAAATCTCCGCCGCCTTTCTGTCAAGTGTTTTCATATATGAAACGGTTTTACATTTGACAACGGGGAGGGGGCTTTGATAGGGAGTAGCTGTGTGTATGGATTATATAAACAAAAACAGGCATTATAGCCTGTTTCTGACGAGCGCCTACGGCGCGTATATAAAAGAGAAAAATCGGTGACGTAATTTTCAAAGGGTATATAAATTGAAAATTCCCGAAATATGTCATTGCTTTATTATCTGACTTAGTATTATATTTGTGAGTGATGCTACCCAATTAAATAATCATATTTCAAGTTGTTTTTCTTTGTATTCCTTTTGCTCTAATTCTGCAAGCAAGACAAGCAAATCATTATAAAATAATTTTGCGTCATGACATTCGTTGTACATTAAATGTTCTGTAATTTCCCGTGTTTTATAATCTAGTATGGTCAACCTACGATGTTTGAAATAATAACTTCCGAAATCTGGATTTATATTGATAATTTTGAAACGCCCTCTTTTGTATGGTCTTGCATTTCCTCGTTTATCTAAAATCTGAAAATGGGGCCAATAATAAGAATTTCCATATTGAGTAATATAGGGACGATAATAATATCTTGCAATATACATTTTGACATTTTCTTTATACGCAACAAGCATTTTTTGAAGATCATCCCAACTATTTGCTTCTACGAATTTTCCATTTGATAAAACAGCCCAAAATTTATCATCCATTTTTAGTTGTGATTATAATATGGTTCTATTTAGTGACACAATTTTCAAGGGGTATATAAAAGAGAAATATTGAAAATATGTCACAAAACAATTTTACACGTTATTTCCATTCTCTTTTTCTCTCTCGATAAGTCCTAATAGATCGGAGATATATTTTAATAAAGAAAGACATTTTAAGAAATTACTCTTTTGACCGAATTCTAAATCTTTGCCGTGTAATATTCTATGTCGATTTAATTTACATGGGAAATGATTTAGATGCTCCTCACCCGCAAAAATAGGGCAAGATTCCAGCAATGGTGAGAGAAACATTTTAAGAAATTCATCTTGCAGTTCGGATAATGGTTTTACCATTTTAGGTAGATATTTATCCTTATCTCGTATAAAAAAAAGTTGATCAACTTTATCAAAACAAACCCCGTCAATTTGGGACAATAGGCACATAATGCTTGAATTGTATAATTCTAAATCATACAATTTTTTTATTTCAGTCAAGATAGATGCTCTTTTAGAATGCCGCTTGCACAAATCTTTAAAAATTCGGTCTGCACTTTTAATATAATAATCGAGCATCAGTTCTTCTGCAATATCAGAATAGCCATCATTGAAATCAATAGCAATAATATGGGCTAAAGATTTGTCTGTATCTAACTCAATATACCAACCATGTTTAGCAAGTAGTTTTAGATTCTCTGGATACGAAACATTGATACATTCAATTATTTGTTCCCATTGGGTCTTAAAAGAATCAAACAGTTGTGAATATTGTTTGGCGTAATCCGTAATAGGATTTATTAATTCAATAGGAGGAAACTTAATTGCGGGGATTTTGATAATCGGAATTTTAGGGATTATTGTATCCATAGCGCGGTTATAATTCTCGTTCCACTTTTTTATACCAAATATATTTGGCAACGTGTTTATTTGTGTGGAAAATTTAGTTATGGAGTCAAACAACTCATTTTTAATAGGAAGGCTCAGTTGTTTAAAAAGTTTATTTCGACTGTTACAGTTCATTTGTACTTATTATCAATTACAGTTTCTTATTTCCCAATTTCCAAATTCGTTTTATTCCTGTTCGTGTTTCGGTTGCTTCAAAGTATAGCGTTATAAAATTGCTTATCCCTCGTTTGTCATATTCAATGTTGTGACTATCATAAATGGCCTGCATCTTTGAATTAATTTCTGCTGTATTATAGGCTGTATTCGGGGTAAAGGCGGCATAAACCTCTTGAATGACACTTTCGGCTTTCGCCTGTTTTAAGAATTTGACACGCTTTATCTCTGTACGGACATCCGAATCAATATAATTCAACTCTTTGACTTTCCGCAATCCTATCGTGTGATACGCTTCGTAATAAAGGGCGTATTCGTTCTGCAACTCTTGATAGAATTGCTTGTCATAAAACTTATCCGAAAGTTCCAAACGGGAAAACAGAGTGAAAAGCAATTTGATTCGTTCCGATTTGGATTTCTCGTTCTTTAATTCCTTGCGTTCTTCATCCGTATAAGCCATATATTCCGCATTGGATACGACTTTAAATGCTCCGCTTCGGCAATAGGCTTTATAAAGTGTTGCGGGATAGCGGTAAAGGATTTTCAGCCGTTCGTCCAGATAGGCGTTGTTGTAGCGGAAATAGTTGATTTCTCCTTTATCCGTTACAAATCCCAAACGCTTGTATTCGACACGTTCTATGGCTTGGTCTACAAGATAGAGTTCACCCTGCGTTGTCAATGTCTTTCTCAAATCGAGCAGTTTATGAAATCCTGCGTGTTGCTCCTTTAAAAACGTTTCCAATTCCGCTTTGTCTTTATATATCATCTCGGAGTTGGTGTTGGTTATATGGATGATTTGCTCCGTACCGTTGCGGAATCTGCCCACAATTTGGATTGCTTCCGTTTCGGGGTCGATGAGTGAATAGGGCGTCTGTTTGGGGAGTGCTTTATAAACCTGCGTAACCATAATGACCACGGGCTTATAATCGAGCGTAATATCTACCGCGGAATAGAAACGGCTGGTAAAGAAATTATATCTGTTCAATACGGTTTTTCCGCTTGTGTCCGTTACGGAATCAAATGCCTTGTACCCCTCTTTATGGAGTTCCTTACAAGCATCCGTACTGCAATAGACATGCGTATCATCTCCTATCTTGAACGAATCAATCAATTCCTTAATACCCTGCACCGAATTATAGAATATGCAGATTGGCGTGGTGCTTTCCTTAAAGTCGTCGAGGGTCTGCCTTAGCATAACCTCTACATTGTTGGTCGGCTTCAACTCCAATTCCTTGCTGTAATCGTATGTCGGCCTTATCTTAATGATTTTAAATCCCTGTTCTTCAAAACGCGGGTCGTCTATGACAATCGGAGTTGCCGAAACCATCGCTTTGTGGGTGAATTTAAAGAAATCGTCAATAGGCAAGGTTATATGCAGTCTGTAATCCACCTCGGCCACTATCTTCTCGCATTCATCGAACAGCAGGAAATACTGTTGCAGATAGGGAATTTTCAGTTGTTTGAGCGCATTGATTACTTTCGGATAGCTGTCGGGAGTAGTCATTAGCTTCACAGGGCCTGTCTGCTCTGAAATCCGTTGTTTAATCACCTCTGCCGACATCGTTTCCCCATATACTCCGATAATGTTCGGATGCTGTTGCTCCTTGCCGATTATGACGGGTACGTTCGGTTCAATGATAATCGAGTTCCGTTCGGAATGAATTTCCAACCATGTAGCACCGACGCCGCAAATGGTCTTGTCGATAATCGTATCGGTGGGTATCTCTTTAAATACCGAATCCAAATGCTGACCTGCGGCAATATCCCGTTCTTCTATCGGCAGTTTATTGTTTTGCAGGTCGGGAATGTCTGTCGGTGCAAAGGAATAGGCATAGGGAATCGTGGTCGCCAGCTTTGCTAATAAATCCGCCTGTGCCAATGGGTAGAATCCATAGTCGATACTCCCGAACGGATATTTGGCCATGACGCGCGTTCCCTTTATGCCGTCCTGTTCTTCATCCCGAAAGATTGCCGCACCTCGCTCCACCTCTCGCTTTATATGCTTGTAGAAATAATCTGCGTCGGAATGGGGATTGGGAATATGGTAATCTTTAAGGTATGTCGGGAATCCTGTATTAGTACCCGTAAACAGATATTTTAATAGGAAATGTTCATATTCGGGGGTAAGCCAGACTGAAATAGAGGCTGGTCTATCTTCGACAGCTATCTTTATATGAAATTCGGGAATACCGTGTTCAAGACGGAGTTGCCCGTTGATTTGTACGCCATCCCGTACCATCTTACGGAAGAGATGGCAATAACGAGTATTATCCGAGAATGCCAATTCCCACAATTCCCGTTCCTGTACATTCAAACCAACAATGGGTGGCATGACGGTTATATCTGAAAGTTTCATCGGAATCAGAGTTGATTTAGTTTTTCATCGACTTCTGCCGTCGTATAGGGGAATGTGCCGTAATTGATTCTTCCGTATTCGTAAACGGCCTTATATTCCTTGCTGACGGTATTATATCGACCGACGTTTCGGTCTCTGTCATGTTTGAATAAACGCAGGAGATAGGCTTCATCGACATTCTTGTCTACATTGCTGATATTGGGATAGTTCGAACGTTTGCGGCCGTTTTGCAAGTAGCATAGCGTAAAATCCACCATATCGGGGTTCAGATATAATTGACGCTTGATATTGTTTACATCTTCAAATTCATAATAGGCCATGCCCGATGCCGCACGGCAGATTAAATCCAAGTATTGTGTTTTCTCCATCAGTAAAAGCAGCATACTGAATGCGGTTTCATTGTCGATGGCGGGTAAATCAGACCAAGAAACCGCTTTCAGTTCTACGAACTGGGCGTTCTCGGCATCCATCATGGCTTCATACTCGGATTCGCTTACAACATAATCGCTCATAGTAGGTATAGTTTTAATGGTTAGTTCTTTAAAGTTAGCAAAAAAATAAGAGATTGTCCGTTTCCAGACAATCTCTTTTTAAAGGTGACACAATTTTCAGGGGGTTAATAAATCGGCATATTCCAAAATACGTCACTCGTCATAGCAAATTCTGCATCGCCGCGTCGATTTGGCTGTTCTCAAACGAATCCAAGTAAATCTGTGTGGTTTTGAGGCTATGATGCCCCAATGCCTCGGAAATGATGCCGATATTTACACCCGACTTTTTCAGTACGGTTGCAAATGAGTGACGAGCTACATAGGTGGTGACCGTCGCTTTTATCCCCTGTCGTTTGGCAAAATCCTGTAAGGCCAGATTTACCTGTCGGCAGACCTTATGAACTCTATTCTGTTTCTGCTGTGGCGTGATGTGCCTGTGCATATTGAGAATAGGGAACAAGTAGCCTGCATGCTCACAATAAGCCGCATATTTCTCGGCAATGACCTTTGCCTGTTCGGAAAATGGAATATTGATTGCTCCATGTGTTTTCTGACGGCGATAAATCAATCGCCCCTCGGCAATGCTCTCTGGAGTAAGATTGGCAATATCGACAAATGAAATTCCACCGCACAGGTAGGAGAATACGAACAGGTCGTGTGCCAATCGGCAAACAGGCTTTTCAAGCGTACAGTCAGCATTTACAATCTTCATTATGTCGGCTTTGCTCAACGCTCTTTTCGGCGTTCGGGTGTTGAATTTACTAATCTTGTACTCCGCAAAGGGATTTTTCTCTTTGCTGACAATCTTGGCTTTTACGGCTCGGTTGAATACGGCTCGTAAGGTACGCATCTGGAAACTCAATGTCGTTTCTTTGTTGCCTCGTGAACGCATCCAACTCTCGAAAGCACTCAAAAACGCATCGTCTATCTGGCTGAACAGGCAGGACAAGGGCTTATCGTCGTTGAACTTTTTGAGCAGGTAATAAGAGTTCATATAGGCATAAGCGTTGCCTACCGCTCCCTCTTGCTTTAATTGAGCGATTGTACGTCGGTAAAAACTGTCTACCGTTTCTGTCTGGATTTGAGGCTTGGCCTGCTCCCTTACAAGCGTTTCAGCGGTGTAGTCCTCCTCACGGGCGGACTTCTCCAACAGTTTGGTCTGGTACTCGGATTTGACTTTGAGAATGATTTGCTGAATGTACTTGCGATTGGCACATTTGGGTTTCGGCTCATTGCGGTCGAAATCCCAATCGTTGGGATGCACCGATAAACCCAGACTTTTCATAATGCGTTTGCGGTCTTTCGTGACACGCAACATCAACGGATGCTCCCCGTTTGCAAGGGTTTTGCTCTTGAAACAAATTACTGAAATTGTGGCGTCCATACCGATTTCGGTTTACACCTTGGTTTACACACCCCGCGCAGAACGCCGTAGGAAAGGGGTCGAACACACAGGATTCGAAAAATGCCCAAAAACAAGAAAGCCTCGACAATCATCAGATTATCAAGGCTTTTCGAAAGTCGGGGTGACAAGATTCGAACTTGCGACCACGCGCCCCCCAGAGGAGAAATTTATTTTTTCCGATAAAAGTAATTAACTTTATTTTAGTATATTTACATCACGTACAGAGAATTGCGATTTTGCCTTATTGTCATCTATTGCGATTTTTCTTGTACCACTTTTGTACCACCATCTATTTTACATCGGAAAATGGCCTACTCTGTTCGCATCGTTTTACGGAAATACAAACCCAATTCAATAGGGTATCACATTCTCCAATTATGCGTCACCAAAAATAGCTGTCGCAAGCGCATCAGTCTGAAATTATACGTCGATCCGGCCTATTGGGACAATTCGGCCGAACGACTTACCATCGAACGGAATCTGAAAGGCGAAAAACAGCGGGAGGCCAATAAGAAACGCATTCAGGACAATGCCTTTCTGGACAAGGTCAAGGCCCACGCCCGCGAGATCATCGAGAAGTTCGAGATAGACGGCATCGACTGGACACTGAATCAATTTGAGGACGCATTTTTGAATCCCTCCAAACAGGGTAAATTCTGCGCATACCTCGAAAGTCACATCCAAACATTAAGGGATACCGGACATACGGGCAACGCCAAATGCTATTTCGAAACGCTTCGACTGCTCAAATATTACGACAGCAAGCTGAATCAACGGCTGTTTTCCGACATTGACCTGCGTTACGTGCGCAATTTCGATACGTTCCTGCAAAAGCGAGGTTGTAAGGGCAATACCCGCAAATATTATTTCAAGGCATTGCGGGCTATATTGAATCAAGCGAAACGAGAAGGCGTCGGTTCGGAAGCGGCCTATCCTTTCGTCAAAGGCGGCTTCGAAATCGCCAAGTTGGAAGAAGCGACCGAGAAACGCTACCTCCCGCCTCAAGACTTGCAAAAACTCAAAGATACGCCCGCACAGAATCCGCAGAACGAATACGCACGGCAACTCTTTCTTTTTTCTTACTACTGCTACGGAATGTCGTTTGTCGATATGGCCTACCTTACGACCGATCATATTCAACGGCTGGCCGACGGGAATTATATCGTTTACAAACGCAACAAAATTAAGCACCAAAAGAACGTAACCGCCATCCGAATCCATATCACGCCGGAGATTCAGGGATTGATCGCACGGCTGAAATCGGCCTCGCCTACCGTCGATAACTATTTGTTACCGATCATTACCTGTTCCGGCTATACGGGCGAGAAGCTATACAACCACATCCGAAGCCGTTACGCCAAATATCAAAAATATTTGAAATCGTTGGCCGAAGAACTCGGTATCGATTATCATTTGACCAGCTATGTAAGCCGTCATACAATGGCAATGACCTTGCAATACAATAAAATCCCGCGTGAAATCATTTCGCAGATGCTCGGTCATGCCGACCTTGAGACGACCAACACCTACCTCGACAGCTTCGACAACAAGGTAATCAACGAAGCAGCAAAAGTTTTGTAATAGGCCAACAATGGTTTAATATTTTTTGTACATTTGCGCTATGAGCGTAAAAAACGAATCCAAAATAAACCAATTACTGCAAGAGGTTCCGGCTGGAGCCGTGTATCTGACCTCGTGGATGAAGCAAAATAACATACCGCATTCCACCCAACACAGATACGTCGAATCCGCTTGGCTGACTTCCATAGGCACGGGTGCAATGATCCGCACGGGCGATACACCTACATTATACGGAGCCATATACAGCCTCAATACGCAGGCTAACAAACACCTGACGATCGGAGCCATGTCGGCACTGGAAATCCACGGATATTCGCACTACCTCCCGATGGGCAGGCCAACCGTTTCGCTGTCTGCGCCACAAAAGGAGTATTTACCGCTTTGGTTCAGAAAATACGACTGGGGAGTTACGCTCCGGCTGTTTACCACCGAAATATTCAATTCCGACACCGGAATCACCACCACCCGACAAGGGGTTTTCGAGTTGCCGATCTCTACCCCAGAACAGGCATTTATGGAGTGTCTGCACCTCGCTCCGCAATATTACGACATTACCGACCTCTATTATGTGATGGAAATGCTGTCGATACTCCCGCCAAAGAATGTGCAACGACTGTTGGAGGAGTGCCGTTCCGTCAAAGTGAAGCGGCTGTTCCTCTTTATGGCCGAAAAGGCCCATCATGCGTGGTTCGGGGCCCTCAACCTCGACAAAATAGACCTCGGCAGTGGCAAGCGGGTAATCGCCAAAAGAGGCGTTTACGATAAGAAATACCAAATCACTATTCCGGCAGAACTGAAAAATGATTAATCAAGAGTACAAAGAACGCGTGCGGCTGTTGCTCCGCATCATCCCGATTATTTCGACGGAAGAATGTTTTGCCGTTCACGGCGGCACGGCAATCAATCTGTTCGTGCAAAATCTGCCGCGATATTCGGTAGACATCGACCTGACCTATATTCCCGTCGAGCCGCGGGAAGCAAGCCTCGCCCATATCAAAGAACGGCTGAAAGCGATAAAGGCAAAGATCGAGGTTGCAATACCGGGCATTGCAATACGCGAAGTTCCCAACAAATTGATCTGCACCCATAACGGGCATTTCGTCAAAGTAGAGGTAAACGACGTAAAGCGCGGCATTATCGCACCGCCCATCGAATTGCCCTTATGCGACCTCGCCCAAGAAGATTTCGGTGTATTCTGCAAAGCCCGCATCGTACCTCTGTCACAACTCTATGGCGGCAAGATCACGGCGGCACTCGACCGCCAGCACCCGCGCGACCTGTTCGATGTAAGTCTGATGCTCGATTATATCAAAGACTTTGACCAGATCAAGCGCGGTTTCATCTTCTGCCTGCTGGGAAGCGACCGCCCGATCTTGGAGTCCCTTAATCCTAATTTCAACGACCAGCGCGACGCCCTGACCAACCAATTTGAGGGCATGTCCTCAACGCCGTTCACCTACGAGCAGTACGAAGCGACCCGCCGCCGACTGGTCGAGTATATCAACGACCATCTGACACCGACCGACAAAGCGTTTCTACTCGGATTCGAAGACGGGACGCCGGATTGGGACGCATCGGAATACCGGGATTTTCAGCATTATCCGTCGATTCAATGGAAGCTACTGAACATCCGCAAACTGAAAGGAAAAAATCCACAAAAGCACGAGGACGGCATAATCAAGTTACAAAATTATTTTGGATTCTAATGTACGACGACATAGTAGATTACGATGATTTTTCAGAAAGAGTAGGTTCTGAAAACGACATCCTTGACCTAATTTACGATGAAATTTGGAAGAAAACATATTGCCCCAAATGCAAAAGATTCAATACCCACAGCAGAAGCAAATACGCTTTAAAAAATATTCTTTGTCATCATTGCAGTACACAGTGGTCTGCCCTGCAAGAGACAATATTTTTCAAGACACGCGTCGATTTAGTTAAATGGTGCTATGTCATTTATGCAATATCGTTTTACCCCCGAAAAGTATCTGTTAAATGGCTCATGACCGAGTTGAAGATCAACTCCTATAACACGGTCTGGCATATGGCAAACAAAGTTAAAACTGTTGCCAACCATAGCCCAAAAGACAAATGTATTTTCAGAGAATTAGAAAAAATATTTCGTCGGCATAGATTTATATAACAGGATATAAAATTCATATAACAGGATAAATTATATAAACGACACAAAAACCGCATAAAAAAAGCAAAAAAAACTTCAGCCAATAGTATCTTTTCCTACATTACATCTTATAATCAATACAATATGACTGGGAACACCAGTCATATTTTTTGTCTAATCCATAAAAAAACGATATAAAACCTTCAAAATAAAAATACACAAAATATTGACAATCAATATTTATAAGGAATATTTATAATAAAATCAAAATACTGTCAAAATATCCATTCGTATTAGGAGTGCATAACTTAATTTTTTAAGATTATGCATACTAATTCTTTCTCAAAATTCGGGGATGATTTCCCCATCGCGGGACTCTCGGTAAAGCAATTTATCGAACTCTGCGTGAGCCTCGGCTTCGGCAATCGCCCCAACTCTTATCCTAATAAGCCGGAATCACCTCCACCAGAAATTATGGGCATCAATGATGTGATTAAACTTACAGGCTATTCAAAGGCCACGATCTACAAGTTCACACATCAACGACTCATCCCATTTCATAGACCCGCCCACGGGGGACGGCGCTTGGTGTTCATCCGACAGGAAATCGAAGACTGGATGAAAGAGAATTCAATCCCCACCGTCGGGCAATACTGTAAAGAACAATTAAAAAAACTTAATAATTAAAAAATTTATGAAAACAGAATTTAACCCTTTGGAAGCACTGGCCGACATTTCTGAAGACGAACTGAATGAATTTATCGAACTACAGGAGGAAGCTCCCAAGAAGCGCCGGAGACAAAAAACCCGAGAATCCTTTGTGTGTTTCATCTCATTTTACGAATCTATTAAATTAATGCCGGAACGGCTCCATTTAAGAGCATTCAGAGTATTGATGGATTATGCATTCTATCAGAAGGAACCGCCTACAAAGACACCAACACGTATTATGCAATCTTTCGTCAGTTGGCGGAAGCAGGTGGATGTGAACTCGCAAAAATATGATAGGAAAGTCGAGAGTAATTGGGGCGGGAAAGATGGTGACGAGAAAGCGGATAATGACGGGACTTAAAACATCCCGTCTTATTTCTCAGAGCAATAACCGGACTGGAAACATACAAGAAACAGGCAGCAAATCAATACACAACACACTGAATAACAAAATCATATCCAAAACCATCGGATAAAATGATAATTTCAAACGCAATGAACCAAAACAATAAACTCACACTCTCAAGGACAAACACCGTTGTTAGGATTCCTGAAGACATAGTTGGGCCTCAAGTTTCGCTCTTTGCAAACGTAGTTAGCACAATCCCTGTCGCAACGGTCGATTTATGGACATTTTTATTAACAGCCTCCTACCAAAATATAGTAGACGAATATCGAGGCACTAAAGATCCGGACATACGCGCCAAAATCAAGAAATTCGAGATACCGTGCGTAACCGTTGCCGGGGTATTCGACACCCGCGCCAAAAAGAGGCTTCATCATCTTCATAGCAGCTATATCTGCATCGACATTGATGGGAAACAGAATCCCCGTGTAAAAGGGCGATGGAACTTGGTCAAAAATATGTTGAAAGAAAGAATCAGCAGTTTATGCTATGCTGGGCGATCTGTTGGAGGCGATGGATTATGCTGCATCTTTCGAATAGCTTATCCTGAACGCCATAAAGCTCACTTTTATGCTCTCGTGGACGAAATACAAGAACGGACGCCACTAATCGTCGATGAAAGTGGCAGCGATGTCGTAAGGCTGCGTGTGGCCAGCTATGACCCTCATCCCTATTTCAACCCTGATGCTCCTCCGTACTTGTATTACAAGCCGAACAAATACAGTGCGCCGCGCAGGGTGAAGAAGGCTCGAAACGCCGAAATGGATGTAATCACAAAACAACGGGCATATTCACTAATAAAAATAATTCAGAAAAAACAGATTGATATCACTGTTGGACGTGCCGTCTGGAAATCCATCGGACAAGCTCTCGCCAGTGAATTTGGGCCCGAAGAAGGGTTACGACTTTTCCACTTGGTAAGTAAATGGCATCCCGATTACGATCCTACTGAATGCAATGAAATGTTTGACTGGTGTATCAAAAATCACGATGATGTGGATATAGCCACTTTCTTTTATCATTGTCAAAGGTATAATATAACTTTCAAATAACCCCATCGTGCCGCGAGTGAAGCCGGAGCCTTCGAAGGCTCCGGCTTTTTTATTATATCTGCATCCCTGCGTAGATAATACCCGAAAGCATGTTTGGCGAAATTTGCACAACAAGGCCCCGATGGGTGTCGTCAATTGCGAAATATTTTTTTACCTTTGTCTTGTCGCGCAAGCGGCGTATATTGGTGAAAGTGTTTCGATTTAACCTCGAATAGGAATCTGGAAAATTCAATTTGCTGAGGGTAAACGACGACACTCATCACTTGTATTGGTATGCGAGATCATAATCCCCATACTATACAGGTGTGGGGTCTTGTGTCAGTTTATTTCAGCAAAGGTATTCCAGAACCTCTATTCGAATAAACCGGGCAGCTCCACACTTTCTTTTTGTAATCATGCCAAGTCGGGGCTGGGTGGCAACAATGTTTACTACCATGCCTAAAACTACCGTACACACGATCTTGCAAGAAATTGGCATTCGCGCATTACGCGAGTATATCTACAAGCACCTCCCTGCACCGGATTTCCACTCGCACGATTTCACAAGGAACTTCGAACGTCATTTTACAACCCAGTATATTCAAATGCAGGGGCTATATGCACGTAAGAGCACAATTGAAGCACGGAATATGACAATATCTTCCGAAATCGGAAAATTCCTTGGTCGGAATAGTGATTTGTTACAAATTGAGAAAGGTCCCAAGCGCATATCTATCAATATGAATGGCAAAAAGTCTCCGGCTCGTATATGGCATAAAACTTCGCAATTATGAAACGTCTACTTTTACTTACAATCCTAATCGGCTTACTGTTCACCAGCCCTAACAGTTTCGCCCAATCATCCAAACCCAAACGCGCCACCATTAAATACGAGAATGGCGTCAAATATGTCGGAGAAATCCGGAAAGGCAGTCCCAAGAAATATTCAGAATACGCTCTGATTCAAAAAATTTTCATCGGAAGGAAGAAGCTCAAACATGGCAAGGGCATTATGTATTTTGCCAACGGGGATCAACTCGACGGAGAATGGTATAACGATCAATGTAAACGCGGAACTTACAAATTTGCCTACGGAGATATTTTTGAAGGAGAAATTAGCGAGAGTTCCATCCAAAATGGAAAGATGATTTTTTCTTCCGGCCTTGGAACGATGATATTTGCCTCCGAGGGAGATATTACGCTGGGATATAAGATATGGCACTACCCGGCTAATTGCAGTTTTACAGGAACAATCAAAGATAAAAAACCTTATACAGGCACTTTTGATTGCACATTAACAACGAAAGATGGGGATAGTTTTACTGGAAGGCTATCCGACGGGCACTTCGGGTACGGTAAAATCGAATATGCCAGTGGCGACACATTCGAGGGAAATTTCATATCCGACACTCCGTCAAGCGGCAAATATCGCTACGCAAGCATCACGGAAATAACAAGAGCTAATCACAAATGGGAAATTCCAGCCGGATGCGTTTTTGAGGGTAATATCGTCCCATTTACAGGAACAGTCAACATGGAAATTACCAATGCGGATGGAGATAAGTTTGTTGGAAAACTCAATAATGGCGCACCGGACGAGGGAACAATGGTTTTTGCCGCCACAGGACATACCGAAACGGGAAAATGGAAAGACGGATTATCTCCAAAGGAATATGAAATCAAACTAAAAGCTGAAACAAAGGCTTGGCTGGATGCACAACGGAAAGCCCGAGAGGCGCGACAACAAAAAGAGGAACAAGCAAAGGTTCAAAAGCTCGCCCAAGAGAAACAGAAACAACAAAAAGAGGAGCAACGAAAAAAATCTCTGATTCAAAAATATGGTCAACGATACGGCTCGCTTATTTATCAAGGAAAACTCGAACTCGGCATGACCCAACAAATGTGTCAGGAGGTAATTGACATAAAATCATACGATATAGGAAAAAACATGCGATCCGGGCATAGGGTTGAAACATGGACTTTCAATAAGGACAAACAAGACATGCAAGTCGCCGCAGCGATGACGCAACTTTCCGGCGAAGAAGCAATGGCTTTAACCTTACTGATGGGATTTGCCGACAGCGTAGGTGCATCAACGCCCAAATACTCTATTTTAGTTTTCACCGACGGGAAATTGACAAGCCTTTATTAACCAAATACCATGAAACGAATAATCATCTCTCTGCTGTGTATAATAACGGTTCTATGCGGATATTTTTTAATTCACAAAAAAACCGCATTTATCAATACGAGAACGGAAACAAACTCCACACAGCAGCCGTCAGCCCCTTCACCGTTAGAACAACTGAAAACCCAATTCAAACAGCCGTTTAAAGGGCGTGTTTTTCAGGAATTGGTGAGCATGAGCGGATCCCTTAACAGCATTTTATATTGTGACACATTAGATGTTGCACAAAGAGCAAGTATCCTATCAAAAATAACGAATAAGCCTTATTCAGAAATGAATGCTTTGGTTTCGGAGGTAGATCGTTGTATCTCGGAATGCTGTGATTCTCCATGCTTTGCCGCCATACAAGATTCTATTATCTATTCCTACACCGACGAAACTCTCGATGTATACTGGTATTACAAAGTTCAAGGACAAGATTCAGTCTTAATGTTCAATATGGCTGAATATAAAAAAGATTACCCGGAATTATATTTTCTCGAAGACCTTACAACCGATGCAAGCATGTTGGATTGGGAAGCTATGACAACTGCATTTGTAGCATCAGCACGGCAATCCTCCCAACTGGACAACTCAATATACAAAGCGACCTTTGAACAGATCTACGCAATGGGATTTATTGTCGGATTAAACGATGGAGATTGTACCGCACAACAATTTTTCAAGCATGCAAAACAAACGGCGGGTATGACACCCCAAGAAATTTTAACCGAGAACTACCAAAACGACCTTCCGGAAATGGACACTTTCGGTCTAATTAAACAAATACATGATCCTCAAGAATTTTATGATTTAATAACTGGCGATCAAAAGGATTTCGGATTCTATTTTATGCTGAAAGGATATGAAGCTGCAATCCGCGTGTTAGGATGTGATGACTTAATCCGAAAGAAATACAATAACAACCAACAAAGAATAGTTCAAAAATGCCGCGAATTATACTCCACAGCGTATTCTTCGTCTTGTAAAGAATAAACTTAACGTACTGCATAATTACTAACTTGCATTATTATGGGACTAATTGTATCTATAACTTTAGTATTAGGCCTCATATTTTATTGGGAAGGCCGCCGATTATATAAAGAGACTGAAGAACATTCGAAACTACAAAGAATTGCAATCACGATAAAATTGGGAGGCATAAGCTATCTCAAATCACTCTTTATGCTTGCATGCCTAATAGCACCCGCTGTTATTATGTACTTAATAGGAGATGCTATTAAAGACCTTTATGATTTTTCAAAAGATTTCAAGGAAAACCCCTCTTTAACGGACCTTATCGACTCAATCAATCATCTACTTCTCTCTATTGGGGCAGGACTCGCCATTGGAATAGCCGTAACTGCTTTTTGTTTAGGATTGTTAATCATCTATCGCACCCGAAAATTGGAGAAAGACGAATAAATTAACCTTCCATGGAAGAAACCACACCAACCTTTATACAGGAATATTTCGGTGAATACGGTATTATGGGGTCAATTATCGTGATTCTGTTGTTCATCATAGGATTTTTGTACTTAAGACAGAAATATCCAAAAATGACTTTAACAAAAGAAGCCCCAGAAGAAACCCCTGCCGAAGAACCGGAACCAGAACCTCTTTTGATTCATTGCCCGGCTTGCGGCACTGAAGTTTCCCGCTATGCTCCGGCATGCCTTAAATGTGGACATCCGATATGCCCGACCGAATCAACACACAATGAAACCATTATCAATGTCCAACCGGAGAAGAAAGAAGACCGAGGCGGTTGTTTATGGTCTTTATTGGGACTAATCGTGCTAATAGTGGCTTCTATCTTCTTTAATTTCATCGGCTATTTCATTGCGCTCATTATTTTAGCTCTTTGCAGGGTATTCAGTGCAGGTGAGGCTATTTTTCTATTTATCGTAGGCTTAATTCTCACATTATTACTACCCATTCTCGGAATCATATCTTTAGGAGCATTATTTTTATCATAAAGAAATTAACGAACCTTAAACAAACAATCATGAAAAAAATTATTTTAATCCTTGTGGGGCTGGCATTGTGCCTCACTGTAGCAGCGCAAGAAAAGGCAAAAACTACGAATGTGCAGGGATATGCTTTGGCAATTGACAATGCGTTTTATTCTTTCAAAGAAAGTACGAAAGCAATCACCGATCAAAATTCTCGGAGGGGATTCGATATGCAGTTCTTCTTCACCCAAAAAGCAGATTATCCTATTATGGGAATAGCCAACATTGCTGGAGCAGGTATGCTTTTCACTGTCCGAAATACGAAGATCGCAAAGGAATATTCAGCAAATAGCACTGTCGTATTAGAATGTATTGGTTTGGACAACACGAGCCCGTTTAATATTATATTTGACTTCGGAGACAGTGCCGAAGATTTCTGTTATCCATGGAGCTTCACGCTGAAAGCTTCTGATATGATGGTAACAGCAAGTTTCCGAGACAAAGATGGAATAAAACTGGTTTCAGAAGACCCCGACTATAAAGAAGTATTTAAGGTATTGCAAGCCAAATACAAAGAACATTACAATATTAAATAATCTTGCATAATTCATCATAATTTTCCCTTCGTATATAATTTCGGTCTCGGATAAAGCACATAGTTATAAGTTGTTATCCAAATCCTTTCCGAATCTTTATCCCGACCATTCTTAGTTGTCCCGACCTGCCGCAACCCGGCAGGTCGCTTTGTTAAATCCCGACAGAAGATACTGCGACGCGATTTCGGCCCATGTAGTCGCACTCTCGATAAAATTCATTAACCGCCTGTTTCGAGCCAATGTATAGGGCTTAAATAAGCAAGCCGCAATGATGGTCTCCAGTACATAGCGGCTGAATTGACCTGCGTATTCACAGCCGGAATGTATTACCCCCAAAAACAAAATCACATGAAAAACAAAGAAGAAATCAGGCTCTACCTCGACACCCAATTCAGCGCATCGGAAGACGACATGGTGCAAATCGTCCGGAACGATTTCGACCGCATTTTGAATAGCGCGGCATCTTGCGCCCTAATTACGGTCGAGGGTACAATGCCCATCTTGGCGGAACAACTCCGCACCGAATTGGAAGCCCGGCACATCGAAGCCGACCTCGACGTGATTGTAAAAGTAAGCTATCATCCTGTATCGGAGATTAGTTTCGACGACCTATGCAGCCTCTTAACCGTCATCCACGAATTTGCCCCGCAGGTAAATATCGTCTGGGGTTGCGGCACGGATGCAAAACTGGCTGAAACCGACATTTCGATTCTGTTGCTGATCGGGACATCGGCGGAGTAAAATTTGCATGACCTGCCAAAACATATTGGCAGGTCATTTTTCATTGCACCATAAGGTAATTTATAGCTAAAAAGAACAAAATATCTAACTTATTATTCAGTTGCAAAAAAACTTTCAGTTTGGCATATCCTCAATTCTATTTAAATTTTTCAATTCTTCCGGCACAATAATATTCATCTTAAAAGCATTAATATTCGAATGATTACAATATTTATCATAAAGATTTTTGATTACAAAAAGATCAAAAACTCCCAATATAAATGCCCCAATTAATGATATTGACTTCTTTTGGAGAAAACAATCTATTCCTTCGGTAGATGGCAATACTAAATAGCAAGCAAGACACACCAATAAAATAACAGTTATTCCACCAACCCAATACCATGTTTTCAAACGCCATTTACAAATTTGTTTCTTTATATAGTCATTTCTATCCCGTTCTCTATTCTCATTTATTAATTTAAACCGTTTACGCTTCTCGACTTCAATATCAGACGGTTTCGATGACAGTCGTTCTAATTTTTTCAAAACATCTTCAAACCGAGCAATGCGCTTATCATCCTCTTGTTTTTGTTTGTCAGCCTCTTCTTTCAATTTTTGAACAAACTGTTTACTATCTGACTCTGCAATTTCATTTAATTCCTCAATATTTTTGAGTTGATGAGTTGTAATACGTGTCGCAATCCGCAGAATGTCTTTGTCTGATATTGAGGCATCTTTGTATTTCTGAATATTATCATCCAACTCTTTTATAATGGATGCTTGCGGTAAAGATGAATTTAGAGTACATGATATCAAAGCATTCAAATTCGTATCAACAACGCCATCTGTCAAATCGCCATTTCCAATATCTGGTTTAATAAACCATAACACACATAATAATTCGTCAGCTCTAATTATTTCTGGCTGATACCCTCTTAACTTATAGCCTACATAATCTGAGTTATCATGATTTATAGCATTATTTACAAACCAACAATTTACATCCTCAAAATGTTTTATTTTCTTTTTACCACGCTTCTCTCGCACATAATACAATGCCATAATATCGTGTAATGCTGCAAAATCAGTATTTCTGATCTTCTTAAATTCTGCATATTCCGTACTACTTTTAGCCAAATTCTGATATTTAACAGTGTATGGAATTTGAAGAATACTATATTCATCAACTAAAATATTCTCCAGATTATCAGCAATTCGCTCTAAGTCATTTCTATTAAGGTTGCGGCGTTCACATGCTTTATAAATATCTTCTGGATTAATGAGTTTAGGAAGAAACGATTTATCAAAATATTCGGCTTTTTTCAATAATAAATCTGTCGTTTCTTTGATTGTTTCTTTCAAAACACGCAAGGAATACCCGAAACTTGATGCTATTTTCAATAATTGTCGGCAAGTAGTAGTAGACTCTGGAGTATTAAGATCAAGTAAACTAACTATAAAATTCGTGTCTAATAAAAGCTCTACATCAGACATCATTTTATCTTGGGGTTCATATTCAGAAAGATAGCAAGATAAAATAGAGCCTAAATAAATTTTTCGAATTACCTCGTAGCAACCGGGGATATTTCTGAAATATTCCACAAATTGGGCCTCTATAGAAAATTTACTCCCATTTACACTATAATCTCGATTTGCAAGATAATTCGATATTTTGAGTTTATTCAGATTTACAAAATCAAATATTGTATTGTATGAATCTTTTTTAACATCATTAATATCGCAAAACTGCTTAAACATCGTTTGCACCAATTCGACTTGTTGACGATTGGTTTCATAGATATCATTAAACTCTTCAAATGAATAATTCTTAATCCAAAAACTACCATCTCGATATACTTGTAGTTTTAGTTCTTCAGAAGTATTGATTTCTTGTCCGATTTTTAATAAAATCTTTTCTAAAACAGCAGGAGGAAAATCCAAACCAAAGTATTGGCAAATCCACGTAGATATTTCAGTTATAGACGCGCCTTTATAAACACCAGATTGAGTTATTAATTTATATAACGCATATTTTACTATCGGGACAAATATCTCAACAGAGCTATTCACAAAATTGCCCGAATTCCGGATTTGAGCCAAAAGACTATAAGTAATAACCTTGCTTGCTTCCATAATACAAAAGAATTTTCCTCTAAAATATTAAATTTAATGCGAACAACAAAGAGTTAGAGGATGAAACTACTATAATACCAAGTTTTTACTGATAAAACTCCAATCATTTCGGTTTATTTGTTGATGACAAGCGTTATATGAAACACTAATAGGAGCTACTGCGACGCAATTACAGCTCATATAGCCACAAACCTGATAAAATTCATTATCCGCCTGTTCGGAGCGACTATATAGGCCCAAGCACAGCAACTAACCAACAGCCAAATACTTAACGACTGAGATTGAAATTTTTCGAATAGCGACCATTTATGTACCACTTGTGTACCACCGCCATTTTTCGGACTATATACCACAAAAGAAAAATCCTCGATATTCGATTGAATATCAAGGATTTTTCATCAGTCGGGGTGACTGGATTCGAACCAGCGACCACACGCCCCCCAGACGCGTACTCTAACCGGGCTGAGCTACACCCCGTAGCGTTTCGGAGTGCAAATATAGTGTATTTTTCACAAATCGTCACATTTCTGCGGGATTTTTTTCTAATTTTGTCCTCAATGAAACGATTCGCACTTCTCATAGCGGTATTCTCCGGGTTCCTGGCCAGCGGTTGCGGAGGCTCCGCAACGCGCTCTGCCGCAGATTTCACAATCGAGGTCTACACGCCCGAATATGCTTCGGGATTCGACATCCGCGGCTCGGACAAGGACGCCGCGACCCTGGTCACCGTCCGCAACCCGTGGCAGGGGGCCGGCAACGTCGAGCAGCACCTGCTCATCCTGCGCGAGGGGGCCAAAGCCCCGGCGGGCCTCGACGCCCAGGTCGTGAAAGCCCCCGTGCGGCACGTCGTCTGCATGTCTTCGAGCCATGTGGCCATGTTCGACGCCCTGGGCGAGGTGCGGCGCATCTCCGGTGTTTCGGGCATCGACTACATCAGCAACACCTACGTCAACGAACACCGCTACTGCGGCGAAGTGCGCGACGTGGGATACGACACCAACCTCAACTTCGAACTGCTGGCCTCCATGCGGCCCGACCTCGTCCTGCTCTACGGCGTGACGGGCGAAAACACCGTCGTCACGGGCAAGCTCCGCGAACTGGGCATTCCTTATATATATATCGGGGACTATATGGAAGAGTCGCCTCTGGGCAAGGCCGAATGGCTGATGGTGGCCGCCGAGCTGTGCAACGTCCGCGACAAAGGTGCCGAGACTTTCCGCGGAATCGCCGCACGCTACAACGCGCTCAAGGCCCGAATCGCGGGGGCAGCCGGCGGTTCCCGCCCGAAAGTGATGCTCAACACGCCCTACCGCGACACCTGGTTCATGCCCTCGTCGCGGAGTTTCATGGTGCGCCTGATCGAAGACGCCGGCGGCGAATACGTCTACACGAAAAACAACTCGGACACCTCGGTCGCCGTAGACCTCGAAGAGGCCTACCTGCTGGCCTCAGCCGCCGACACGTGGATCAACGTCGGCCCGTGCAATACCCTGGCCGAACTCACGGCCCAGAACCCCAAGTTCGCGGACGTCCCCGCCGTTCGCAACCGGCAGGTCTTCAACAACAACCGCCGCCAGACCCCTGCCGGAGGCTCCGATTTCTGGGAGTCGGGCGTCATACGCCCCGACCTGGTGCTGCACGACCTGTGCGCCATATTCAATCCCCAAGCCGCCGACACCGCGGAACTCTACTACTATAAAAGGCTCGAATAATGAAACGGCTCGCAATGCTCCTGTCGGCTCTGCTCTGCCTGCAATCGGCGGCATCGGGCGCGGAACCGTGGTTCCGCTACTTCTCGGACGGGCGCGCCGTCATCAAACGGGGTTCGCTCTACGGCTTCGCAGACCGCAACGGCACCGAAGCCATCCCCTGCCGGCATACCAAGACCTATCCTTTCCACGACGGCATCGCCATGGTGCGGCAGGGCTATGAAGTCTTCGCCATCGACACCCTGAAGAAATCCCCCAGGTGGACGCCCGGCACGGCCAACGGCGTCCCCGTCGACGTACGTTACGAAACCTCCTTCAAATTCCAGTACCGCTAAATGGCAGCCGGCAGAACCACATTCCTCTTCACGGCGCTTGCGCTGCTGACCGTGGTGCTCTTCACGGCCGACCTCCTGGTCGGCTCGGTCGCCGTGGCGCCCGCCGACATCTGGGCGGCACTCACGGGCGGCGACTGCGACCCCGCCATACGGGACATCATCCTGCGGATACGGCTGCTCAAAGCCGTCACGGCACTTCTGGCCGGCGCGGCGCTCGCCGCCAGCGGCCTGCAGATGCAGACCCTTTTCCGCAACCCGCTGGCCGGGCCCTATGTGCTGGGCATCAGCTCGGGCGCCGGGCTGGGCGTAGCGCTGTTCCTGCTGGGGGCTCCCCTGCTGGGCGTCTCGGCGCACTCGTTCGTGCAGTCGCTCGGCATCGCCGGCGCGGCATGGCTCGGCGCGGCACTCGTGCTGCTGGTCGTGATGGCGGTCAGCCGCCGCATCAAGGACATCATGGTCATCCTCATCCTGGGCATGATGTTCGGCTCGGGCATCAGTTCCGTAGTCGAGATACTCCAATACCTGTCGAGCGAGGCGGCGCTCAAATCGTTCGTCATCTGGACGATGGGGTCGCTGGGCGACGTCACGGGCGGCAACCTCGCCCTGATGCTCCCGGTCATCGCCGCGGGGCTCGTGCTCAGCGTCGCCGCCATCAAGCCGCTCAACCTGCTGCTGCTGGGCGAAAACTATGCCCGCACGATGGGGCTCAACGTGCAACGCACCCGTACGCTGCTGTTCCTCTCCACCGTACTGCTGGCCGGTACCGTCACCGCCTTCTGCGGCCCCGTGGGCTTCATCGGGCTGGCCGTCCCGCACCTGGCACGCATGCTCTTCGCCAGCGCCGACCACCGCATCCTCATGCCGGGGTCGATGCTCGCGGGCGCCGCCCTGCTGCTGGTCTGCGACCTCATTTCGAAAACCCTGGCGCTGCCGATCAACACCGTCACGGCCCTGATGGGCATCCCGGTGGTCATCATCGTCGTCGTCCGCAACCGCAACCTCTTCTAAAATGACAGCCGACCCCCTCCATACCCCCCGACCGCACGCCGGCCCCGCACCCGGGGCACCGGGCATCTCGCTGCACGGCCTCACCCTCGCCTACGGCCGCCGCGTCCTGCTGCGCGACGCCGACGCCGTGCTTCCGCAAGGGTCGATCACGGCGCTCATAGGCCGCAACGGGACGGGCAAAAGCACCCTGCTGCGGGCGATCGCCGGGCTGGGCACGGCCGCCGGCGAGATCCGGCTCTGCGGCAAGCCCCTCGCCGCGCTCACCGCGCTGCAACGCGCCTCCACCGTCAGCTTCGTCACCACCGACAAGATACGCATCGCCAACCTGGCCTGCGAGGATGTCGTCGCCCTGGGCCGCGCGCCCTACACCAACTGGATCGGGCACATGCAGCAGGCCGACCGCGACATCGTGTCACGCTCGCTCTCGCTGGTGGGCATGTCGTCGTTCGCCCGCAAGACCATGGACCGCATGTCCGACGGCGAATGCCAGCGCATCCTGATCGCACGCGCTCTGGCGCAGGACACCCCCGTGATCCTGCTCGACGAGCCCACGGCCTTCCTCGACCTTCCCAACCGCTACGAACTGGCGTCGCTGCTGCGCCGCCTGGCACACGAAGAGGGCAAATGCATCTTCTTCTCGACGCACGACCTCGACGTGGCGCTCGGGCTCTGCGACGCCACAGCGCTCATCGACACCCCCGCACTGCACTGCATGTCGGCGGCCGACATGGCGGCGAGCGGCCATATCGAACGGCTTTTCGCCGGCGCGGGCATCTCGTTCGACCCTGCGACGCTGACCATCCGGCTCGCAAAAAAATAGAATATCCAATATTTTTCCGCCAATTTTTTGTTAAACTCACTTTTTTATTTACCTTTGCACCGCTAAAGTCACCCTTTCGGGGGTCTGCGATAGTGGTATTGGCCCATTCGTCTATCGGTTAGGACGCAAGATTTTCATTCTTGAAAGAGGAGTTCGACTCTCCTATGGGCTACGAACGAGGAGGGCTGCGGAGCGGCACGGAACCGGGGGGGGGCTCCCGACCGGCAACCGGGACAGCAAAAACGGCAGGCCTCTACGGGTGAATACTTTTCAAGGAGCGGGCTTCAGGCCTATCCGCACACAGCCACGGCTGGAACCGATTTAGCAACTGAAAAAGTAAAAAATAAAAAACACAGAATTATGGCAAACCATAAGTCATCGAAAAAACGCATTCGCCAGACCGCGGCCAAGCGTGCCCACAACCGTCTGTACCACAAGACAGCACGTAATGCCGTGAAAGCACTGCGCAACACCTCGGAGAAGAGTGCCGCCGAAGCCCTGCTCCCCAAGGTAACCACCATGCTGGACAAGCTCGCCAAGCACAATATCGTGCACAAGAACAAGGCCGCAAACCTGAAGAGCGCCCTCCAGCTGCACGTGAACGCACTTTAATCCGGCCGGATGCAAAGCCAGAAGCTGCCCCTGTGGCAGCTTTTTTTATTCTCCTGCACAAAGCAACGGTATCTGCCACCGTCCCGCCAGCCCGGGCACAGCGCACACATACGCTCCGGCATACACGGCACACTCCGCTCCCGTCACACGGCGCTCGTCCCCGGGAACAGCGCCCACGCCGGCCCGCACGGCACGGCATACAGACAATCCTCCCGGCATTCCCGCACAAGGCTCAAGACACAAGGCACACGCTACGCACGCCGCACCTGGTTCCCGAATACGCCTTGTACGACAAAGCCGCCCGCATCGCTGCGGACGGCTTCCGTTTTTCCCCGCCGGGCATCCCCGCGCGGCACTACCCTTCCCGGGGATCCCCTGATCCTCCGACGGCCTCACTCCCGCCCGGAAAACCCGGATCCGTCCCCGGAATCACTCCTTTTCGGGAAAGCCCTGCGCCTTGAGGCGGATATCCGCGCCGTCGGGCGTCACCAGGTATGCCCCCGTCGACTCGGGCGTTATGTGGCCGATGACATCGACGCACCCCATGCGCATCACCTGCTCCTGCAAGGCCAGCGGCACCGTGAACAGCAATTCGTGATCTTCACCGCCGTTGAGCGCCGCCACGACCGGGTCGGCATTCAGTTCCTCCGCCAAGGCATAGGTCTGCCTTGCGATAGGAATCCGGTCGAGGTATATGCGGGCCCCGCATTTCGACGCCTTGCAAATCTGCATCAGGTCGCTGGAAAGCCCGTCCGAAAGGTCGATCATCGACGTCGGTACGATGCCCTCCTCGGCCAATGCCTCCACAATGTCCTTGCGCAGGCGCGGCTTGAGATACTTCTCCAGCAGGTATTCGTACCCTGCGAACTTCGGTTCCGGGTCTTTCACGTCTGCGAGCACCCGCTTCTCGCGCTCCAGCAGCCGCAGCCCCATATACGCCGCACCGAGGTTGCCCGAAATACAGATCAGGTCGTTCTGCTGTGCGCCGCCGCGCGACACGACCTTCTCCTTCGGGGCATGTCCCAGCGCCGTGAGGCCCAGCACCAGTCCGGTCATCGAAGCCTTCGTATCGCCCCCCACGAGGTCGATCCCCTGCTCCCTGCACGCGAAGGCAATCCCCTCGTACAGATCCTGCAACGCCTCCACCGACATTTTGGACGACACGCCGAGCGACACCATCAGCTGCGAAGGCAGTGCGTTCATCGCCAGTATATCGCTCGCGGCCACCGTCACGGCCTTGTATCCCAGGTGCCTGAGGGGGAAATAGGTCAGGTCGAAGTCTATGCCCTCCAGCAGTGCGTCCGTCGAACAGAGCACCGCCTCGCCCGACGGCGGCATGACGACCGCCGCATCGTCGCCCGCAGCGCGGAGCGTCGAAGCGTCCGCCGGGTCGAACCCTCTGGTCAACAGGTCTATCAGGCCGAATTCACCCAGCTCGGCGATTTCGGTGCGTCGTTTCTTTTCCATATTATAAATTTTTTTACAAAATTACGGATTCTTTACTCTTTCCCAAAAATTTAGCGTATTTTTGTCCGGTAAATCCCAAATTCGGCTTCTACATATGATAAACATCGTCTTATTCGGTGCGCCGGGCTGCGGCAAAGGCACGCAGGCACAACGGCTCAAAGCACACTACGGCATCGAGCATGTCTCGACGGGCGAGGTTATCCGCGACGAGATCCGCCGCGGCACGGAACTCGGACGCAGCATGGAATCTTACATCGAGGCTGGCAAACTGGCCCCCGACGAAATCGTCATCGGCATGGTCGCCAACTATGTCGCCCAGCACAAACATGCCAAGGGCTGTATCTTCGACGGCTTCCCCCGCACCACGGTACAGGCCGAGGAGTTCGACAAGCTCCTCGCCCGGCACGGGCTGAAGGTCGACATCATGGTCGACATCCACGTCCCCGAAGAGGAGCTCGTCCAGCGCATCCTGCTCCGCGGCAAGGATTCGGGACGCGCCGACGACGCCTCCGAGGAGGTGATCCGCGGCCGCCTCGACGTCTACCGCCAGCAGACCGCCGTCGTCTCGGACTACTACGCCGCCCGGGGCAAATACGCCTCGGTCAACGGCACGGGTTCGATGGAGGAGGTCTTCTCGCGCATCACCGACGTGATCGACCAGTTGCAATAGGCCGCCGCCGGCCGACCGCCGAAACCCGGGGCAAATCCTGTTCCGGGCTCTATTTCCATCCCCTTTTCCGCAGCAGGGCGAGGGCCGGCACCGCCCGTTTCCGGCTCCGGAGGCAGACACGCCCCGGCACTTTCCCCGCCTTTGCGGCCGCTGTCCGTACACCCGGGACTGACCCCGGCGGCGGAATCGGCTCAAAGATACGGCGATAAAACCGAAAAAAAGGTGCGCGGCTTTGCTATTTTACAAATAATCCGTATATTTGCAACCCCATTGAGGGACAATTAACTAATTTTAAAACGTATTATGAACAATTACGAAACCGTTTTCATTGTCACGCCGGTTCTGTCCGATGCACAGGTGCAGGAGGTCGCTGACAAATTCCAGGGTGTCATCACCGAGAACGGCGGTCAGATTGTGAACAAGGAGTCGTGGGGCCTTCGCAAGCTCGCCTACCCTATTCAGAAGAAGACCACCGGTTTTTACTTCCTGGTCGAGTTCACGGGCGAAGGCTCGCTCATAGGCACGCTCGAAACGCAGTACCGCCGCGACGAGCGCATCATCCGTTTCCTTACTTTCAAGCAGGACAAGTTCGCCGTGGAATACTCGGAGAAGCGTCGTGCAAAACTTTCTAACAAACAGGAGGAGTAAACCATGGCACAGGAGAACAAAGCACAGTCTGAAATCCGCTACCTCAACCCGGTATCGGTCGACGTCAAGAAAAAGAAATACTGCCGTTTCAAGAAGCTCGGCATCAAATACGTGGATTACAAGGACGGGGAGTTCCTCAAGAAATTCCTCAACGAGCAGGGTAAGATCCTTCCCCGCCGCCTGACGGGTACTTCGCAGAAGTTCCAGAAGAAGGTGGCCCAGGCCGTGAAGCGTGCGCGTCACCTCGCCATCCTGCCCTTCGTAACCGATTGCATGAAATAATTAAAGGAGGAAGAGACAATGGAAGTTATTCTGATCAAAGATATGGAAAACCTGGGCTACGCCAACGACATCGTGACCGTAAAGCCCGGTTATGCGAACAACTACCTGATTCCCCAGGGTTACGCAAAGGCTGCCACCGCATCCGCCAAGAAGGTGCTCGCCGAGAACCTCCGCCAGCGCGCCCACAAGGACGCCAAGATCCTTGCCGACGCACAGGCACTCGCCGAGACCATCGCCAACCTGCCGCTCACGCTGGCCGTGAAGGCCGAGGAGGGCAAGCTCTTCGGTACGGTTACCGCCACCGACCTGGCCGAGGCCCTGGCTGCCAAAGGCATCGAACTCGACCGCAAGCTGATCGCCGTAGAGGGCATCAAGACCGTCGGCGAATACGAAGCAACCGCCAAACTCCACAAGGAGGTCAAGGCAGTCATCAAATTCTCGGTTACCGCCGCAGAATAGTCCGCAGGAGGTTGCAAGGGTTCCGCCCTGCAACTACCCGCACCCAAAAAAAAGGAGAGCCAAAGGCTCTCCTTTTTGCATTCAGGCAATACTCCATCCCGATATTCGTATCCACCGAATTCGGGGACGGGCACGCCGTGTGTCCTGCCAACCCGCATTCCGGACTGTTCGATGCTGCCGGATTCCCCGCCCCGGGTCAGTGCGGCGGCGCGGCCGGCGGCACGGGATGGCGCGGCGGCATGGAGTAGGAACGCAGCACGAGCGCCACGCCGACGAAGATCACCAGCGCGAAGACCACCGTATCGGCATGCAGCTTGTCCAGCCCCATCCCGACCGAAATGGCGATCGCCAGCACGGGCTGCAGGTAGGTGTAGATGCTCGACACCGTGGCCGGTACGCTCTTGAGCGCATAGTTCAGCATCAGGTTCGGCAGATAGGTCGGCACCGTCAGCACGAAGAGCGTCGGGAAAAGCGCATGGCCGGCTATGGCGGCATAGTCGGTGTGGATGATCTCCTTCAGCCCGAAGGGCAGCGCAACGACGGCCGCCACGCAGTATACCCAGCGCAGCACGGTGGTGATGCGGTACCTGGCAACCAGGGCTTTGAACCACACCATGTACAGCGACGTGGCGCAGGCGCACAGCATGATCATCACGTTGCCCCAGACATGCGAATGCTGGTGCGACGACGACGCGCCCGTCAGCACCACGGCCACGGCGCCGGCCATGCCGAGCACCAGCCCCGAGACTTTGAGCTTTGTGAAGCGATCCATGCCCAGCAATACGGAGAGCAGCAGCACCAGCAGCGGGACGATGGTGTCGATGATCGATCCGTCGATGGGCGAAGTCATCGAAAGTCCGTACATGATGAATACCTTGCGCAGCACTCCGATCAGCAGCGCGGCGCCGATCAGCTTGCGGATGTCGGCGCGCGCGACCCGTTCGGCCTTCTGCCACAGCAGCGGCACGAGCGAAAAAAGCGCCGTGACGACCAGCGATCCCGCCACCATGGCCATCGGGTGGACATAGTGCGGCAATACGATGTTGTAAAACGGGTAGTCCATGGCCCATACGATATTGCATATCAGCAGGGCGATGTGGGGTTTGAATCTGCTCATTCCGTCTCGGGGTTTACCCTGCGGAAAACAAAAACAGTGCCTTTCCGTTCGGAAGGGCACTGTCATTATACCGGTGGCGGCCATTTCTCACCAGCTGTCGCGCGGCACTTCGAACGAACCGGGCGATGCCCCCGGCAGCTCTTTCCCCCGGTAATAGACTTTCCATGCGTCTTTCCCGTATCCTTCCCCGAGTTCTTCGAACGTTTGTGCCGAGGCACCCTTCACCTCCCCACCCATGTAAAATACCTTCCAGGCATCCTTTCCATACCCGTCTCCGAGACTCTCGAAGGTCATCGCCGACGCCCCGTCCACCTTCCGGCCGCGGTAATACACCGTCCAGCTGTCCTTCGAGTAACCGCCGCCCAACCTTTCGCCCGACAACGCGCTCCCGTCATCCCGCTCCCCGTAGTGGTAGGTATGCCAGATGTCTTTCCCTATCCCGTTCCCGAGGCTCTCGAACGACGAAGCCGATGCCCCTTCGACCTTCCGGCCGCGGTAAAACACCGTCCAGTTGTCCTTACCGTACCCGCCGCCGAGATCCGTGAACGACGATGCCGAAGCACCCTTCACCTTCCGGCCCTCGTAATACACCGTCCAGTTGTCCTTCGAGTAACCCCCGTGCCGCCTCTCCCGGCCGGGCTGCGACGCCCGAACCTCCTCGGGAGCAGGGCTCCCCAGGCAATGCGGGACACCCGCGAAAACGGCAAACAGCGAAAACAGGGATAAAATCAGCTTTTTCATCAGGCGCGGGTATTGATTTATTAAAAGACGCGAAATTTACCGAGTTATTGCCCCGCATCCAGGAAATCGGCGGTAAACTTTCCCGGGGTGGGGCGAAAACCCCAGCCCTCCGCCTCAACCCGCCGCACCTGCTCCCATATTGTTTACCGCTCCCGACCTGCCTCCGATTCCGTCCCGCCTCTCCCCGTCTCATTCCCGTCACTCCAATACTGTCCCCCTTACCCTGTTCCTCTCCCGTCATGCCGCCGTTTCCCGTCCCGCCGTTCCCTATCCCGTTCCCGACCCATCTCCGATTCCGTCCCGCTTTTCCCCGTCCTGCACCCGTCCTGCCTCCGATTTCAGCACAGCCTTTTCCCAATCTCCTTACCTTGCCCCGGCCCCACCCATCTCCTTTCCCTGCCTACCGCCGCTCCTCCTCTCCCTCATTTTCCGCCGCAGTCCTTCACCGCTCCCGGCCTATCCTTCGCCCAGGCCTACCCGCACCCCGCCCCGCATTCCTTTTCCCAACCGCGACCAACTGCCCCTCCTTCCTCCGCGCCCTCAAACGCGCTCGCAAAAAAAGAACCGCAGGCTTTGCGCCTGCGGTTCTTTCGATATATCGGCGGACGGCTGCACCGTCCCTCCGTGCGGGGATTACTCCTCGGCCTTCTCTTCCTTGGCAGCCTTCTTGGCGTTCTTCGCCTCGGCAGCCTCCATGGCGCTCTTCAGCGCGGCCAGACCTGCGATGTCGCCCAGCGTCGTCTTCTCGACCGAAGCGTTGATCTTCTTCACGGTCGACTTCGTAGCATCGGCGGCGGCACGCTTCTCAGCCTTCTCGGCTGCCACTTCGGCACGCTTGGCCTCCTCGTACGTACGCAGGTGCGAAAGGGTGATGCGCTTGGTAGCCTTCGAGAACTCGAGCACCTTGAAGTCGAGCTTGTCGCCCACCTTCGGCGTCGTGCCGTCCTCTTTGGTGAGCTGGCGTGCGGGGCAGAAGCCCTCCACGTTCTCGCCCAGTGCGACGACTGCGCCCTTGTCGGTCATCTCGGTGATCGTACCCTCGTGGATGCTGTCTACCGAGAACTGGTTCTCGAACTCGTTCCAGGGGTTCTCCTCAAGCTGCTTGTGGCCCAGCGACAGACGGCGGTTCTCCTTGTCGATCTCGAGCACCACGACGTCGATGTCGGCGCCCACCGACGTGAATTCGCCGGGGTGCTTTACCTTCTTCGTCCAGCTCAGGTCGGAAATGTGGATCAGGCCGTCGATACCCTCCTCGATCTCGACGAAGATACCGAAGTTGGTAAAGTTGCGCACCTTGGCCGTGCACTTCGTGCCGACGGGATACTTGGTTTCGATATTTTCCCAGGGATCGGGCGTAAGCTGCTTGATGCCCAGCGACATCTTGCGCTCCTCGCGGTCGAGCGTCAGGATGACGGCCTCGACTTCGTCGCCGACCTTCATGAACTCCTGCGCCGAGCGCAGGTGCTGGCTCCACGACATCTCCGACACGTGGATCAGTCCCTCAACACCGGGGGCGATCTCCACGAATGCGCCGTAGTCGGCCATCACGACCACGCGGCCCTTGACCTTGTCGCCGACCTTGAGGTTCTGGTCGAGCGCCTCCCACGGATGCGGGGTGAGCTGCTTCAGGCCCAGTGCGATACGCTTCTTGGCGTCGTCGAAATCGAGGATAACGACCTGGATCTTCTGGTCGAGCGCCACGATCTCTTCGGGGTGGTTCACGCGGCCCCACGAGAGGTCGGTGATATGGATCAGGCCGTCCACACCGCCCAGGTCGACGAATACGCCGTACGAGGTGATGTTCTTGACGGTACCCTCGAGGATCTGGCCCTTCTCGAGTTTCGACATGATAACCTGCTTCTGCGCTTCGAGTTCGGCCTCGATGAGCGCCTTGTGCGAAACGACCACGTTGCGGAACTCCTGGTTGATTTTCACCACCTTGAACTCCATGGTCTTGTCCACGTATACATCGTAGTCGCGGATGGGCTTCACGTCGATCTGCGAACCGGGCAGGAACGCCTCGATGCCGAATACGTCGACGATCATACCGCCCTTGGTGCGGCACTTGATGTAACCCTTGATGATTTCGTCCTTCTCGAGGGCCTCGTTCACACGATCCCAAGATTTGAGCTGACGTGCCTTCTTGTGCGAAAGAACCAGCTGTCCGCCCTTGTCCTCGGCCGACTCGACATAGACCTCGATCTTGTCGCCGACCTTCAGGTCGGGGTTGTAACGGAACTCGGAAACGGGAATGACGCCCTCGCTCTTGTAGCCGATGTTCACGAGAACCTCGCGCTTGGTAATGCCCGTAACGGTACCTTCCACGACCTCGCCGACGTTGACGTTCGAAAGCGTCTTGTCGTAAGCCTCTGCGATCTCCTCCTTGGGATGGTCATAGACTCCCAGGTCGTTTTCATACGCGTTCCAGTCGAAATTCTCGTTCGTGACTACATTTTTCGTTTCTTCCATGATGGAAATTCTTTTTGCGATACAATCGCTCGTTAAATGATTAATAATTAAACTCGTAGCCCCCGCTTACGCGCCTTATGCGCATACGTGAGGGCTACAAAGGTAACGGTTTTTTGCGAATCTGCAAAAAATCAGGCGGTTATTTGCGTCCCGCGGAAGCCTCCGGGCGTCGTCCGCGGCGCCTATTTGCGCACCACCCGTTGCCGCGGGGTGTTGTCGATCTTCAGCGGGCTGTCGTCCCTGAGCTCTTCGAGCAGGATGTCGGCCACCTTCTCGTCGGTGATTTCCCCGCCGGTATATTCCATATCCTTGTAATTCCGGTAGATATAGTCGCTCACGGCGACCTTGTACTTCCGCCCCTCGCGCAGCTTCGGGAACTGCACGTCGAGGGCGTTGTCCGCCGCATCGGTGACGATCACATAGGGCGTGGTCGAAATCAGGTCGATGCGGTGCGCCTCCTTGGCGTTCACCGGGTCGTTGTACTTCGACACGATCATGCGGCGCATCTGGGCGGGCGTCATTTCCATCTCGGCGACCAGCGTCCCGAACGGCTCCAGCCCGTATACCTTCGCCGCGCTCACCCCGCCCGCGGGGATCGAATCGAGGCGCACGCCGCCGATGTGGTAGAAACCGACGTCGGCATCGGCCTCGTCGGCTACCGCCGCAGCCATCCAGTTGGCAAGTCCCCACTTGTCGGCGGCATTGCCGAACCGCCCGACGGGTCTGTTCAGCTCCGGGTCGGCATAGTAAGCCTCGACCTGCTTCTGGTAGAGGATATCCGGCTCGTAATCGGCGAGCGGGACGATCCGGTAATCGACCCCTGCGACCTTATTCCCCTTCATCCGTACGGTCGTCACGCCGATGTTCCGCAGGTCTTTGCCCGTCTGGGTCAGCAGCGTGCCGCCGATCAGCGTATCGACCTCCTCGTGCGTATGCCCGCCGATCACCACGTCGTACTGCGACGGGCCACGGCCCAGCAGTTCCGCATCGCGGTCGTCGCCCATATGCGACACGAGCACCAGCACGTCGCACTCCGGCCGCAGCTCCGCGGCATATTCGAGGGCCATCGCCTGCGGGTCGGGAAACTCCAGCCCCGCGAAACTCGATTCATTGCCCGCCGGATGCCCCGGCCCCTCGTAGTTGGTCACCACGCCGACGAACCCGATCCGGATCCCGTCCCGGTCGATGACCGTATAGGGCGGCAGCCGGGGGAACGTGCAGGTATCGCTCACCACGTTGGCGCAGACCACCTCGAAGTCCATGCTGTCGATCATCCGCCCCAGGAACGCCTGCCCGTGGTCGAATTCATGGTTGCCCAGCGTCGCCACGTCATACCCCAGTTCGTTCATCAGGGCGATCATCGGCATACCGGGCGTCGGCGCCATGTCCACATAGGCATTCCCCGTCCAGCGGTCGCCGGCATCGACCAGCACCACCAGTTGGGCCGTATCGCGGCACGCCTCGACGGCCGACGCCAGCCGCGGGAAATTCTGTATCTTTGCGTGCATGTCGTTCGTCGACAGCAATACGAGCGTCCTTTCGCGGGGTGCGCAGGCCGCGGCGAGCGCCGCAACGGCGACCAGCCCCATCCTCAGTATTCCTTTCATAACACAGGTTTTAGTTTGTCAAAGTTATAAATTATTCATATCTTTACATGTTTTCAAGCCTGAAAATCTTATGACAAATATCATCGAAATCATATGCGAAAACCTCGGCGGCACGGTCGAGGTGCCGATGGGCACCCCGCTTTCCGAGGTCGCAAAGCGGGTCGCGCCGGGGCCCTACCCGTTCCTTGCCGCCCTGGTCAACAACCGCATCAAGGAACTGTATTACAAAATATATACCCCGGTGACCGTCCGTTTCGTGGACATCACCTCCTTCGCCGGCATCCGCGTCTACCAGCGCACGTCGTGGTTCATCCTGCAGAAAGCCGCCCGCGATCTCTTTCCGGGCAAGACGCTCCACATCCGCCATTCGATGGGGCAGAACGGCTTTTACTGCGAGATCGAGGGCATCGACGAATTCACGCCCGGGCTGGCCGAGGCACTCGAAGGGCACATGCGCGACCTGGTGGCGCAAGACCTGCCGATCAGCCGCATGAAGATCCTCACGAGCGAAGTCCGCGCCCGCTATGCAGCCCAGGGCCTCACCGACAAGATCGCCCTGCTGGACACCCGCCCGCGGCTTTACAGCGACCTCTATACGCTCGGCGACACCGACGGTTATTTCTACGGCGCGCTGGCGCCCTCGACGGGGTTCGTCGACCTGTTCGGCATCGAACCCTACTACAACGGGTTCTACCTCGCCCTGCCGCTGCGCACGGCGCCCGACCGGCTCAACACCAACGTCGAACAGGAAAAGATGTTCGGCATCTTCCAGGAATACCAGTCCTGGGTGCGGATCATGGGCGTGCCCACCGTGGGCGCCGTCAACTCCAAGGTGCTCGCGGGCGACGCGGGCGGCATGATCAAACTGGCCGAAGCGTTCCACGAACGCAAGTTCGCATGGGTCGCCGACACGATCTACGACGCCAACATCTCGCGCGGCGTACGCATGGTGCTGATCTCGGGGCCCTCGTCGAGCGGCAAGACCACCTCGGCCAAACGGCTGGGCATCCAGCTCGGGGTACTGGGGCTGCAGCCGGTGCTGATCTCGCTCGACGACTATTTCGTCGACCGCGAAAAGACCCCGCGCGACGCCGACGGCGATTACGACTACGAGGCGCTCGAAGCCATCGACCTCGACCTGTTCAACGACCACCTCTGCCGCCTGATGCGCGGCGAAAGCGTCGACATCCCGCGCTACGACTTCATCACGGGTCGCCGCACGTGGCACAACAACCCGCTGACGCTCAACGAGCGTTCGATCCTGATCGTCGAGGGCATCCACGGGCTCAACCCGCGCCTCACCCCGAGCGTCCCCGAAGCGCAGAAATTCCGCATCTACATCTCGTGCTTCACGTCGGTGGCGATGGACAACCTCTCGCGCATCGCCACGACCGACAACCGCCTGCTGCGCCGCCTCACGCGCGACTATACGCAACGCGGCGCCGATGCCGTGGCGACGCTTTCGCGCTGGGGCTCCGTCCGCCGCGGCGAGGAGAAACACATCTTCCCCTACCAGGAAAACGCCGACGTCATGCTCAACTCGTCGCTTTTCTACGAAATCTCGGTGTTGCGCCCCTATGCCGAAAAGATCCTCCGCGAGGTTCCCGACACGGTACCCGAGTACGACGAGGCGCGGCGCATGCTGAAGTTCCTGAAAAACTTCACCCCCATCCCGCCCGACGAGATCCCGCCCACGTCGATCATCCGGGAATTCATCGGCGGCAGCAGTTTCAAGTACTGACCCCGAAAAGCCCCGCCGGGCTCCCCGCCCCGTACCCCGCCGATGCCGGGACACCGCCCGGCAGGATGCGGCGCCGCAGGCCGCATGCGGCGGAAAATATAAGCCCGGCAGGCGCTTGCGGTCTTCGTAAAAATAGTATTTTTGCATGGGAATTACGCGCCGCCCGGCGCATCCGACGACAATAACCAATTGATGATAACTATGTTCGACAAGTTTTCCGAACGCCACATCGGCGTCAGCAACGAAAAAGACCTCAAAGCCATGCTCGAAGTGATCGGCGCAAAGTCGGTCGACGAACTGATCTCGCAGGTCATTCCCCAGTCCATCCGGCTCAAGAAGCCGCTCGCACTGCCGGCCGAAGGGATGAGCGAATACGAATTCGCCGCCCACATCCGCTCGCTGGCCGACCGCAACCGTTGCCTCAGATCGTTCATCGGCATGGGCTACTACCCCTGTGCCGTCCCGGCCGCCATCGTGCGCAACGTCTTCGAGAACCCCGCCTGGTACACCTCCTACACGCCCTACCAGGCCGAGATCTCGCAGGGCCGCCTCGAGGCGCTGCTGAACTTCCAGACCGCCGTGATCTCGCTCACGGGCATGGAGATCGGCAACTGCTCGCTCCTGGACGAGGGCACGGCCGCCGCCGAAGCCATGCTGATGATGTTCGCGCTGCGCTCGCGCGAAGCGGTCAGGGAAGGTCGCAACCAGCTCTTCGTCGACCGCAACATCTTCCCGCAGACGCTCGACGTACTGCTCACGCGCAGCGAACCGTTCGGCATCGAACTGATCGTCGACGAATACGACGAATACAGCTTCACGGGCAAGGAGTTCGGCGCCATCGTCCAGTACCCGGCCGCCAACGGCGCCGTGCGCGACTATACGGACTTCACGGCCGCGGCACATGCCAAGGGCGTGCTGGTCACGGCTGCCGCCGACCTGCTTTCGCTGGCGCTGCTCAAATCCCCCGGCGAGTGGGGCGCCGACATCGCCGTCGGCTCGACGCAACGCCTGGGCACCCCGATGGGCTTCGGCGGCCCCGGCGCAGGCTACATGGCCACGCGCGAGGCCTACAAGCGCAACATGCCCGGCCGCATCATCGGCGTCTCGGTCGACCGCCTCGGCAATAAGGCGCTGCGCATGGCGCTCCAGATGCGCGAACAGCATATCAAGCGCGAACGCGCCACGTCGAACATCTGCACCGCCTCGGCGCTGATGGCCTCGATGGCAGGCTTCTACTGCGTCTACAACGGCCCCGAGGGGCTGAAACGCGCTGCCGACACGGCCCACCTGGCCGCCGCAACGGCCGCCGACGCACTCCAGGCGATGGATTACAAACTCGCCGCCGCAGACTTCTTCGACACGCTCGAAGTCTCGGCCGAAGCCGCCGTCGTGCAGTCGCTGGCACTCGAAAGCGGCATCAACTTCTACTACCCCACCGAAGGCTCAGTGCGCATGTCGTTCGACGAGGTGACCACCCCCGAAGAGGTCGCCGAGGTAATACGCATCTTCGCCGCCGCCAAAGGCAGGAAAGCCAAGGCCGTAAAGCCCGTCACCGAAAGCCGCGTGCCGGCCGCCCTGCGCCGCCGCACGGCCTATCTCTCGGAGGCGGTCTTCAACACCTACCGCTCGGAAAGCGACCTGATGCGCTACATCAAGAAGCTCGAACTGAGGGACATCTCGCTCGCCAATTCGATGATCTCTTTAGGTTCGTGCACCATGAAGCTCAACGCCGCGGCGCTCATGCAGCCGCTCTCGCTGGCGGGCTTCCAGATGATGCACCCCTTCGCCCCGGCCGACCAGGCCGAAGGTTACATGCAGTTAATCACGGAGTTGGAAAACGACCTGGCGACGATCACGGGCTTCGCGGCCTGCTCCCTGCAACCCAACTCGGGCGCTGCGGGCGAATACGCCGGGCTGATGGTGATCCGCGCCTACCACCAGAGCCGCGGACAGGGCTACCGCAACGTGGTGCTGATCCCGGCCTCGGCCCACGGCACCAACCCCGCGTCGGCCGCCATGGCCGGCATGAAGATCGTCACGGTGGCCTGTGACGACAAGGGCAACATCGACGTCGAAGACCTCAAGGCCAAGGCCGGGGAATACAGTTCGGAGCTGTGCGGGCTGATGGTCACCTACCCCTCGACGCACGGCGTGTTCGAGAGCCGCATCCGCGAGATCGTGGACGCCGTGCACGACGCAGGCGGGCAGGTCTACATGGACGGCGCCAACATGAACGCACAGGTGGGGCTGACCAACCCCGGCTACATCGGCGCCGACGTCTGCCACCTCAACCTGCACAAGACCTTCGCCATGCCCCACGGGGGCGGCGGCCCGGGCGTGGGCCCGATCTGCGTCGCCGAGCACCTCAGGGCGTTCCTTCCCTCGCATCCGGTTATGCCGACGGGCGGCGACGAGGGCATCACGGCCGTGGCGTCGGCCCCCTGGGGCTCCGCCATGCTGCTGCCCATAACCTACGGTTATATCAAGATGCTGGGTGGAAACGGGCTGCGCCGCGCCACCGAAATGGCGATCGTCAATGCCAACTACATGTCCTCGGCGCTGGCACCGGAATACCGCACCTATTATTCGGGCGAGACCGGCCGCGTGGGACACGAGATGATCCTCGACCTGACCTCTTTCAAGAAGGACTACAACATCGACTGCGGCGACATCGCCCACCGCCTGATGGACTACGGCTTCCATGCTCCGACGCTCTCGTTCCCCGTGCACGAGACGCTGATGGTCGAACCGACCGAATCGGAACCGAAGGCCGAGATGGATCGCTTCATCGAAGCGCTGGTGAGCATCAAGCGCGAATGCGAAGCCGCCGCGGGGCAGGCCGACAACGTGGTCGCCAACGCGCCGCACACCGCCGTCGAGATCGCCGGCGAATGGACGCATCCCTACACCCGCGCCGAGGCGGCATTCCCGCTCGCATGGGTGCGCGAAGCGAAGTTCTTCCCCTACGTGACCAAGATCGACAACGGCTACGGCGACCGCAACCTCTGCTGCCGCAACTGCGAATAAGAGACAAAACAGGGCGGAGTAAGGTGCTCCGCCCTGCCTGTTTCATACCGGCACAAGCCCCGGAGGGATGGCGTATGTAAACCCGGCATCGTTTTTTCAAAAAAATATTATATCTTTGTTCCATATCGTTTAATCGTCTGCCTATGAATTAAAAGCACGCATCGAGTGCGCACATTTTAGACATATTCGGAAAAAGCGTTTAGCTTGCATCTGGTTCATGAAACTTCGACACTTTCACAAACCACCCAGAGTAAAGCAATAAACGCTCACGTTTCACGGCGTGGGCTTTACTTGTTTATTTGGTGGTTAGGTAGTCGAAGACCTCATGAACCGATAACACAGTTTTGTCCGCGCTTTTTTTATGTACGTACGGAACCGGAAACGAGGACAAATCAACCAAATAAAAAAAAGAAACCCATGAAAAAATTCTTATTTCTCCTGCTGCTGTTCGGTTCGTTCTCGGTATTGGCAGGAAATCCCGCATGCCGCGTTTACGGCAGCAAAAACAATACGGTCGCCACATTGACACGGACAAATGTCACTTCCGACTCGCGCGCCGTCCTCGGCGGACAAGTCCAGCTGACAAAAACAGAGTCCGAGGACATCACGATCATCGTGGAAGTCTGGGACGGAAACCGGGACATAGGACGAACGACAGTAACAATCCCCGCCGGAGCATCATACGCCGGTTTTTCCATGACCCGTGACAATAACGGTATAGAGCCCAACAAGACCTACCAACTGGCTATTTCCAGCGCGACCTGTCAATAGAAACCAGCCGAAGCCGATATGATCGAAGACGGCACGGATCGCCGTCCTGCTGGCGGTGCTGGCCGCACTTATGACGTCGTGCGGAAGCATCTCGGCCTTGTACAGAGACCCCGATTTCCAAAAGGGGTTCCGGGCCGGATGGAACAGCACAGCACCGGAAGAATATCGCTACTGACAGATCCGCATTCGAGGGGGGGGGCTAAGCCTTCCCCTCTTTTCGGCCCCTTTCCCGGAACCCGGTTTCGGGCCCGAAGAGGCGGATTTATCCCTTTTCAGATCCGTTTTCCAGCCTTGCGGCACAATTATTTCATACGATTATTTGGCAACTCGTCCCGAAGTGCGTATCTTTGTCCAATTCTCCGCGAAAGAAGGAATCGCGTTGCAAACGATTATTTATCAACTCATAATATTACAACATGAAAGTAGAACAGAACAAAATGGTCGGCGTGGACTACAAGCTCACCGTCGACGGACAAATCGCAGACCAGTCGCGTCCGGGACAGCCGCTCGAATTCATCTTCGGGACAGGCATGCTGCTTCCCAAATTCGAGGAAGCGATCCTGGGCAAGGAGATCGGCGAGGCCGTCTCGTTCACCCTCGAGCCCAAGGACGGCTACGGCGAGGTGATCGCCGATGCCATCGTAGACCTGCCGAAAAATATATTCATGGTCGACGGCAAACTGGCCGAAGACATCCTCTTCGTGGGTTCGCAGGTGCCGATGAGCGACAACCAGGGCAACCGCATGATGGGTATCGTCAAGGAAGTCGGTGACGAAACCGTGAAGATGGACTTCAACCACCCGATGGCGGGCAAGACGCTCAATTTCGACGTCGAAGTCGTGTCGGTACGCGACGTAACGCCCGAAGACCTGCAGGGCGGCTGTTCATGCGGCGACTGCGGAGACGACTGCGGCGGCGGTTGCGACCACGGAAACGGCCACTGCGACTGCCACTGACGAACACGAAGCGGGACTGGAAAGCCCCGCTTTTTTAAACCCTGATCCTGTACGGCTATGACCCTGACCCAACTTACGACGATGATCGGCAGCGGCACCGTCCACGACCTGTCGGGGCGGGAGGTGGAAAACGTCGATTTCAAAAGCTGCCTGCGGAACGCAACCACAGGCGAAGCCGGCTCGCGGCTTCGCCTGTGCTGCCGTATCCTGTCCTCCGGCATCCCCGTCCCTATCCCCGGCAACCCCATCCGCAACCAATAACCCGTGTTTACGCTGCGACAATACCTCACGACACTGGCCGACACCCACGGATTGACAAAAACCCTGGGCGGCATGGAGGTATGCCGTGACAGCCGGGACCGCATGTGTTACACCGTAGGCAACAGCGCCATCGTCTTCCGTGTCCGCCACGAAGGACGCATCCGCTCGCTGCGCTGCTACATGCACCCGCCGCGCCACCTGGCGGAAATTTACGGCGAGCGGCTGCTGCCCCAGGAGCTGTACCTCTACGATTCGCCCCGGAGCGGGGTTTGGGTCGACGTCGTGCTGGGCGACTGGATCGAGGGAACGACGCTCCACGAAGCAGTCGCAGAAGCGGCCGCAGCAGAAGACACAGCACGGCTGCGGCAACTGGCCGCGGCGTTCGACCGCCTGGCCGCAGGGCTTACGTCGGACGACTGGGCGCACGGAGACCTCAAGCCCGAAAATATCGTCGTGGATCCCTCAGGGAGGCTGCACCTGATCGACCTCGATGCCATGTACCTGCCGGCATTCGCCGGAGAGGCGAGCCCCGAACTGGGTACCGCGGCCTTCCAACACCCCGCACGGACGATCCGCGACTTCAATGCCTCGCTCGACGACTATCCCGCGGCGCTGATCTCGACGGCCCTCCACGCGCTGGCGCTCGACCCTGCCCTGTACGTACGCTACCCCGATGCCGACGGGCTGCTCTTCTCGCCGCAGCAGATCCGCACCGACGAGGCGCTCCGCGAGGCCATCGCGCTTTTCGAAGGCGAGGGGCTGGCCGTGCAGTACCGCATCGCGCGGTTGCTGTATGCACCCACGCCCCGTTTGTTCGGGCTGCCGGAGTTGCTGGCATGCGCAGCACGGGCTGGCGGGCCGCCGTCCGGCGGGAACGAAGGCGCAGAGACAACCGGAAATACATGCGGGTACAAAAGCGGCGGCACGGACGGCGCCACAGGCCGGGATCTTGTTCGGAATACAGGGCGCGGTACGGACAAACGCCCGGGCGGGAAGACCGGCGGCGAGTCGTTTGCGGACATGGGCGGAGGCGCACGCAACGACGGCACGGAAACTTTCCCGGAACTGTTCGTCGGGAACGGCCTGTGGGGTTACAGGACACCGGAGCAGATCGTCATACCTCCGCTCTACGACTGCGGGTTCGACTTTACCGAAGGGCTTGCCGCCGTCAGGCTGGGCGGAACCTGGCATTATATCGACACCGAAGGGCATACCCGGATTCGATGCCCGGGGTGCGAAGCCGTAAAGCCCTTCCGCAACGGCCGTGCGGAGGTCATCCGTGACGGCAGGCGGCTGGAAATCGACCGCGCAGGGCGCGAACAGGAATCCGGTTCGGCGGTTTCAGCATGCCGCAGCATATAATTACGGACAAGGTATTTGCATACCATCGCACACGGCCCCGACAGGCATGCGCAGACACACGGCCGCCGGAAGGTTCCGCCGCAGTTCACCCGACCGGGCAAAAATCCATTCCAGATAAAAAAAATATTTTTTTTCATTTTTGCAGAAAAACGAGAATTTCAATTACAATCCGGCATCGCGACCATATCCGGGGCGAACAATCCGTCGATAATCCGCAGTGGAAACCGTTATTTCGTGATTTCGAGGCATTTCAGCGGCAGATACAACCTTACGCGAAAAAACCTATATTTGCCATGAGTTAACCCTTACAAACCATTTGCGTATTTATGAAAAATTTTCCTGTTCTGCTGAAGTTCATCGCAGGATGCGGCCTGCTGGCACTGGCCGCCTGCGACGACAAAGATCCCTCAGGCGGAGATAACCCGCCCCAGACCGAGTTTACAATCACTGCAACTGCAATCACCCCGCGCGGAGCCACGGTATCCGTCTCGCCCAAAAACCAGACAGGAGCCTACTATTTCGACGTCGTTTCCGATAAGGTGCTCCGGGAAAATTACGGCGGGGACTTCGAGGCCTGTTTCAAAAGCGGCCTGCAACAATACATAGACCGCTATGCGGCAACCCTCACGCCCGAAGAGGTGCTGACGGCTATAAGCAGCACCGGCGACGCCTCCTATACCTACCAATGGCTGGGCGACAATACCAAATACTACATCCTGGCGGCAGGCATCACTACTGCGGAACCCGGGACGACGACCAAAGTGGAATACAGCGAATTCGAAACGCTGCCCCTCATCAAAAACGAATTCACGTTTTCGGACATCACCCCGACCGACCTTTCGGTAAAAGCCACGGTCTCATCGGCCGACCCGGAACTGCGGTACGTCACCTATCTGGTCGAAAAAGAGGAGTTCGACGCTACGGGGCTCTCCCCCGAAGCCTATGTCGACAAAACGAACCAGGAACTGATCGCCTATGCCACAGGGCTGGGAGTCACATTAGAAGATGCCATCGAGGCGATGTCGGAAAGCGGCGTCAGCGAATTCAGCCAGAACAAACTCGCCCCGGCAGTAGATTTCCTGCTGATCGCAGCAGGCATCAATTCCGAAGGCTACGTTATCACGGAATGTGCCAGCCGGGAAGTCCGGACGGCCGATCCCCGGAAATCGGACATGACCTTCGAATTCCAGGTCAGCGACCTTTCGCCTACGGGTGCCGTGATCAAATACATCCCTTCCGTAAAAAACGACCGTTACTTCTACGATATCGCCGAGAGCAAAGAGCTCGAAGGACTTACCGACGAGCAGATCATGGCCAAACGAATCGAACTCGCAGGCAGCTATATCGGGTTCTACACCACGTATGACGATTACGAGAACGACATGAGAAGCTACCTCGACCCCGATACGGAATACGTCGCCCTGGCATTCGGATATATCTCTTACATCACGACCGGACTATTCCGTTCGGAACCGTTCAGCACACCCGCATCCCAGTACGGACAGGATTTCGGCGAATGTACATCCGGATACTACGGCGACCGGTACCAGACGGGCAAGGACAACTGGCGCCTGGCGCTCGTCGCCGCCGACAAGTCTTATACGCTCTCGCTCAACTGTCTCGCCGACGCCGTGACGGGCGCCGCCGCCGGCATCCCGGCCGGAGAATACACGTTCTCGGCCGACGGGGCGCAGGGAGCCTTCTCGATCCTGCCCGACGGATCGAACGTCACCAACAAAAGCGACCAAAGCAGCAGTGCCGTAAAATCAGGTAAACTGACCGTCGCCTATGAAGGTTCTGCCTGCATCATCGCGGCCGACATCACCGACAGCGAAGGGAACAACGTCAAAGGCAACTTCCGGGGCAGCGTCGCCGCAACCGACTATGCAGCCTATCCTGCCATCGGGCAGATCGTCTCGGCACAGGTCTCCTTCTACGGCGGGGGCAACTGGTTCATCAACCTCTATGATTATCCGCTGGAGGGCAGCAGCAGTTACCGGCTTACGTTCGATCTTTATGTTTCGACCGAGACATCTCCCTCGGCCGCAGGCGGACTGCCCGAAGGAACTTATGATGTGGTCGCGACAGGACTGGGCATCCGCAGCAACAAGGACACCAAGGTGGAATTCGCCAGCAAGCAGCTATGCACCATAGAAAGCGGGCAGATGACCGTCGCGCGCAACGGGGACGAATATACGATCTCGTTCAAGGGTTCATGCCCGCTGACGGACATCGACATCAGCTACACCGGGGCACTGAAAGTCAACGACCTGACCAGATCGGCACCCGCAAAAAATGCCGGTGAAGGCATTGGGGCGAAAATGCCCGGAACCGGCAGTCCCATGACGAAGAAACAGTCCGCGACGGCATCCCGCGAAGAGCCCCGGAAACCCCGCACGCGGATACCGGACAACGGCGTCGGCCTGCGGCATTTCGACCTCTGACCCATAAAAAATCAAAAAAAATCCGGCTGCTTTCCCAGGCAGCCGGATTTTTCATCGGGAGGCTCCGGGGAAGGGCGCGCATCGCCCGGCATGCGAAAAACAGCGGGATATATGTTTTTTGCGGACAATTCGTTATATTTGCATCTGCTTAATACGATTGTAATGCCCCAATTCAGAAATTTGACACCGGCGGAAATCGCCGCGGTCGAGTCGCTCGGCTCCTCGGCCGAAGCGTGGTCGCAAGTGTCGGTCACCGACGATTTCACCCCCTTCCAGTTGCTGCAAAGCCACCTGGAAGGCAAGGTCGTGATCGGCTCCGGAGCACGCATCATCCGCTCACGGGTGTGCAACTACCACCTCGGCGAAGGGGCGCTCGTCGAAGGGGTCACGGCACTCGAATGCCGCCGCAGGAGCACGTTCGGGAACGGCGTGGGCGTGGCGACGATGAACGAATGCGGCGGGCGCACGGTGAAGATTTACGACCGCCTTTCGGCACAGGCAGCCTATCTGATGGCCGTCTACCGGCACCGCCCGCAGACCATGGCGGCCCTGGAAAAGATGGTCGACGACTATGCCGAAACCCGCGCCTCGCAGACGGGGAGCGTCGGCAAGGACAGCCGCATCGTCGGCGCCAGGTTCATCCGCGAAGTCCGCATCGGCGACAACGTCACCGTCGACGGCGCCTCCCTGCTCGAAAACGGCACGGTCTGCGACGGTGCGCACATCGGCGTGGATGTCAAGGCCTACGACTTCATCGCCGCGGAAAACGCCCGGATCGACAACGGCTCGATCGTCGAACGCTGTTTCGTGGGCGAAAGCTGCCGGCTGGACAAGGCCTTCACGGCGGCCGAATCGCTGTTCTTCGCCAATTCGCACTGCGAGAACGGCGAGGCCGCCTCGATCTTCGCGGGGCCCTACACCGTCTCGCACCACAAGTCGTCGCTGCTCATCGCGGGCATGTTCTCGTTTTTCAACGCGGGCAGCGGCTCGAACCAGAGCAACCACCTGTTCAAGAGCGGCGCCGTGCACCAGGCGGTGCACCTCAGGGGCTGCAAGTTCGCCAGCGGCGCCTACATCATGTCCCCTGCGCTGGAAGGGGCTTTCACGATGATCATGGGGCACCACTCGTTCCACCACGACACGTCGGCCTTCCCCTACTCATACCTGATCGAAAAGGAGGGGCGTTCGGTGCTCATGCCCGGGGCGAACCTCACCAGCTACGGCGCCGTGCGCGACATCGAGAAATGGCCGGCACGCGACCGCCGCACCATACGGCGCGACGTCATCAACTTCGAAGAATACAACCCTTATATCACCTCAGGAATGCTCAGGGCCGTGGATACGCTCCACGCGATCGCAGAGGAAGACCCCGACGCCCCGACGTACGTCCACCAGAAGGCGATCATCCGCGCGGCGGCCCTCAAACGGGGCATCGGACTCTACAACCGCTTCATCGTGGCGGCGCTGGGCGCGATGCTCGACCGGGGAGAATCGGCGGAACGCTACGACGGCAGCGGCCGCTGGCTCGACATCGCCGGGCAGTATATCACCAAACGCGAAGTCGAGGCCATCCTCGATGCCATAGACCACGGCGAACTGACCTCGCCCGAAGAGGTGGACAACCGTTTCAGGGTCTTTTCCGTCCACTACGACGACTACGCCCACAGCTGGGCCGAAGGGGTCTACGCATCGCTGCTGGGACACATCCCGACCGTGGCGGAGATAGAAGAGGCCATCGCGGCGGGGCGCAACGCCCGCGCGACGATGCGCCGTACGACCGACGCCGACCGCGACCGCGACTGCTCGCTCGACATGGCGGTCAGCTACGGCCTCGACAGCGACGACGAAGGGGAAGTACGCGACGACTACTACTCCGTCCGGGGACTTAAATAGACGCAACATGTATACACAGAGCATCACACGCAACCACCGCACGGCATTCATCCTGGCCATAGACGGCTCGGGGTCGATGGCCGAAAGCATCCTCTTCCGGGGACGCTGCATGACCAAGGCCGAAGCGGTTGCAACCATCACCAACGACCTGCTGTTCGAGCTTGTCGAACGGGCACGCCGCAGCGACGGCGTACGCGACTATTACGACATCGCCGTGGTCGGTTATTCGGGTGACGACGAGGTACGCTCGCTGCTGCCCGGAGGCGAGGATCTGGTGCCTGTCAGCGCCCTGGCGGCACAGGAGATGCCGGTGCACACGGAGGTGATCGAACACCGGCTTCCCGACGGCAGCATCGCCCTGCGGGAGATTCCCGCACCGGCGTGGATCAAGCCCCTGTCGGCCGGGCAGACGCCGATGTGCGAGGCACTGCGCCGCGTGAGGGACATAGCCGCCGGATGGACTTCCCGCACGGCCAACGCCGAAAGTTTCCCTCCCGTGGTCTTCAACATCACCGACGGCGAGGCCACGGACTGCGACAACGAGGAGCTGCGCACGGTCTGCGACCAGATCAAGGCGCTGGGCACCGTCGACGGCAATGTCCTGTTGATCAATATCCATATCGCCGCCGGGGATACCGAACGTCCGGTATTCTTCCCCGAGGCGCACGAAGCCCGGTACACCAACCGGTATGCCTCGCTGCTCTACGACTGTTCGAGCGAAATGCCCGCGGTCTTCAACGAGGCCATCCGCGAAGCCAAGGGCCCGGGTGCGATCCCGCCCTTCCGCGGCATGAGCTACAACGCCTCGGCGGCCCAGCTGGTCGCCATGCTCAACATAGGTTCCATCAGCGTCAAAACCGAATAGAGATGATAGTGACCCTGCAACATTTCTCCCGGGCACTGCTGACGCCCGACCTGTCGCTGGCGACGCTCGCCGACGCCCGCCCCGTTACGGAACCCAACGGCATACCGCGCCTGGTGCGCACGACGCGTTTCGCCGAGGCGGAAGTCGAATGGCGGGGCGAGCGGTGGCTCGTCGCCATGCCCCTCAACCCGTCGGCCATGCCGCGGATCGAACGCACGGTCTCGGCGCTGCGCAAACTCAACACCGGCTACCTGGCGGAATGCCGCATACTGCCGGGCGAAATGCGCTGGCACGACGCCACGGGCGCGGAACGGCACACAGACCTGGTGTTGCAGCACCTGCCTGCGGGGCGGGAGTTCGCCGAAGCGCTGCTCGCCGAGGACAAGGCGACGCTGCTCGCGGCGCTCGACACATTGCAGGCGGCGCTCGGGGAGCTGGAATTCACACACAACAACCTCAAGGAAACGAATCTCCGCTGGCACCGGGGACGGTTCGTCCCGATACGCTATTACGATGCCCGCATCGGCACGGCGGAGCTCGGCACGGGTGACAGGGAGGCATTCGCCGCACTCCGGCACAGGATCGCCGAGGCACCCGCGCCCCGCCAGACGGCCAACGACGTCACAGCACCCTACAACCCGCTGCGCAGCCTGACCGGGCACCGCTGGACGAGCCACGTATTCGAAGGGCTGGTGTGCGTGGAGGACGACAACGGATTCGGGTTCGTGGATACGGACAACAACCCGGTGATCCCGGCGCAGTTCGTATGGGCGGGCGATTTCCGCGAAGGCCGCGCCGAGGTACAGACACAGACGGGGATGGGGCTGATCGACCGCCGGGGCTGTTACGTCATACCTCCCGAATACGAAATCGTCGACTACGACCCCGCCGCCAGCGTGGTGCATGTGCGCAACAACGGGCACTGGGCGCTGTTCGACTACCTGGGACGCCGCCTCACGGAGTTCCGGACGGAAGTCCCGGAGCCCTGCGGGCCTGAAATTTGCAGGTGACAACGGCAATATTAGATATTTCGCCGTTATCGGCGCCTTCCGGCTGCATTGGCAAACCCGACCCGGAGGGGCGCTGCCCGGCACAACCGGAAAAGGCGATCGGCGGGACTTCGGAGCATATAATCACGATAACAAATACAAAAAATTACAAGTCATGGAAGAAACGATCAAATGCCTGATTATCGGCAGCGGCCCCGCAGGATACACGGCCGCCATCTATACGTCGCGTGCAAACCTCCAGCCCGTGCTCTACGAGGGCATCGAACCGGGCGGGCAGCTCACGACGACGACCGACGTGGAGAATTTCCCGGGCTACCCCGACGGGGTCAGCGGCCAGCAGATGATGGCCGACATGCGGCGCCAGGCCGAGCGCTTCGGCGCCGAGATCCGCACGGGCACCGCCACGCGCGTAGACCTCTCGTCGCGGCCGTTCCACGTGGTGATCGACGGCCAGACGGAGATCAGGGCCGAAACCCTGATCATCGCCACGGGCGCCTCGGCCAGATACCTGGGGCTCCCCTCGGAGACGAAATTCCGCGGCATGGGCGTGAGCGCCTGCGCCACCTGCGACGGCTTCTTCTACCGCAAAAAGGACGTAGCCGTGGTCGGCGGCGGCGACACCGCCTGCGAGGAGGCCACCTACCTCGCCTCGATCTGCCGCAAGGTCTACATGATCGTGCGCAAACCCCACCTGCGCGCCTCGAAGGCGATGCAGCAGCGGGTGTTCAGCACCCCCAACATCGAGGTGATATTCAACCACAACACCGCCGAGGTACTGGGCGACGAGTCGGGCGTGACGGGTGCACTGCTGCGCTGCAACGACGGCAAGGAGGTGAAGATCGACATCTCGGGCTTCTTCCTGGCCATCGGGCACCACCCCAACACGGAGTTGTTCCGCGACCAGTTGCAGCTCGACGCCGAAGGCTACATCAAGGTCGAACCGGGCACGTCGATAACCAACATCGAAGGCGTCTTCGCCGCGGGCGACGTCCGCGACCCGCACTACCGGCAGGCCGTCACGGCGGCCGCTTCGGGCTGCATCGCGGCCATCGACTGCGAGCGTTTCCTGTTAAGCCGGGCCAACTAAAAACGCATGAGTTTCAGCGTCACCATACTGGGGTCTTCCTCCGCGAAGCCCACCCTGAGCCGGCACCCGTCGGCGCAGGTGGTCAACGTGCACGAGCAGTACTACCTGGTCGATGCGGGCGAAGGGGTACAGCAACAGTTGATCCGTTACGGCATCAACCCGCTCAGGCTGCGTGCCGTGTTCATCTCGCACCTGCACGGCGACCATGTATTCGGGCTGTTCCCGCTGATCTCGACGCTGGCGCTCTACGGCCGCAAGACCCCGCTGCGGGTATTCGCCCCGGCACCGATGGGCGAGATTCTGGCCTGCCACCTCAAATATTTCGACAGCGAACTGCCCTACCCGGTCGTATGGACGGAGGTCGACACGACCAAGCATGCGCTGCTGATGGAAAACCGTACGCTGGAGGTGTGGAGCATACCGCTGCGCCACCGCGTGCCGACGGCGGGGTTCCTTTTCCGCGAAAAGGAGCCGGCGCTGAACGTCGACAAGTTCAAGATTACGAAATACGGGCTTTCGGTCGCACAGATCACCGCCGCAAAGCGGGGCGAGGACGTCACGCTCGCCACGGGGGAGGTGATCCCCAACGGGGAACTGACCTACCGTCCCTACGCCCCCCGGTCGTACGCTTACCTGTCGGACACCAACTTTTCGGCCAAGGCCGCAGCGCTGGCCGCAGGCGCCGACCTGATGTACCACGAGGCAACCTACGCCGCGGCGGAGCAGAAGACGGCCCGGGAGCGCGGACACTCGACGGCGGCCGACGCGGCCAAGGCAGCCCTGAAAGCCGGGGCGAAGCGGCTGGTGATCGGGCATTACTCGTCGCGCTACAAGGATGAAAACATGCTGGTCGAAGAGGCCCGTGCGATCTTCCCCGAAACCTACCCCGCCACCGAAGGGATGACGTTCACCTTAGAAAAACAACGATGACAAAAGCCGACATACAACTCGTCCGCGCTCTGGCCGGCAAACGCGGGCGCACGGAGCACGGACTGTTCGTCGCCGAAGGGGAGAAACTCATCGGCGAGTTGCGCACGTCGCACCTCGGGGTACGCAAGATATTCGCCCTGGAGAACCTGTTCGCAGGACCGGAAGTCGAGGTCGTCGGCACGAAGGAAATGGAGCGGCTCTCGCTGCTGAAAACAGCCTCCAACTCGCTGGCGCTGGTCGAAATACCGCATTACGGACTGGATATGCGGGCTCTCGCGGGGCGGCTGACGCTGGCGCTCGACGACGTGCAGAACCCTGGCAACCTGGGCACGATCGTCCGGCTGGCCGACTGGTTCGGCATCACGGACATCGTCTGCTCGGAGGCCTCGGCCGACTGTTTCAACCCCAAGGTCGTGCAGGCCACGATGGGCGCCATACTCCGCGTCAGGGTGCACTACACCGACCTGGGAGGGTTCCTGCGCCGAGCCGCGGACGCCGGGCTGCCGGTATGCGGGACTTTCCTGGAGGGGGAGAACATCTACGGGGCATCGCTCCCGGAGGCGGGGATCGTCGTCATGGGCAACGAGGGGCGCGGCATTTCGGACGCCGCGGCCGCGACCGTCACCCGCAAATTGTTCATCCCGCCTTACCCGGCCGACCGGCGGGGTTCGGAATCGCTCAATGTGGCGATGGCGACGGGGATCGTCTGCGCCGAATTCCGGCGGCAGGCAGGCACCGGGGGCCCGGGACAGGCGCGAAGGAGTAAAAAATAGGCAGGGAGAAGCCGCAAACAGGCGGCGGGAAGGCGTGTCAGCCCGGTTTCATCATCGTATTTCAGCTGTTATCCGTCGAATAAAGTCGATTACACCCGCTTATCGGAGCATGGCACCGGAAGCAACGGGCAGGAGGTCGCCGCACTCACACCGGGTCGGCACACCGTTCGCACAGGCCGGCAACCATGCTGCGTACGGCTTCCAGGGCTTCGGCACACCGCTCGGGCGGCAGGAGGCGCGCCGCATCGAGCCGTTCGATGCTCCGCAGGAGGCACTCCACGGCATAGCGCATTTCGTCCAGCTCGACCCCCGAGGCGGCCGCAAGGTCGGTAGCAGCCAGCCGTATCACCGCGGAGCGGGCGCAGAGTTCGAAATCCACGACCAGGGCATTGCATTTGCGGCGGTCGTAGGGCGGAATCCAAAGGGTCTCGAACATCAGCCGGAAAACCGCGGCGACCAGGGCCGGGTTGTTTTTCCGCGTAATTTTTTTTGCGCAAGGTTCCATCTTTCAGAGCTGTTGCTCCGGAAAAAAGCGCGGGCAAAGATACCGAATCCACCATCGAGGTATTGGACGACCTGTAACGTAGAATGCGGCCAATGCCCACGCCGAAAAACAGCGAGAGCATCAACCTTCGTTCCTTACGCTACACGAAAGTGTCCAATTTCCGATGGTAAGAAAAAAGCCGATGCGCCTTTATCCGAATATGTCGGCAACCCTAACAGGCTGCATAAGACAAAGGTAGGAAAAATAAGCCCATCCGCAAAACATTCCGGGCCGCAGGAATGCAAAATTTCATTTAAATTCGATCCGGCGCATTGCCAATTCTGAATAATATGTATCTTTGTAAGTTGAAATATATGTATCTATGTCTGAATACAAACTCAAAATAGGCATCACGCAGGGAGACCCGAACGGCATCGGCTGGGAGGTGATCCTCAAGGCCCTTTCCGACCCGCGCATGACGGAGCTCTTCACGCCCGTCGTCTACGGTTCGCCAGCGGCGGCGGCCTATTACCGAAATACGCTGGGCGACACCGAACCGGTGGCGTTCAACACCGTGCCCGCGGCACGCGACGCCCGCCGCGGCAAGGCCAACCTGGTCGTATGCGGGGAGGCCGGGCAGCCGGAACCGGGCAAGGCTTCGCCCCAGGCCGGACGCGCTGCGGTCGAAGCGCTGCGCACGGCGACGCAGGATTTGAAGGAGGGGACGCTCGACGCCATCGTCACGGCTCCCTTCAACAAGGAGAGCGTACAGGGCGAGGATTTCAGCTACACGGGCCACACCGAATTCTTCGGGGCGGAGCTGGGCGGGGAGCCGATGATGATCCTGTGCAGCGACGTGCTGCGCGTGGGGCTGGTCACCAAGCATATCCCCGTGTCGGAGATCAGCCGCAGCATTTCCAAGGAGAAGATCGTGCACGACCTGCACACGCTGCGCCGCTCGCTCATCGAGGATTTCGGCATCGTCGAGCCGCGCATCGCCGTGATGGCGCTCAACCCCCACGCCGGGGACGGCGGGCTGCTCGGACACGAGGAACAGGAGATCATCCGCCCGGCCATCGTCGAGGCATTCAGGCAGGGCGTGCTGGCATTCGGCCCCTTTGCGGCCGACGGGCTGTTCGCCGGGGGCGGATACGCCAAGTACGACGGCATCCTGGCCATGTACCACGATCAGGGGCTGGCGCCGTTCAAGACGCTCTCGCCCGACGGCGTGAACTTCACGGCGGGGCTCGCCAAGGTACGCACGTCGCCCGACCACGGCACGGCCTACGACATCGCGGGGCAGGACAAGGCCGATGCGCAGTCGATGAGGTCGGCGATCTACGCCGCCATCGACATCGTGGAGCACCGCCGCGCCTGGACGGAATGGAGCCGCAACCCGCTGCAGCGCGCCGAGCGCGAGAAAGGCGGACGCGACATCTCGGTCAAAGACCTGCCGCAGACCGAACGGGAGGATTAGTATGACGCCGCAAAAAAAGATCCGCATCGGGGTCGGGTTCGTGGCCATATGGGTATTGCTCGGAGGAGCATGGCTCTGCGATTACTTTTTCGGCGACACGGAGTTCTGGAAGCTGGCATCCGGGGAACTGACCGTACTGCTGGGTATCGGCGCCGGGGCAGCGATGATCCGGGAAGGGCGCCGCGGGCAGGAGGCTGTAAACGCTGCGGGCAAAGACGCAAGATCCGAGAAACAGGCGGCCGAAGAAACACGAACCGGAGAGACACAGACCGGGAACACGGCGGGCAAAGACGCAGGGTCGCAGGCCGAAGAGACACAGGCTTAAGAGACCAGGCTGGAGAAACACAGGCCGCAGGGTCGCAGGCCGGGAACACGGCAGCCAAAAGCACGGCAGCCCGCACGGCGCGGCAGCCGGAAGAGAAAAAACGATAAACACCGGGCAACCCGGAAGCGTATTCCGTCTCGTAATTGTGGAAGCGCCGAAGGCCCCGAAAACTTAACTTTATAATTTTTTTATGATCAAAATCACTTTTCCCGACGGTTCGGTGAGGGAGTTCGCCAAAGGGACGACTGCCTTCCAAATCGCAGAAAGCATCAGCCCTCGTTTAGCTGCTGACTCTCTGGCGGCCTCGGTAAACGGCGCAACCGTGGACATGATGCGCCCGATCGAGGAGGACGCCTCGGTCAAATTCTACAAATGGGAGGACGAAGAGGGCAAGCACGCCTTCTGGCACACCTCGTCCCACCTGCTGGCCGAAGCCCTCGAGGCGCTCTATCCGGGCATCAAGTTCGGTATCGGCCCGGCCATCGAAAACGGCTTCTACTACGACGTCGATTCGCCGACGCCGATCACCGAGGCCGACCTGCCCAAAATCGAGCAGAAGATGCAGGAGCTTTCCCGCAACAAGGAGCAGCTCATCCGCCGCGAAGTCCCCAAGGCCGAAGCACTCAAGACCTTCACCGAGAAGGGCGACCAGTACAAGGTAGAACTGATTACGGACTTGCAGGACGGCACCATCTCATTCTATACCAACGGTGCATTCACTGACCTCTGCCGGGGGCCGCACATCCCCAACACGGGCTACATCAAGGCCCTGAAACTGACTTCGGTAGCCGGGGCATACTGGCGCGGCAACGAGAAGAACAAGATGCTGACCCGCATCTACGGCATCTCGTTCCCCAAGAAGTCGATGCTCGACGAATACCTCGTGATGATGGAGGAGGCCAAGAAGCGCGACCACCGCAAGCTGGGCAAAGACCTCGAACTGTTCTGTTTCTCGCAGCGCGTGGGACAGGGCCTGCCCCTGTGGCTGCCCAAGGGCGCCGCACTGCGCGACCGTCTGGAGCAGTTCCTGCGGGGCGTGCAGAAGGAGTACGGCTACCAGCAGGTAATCACCCCGCATATCGGCAACAAGGAATTATACGTGACCTCGGGCCACTACGCCAAGTACGGCAAGGACTCGTTCCAGCCGATCCACACCCCGATCGAAGGCGAGGAATACCTACTCAAGCCGATGAACTGCCCGCACCACTGCGAGATCTACCGTTCGAAGCCCCGCTCGTACAAGGAGCTGCCCGTCCGCCTCGCGGAGTTCGGAACCGTCTACCGCTACGAGCAGTCGGGCGAGCTGCACGGGCTGACGCGCGTGCGCGGGTTCACGCAGGACGACGCGCACCTGTTCGTACGTCCCGACCAGCTGCTCGAAGAGTTCGAGCGCGTGATCGACATCGTGCTCTACATCTTCAAGACGCTGAAATTCGACAACTATACGGCACAGATTTCGCTCCGCGACCCCGACAACAAGGAGAAATACATCGGTTCGGACGAGAACTGGGAAAAGGCCGAGAGCGCCATCATGCAGGCGGCCAGGGAGAAAGGGCTCACGACCGTCGTGGAGCTGGGCGAAGCCGCATTCTACGGCCCGAAGCTGGACTTCATGGTCAAGGATGCCATCGGCCGCAAATGGCAGCTGGGCACCATCCAGGTGGACTACAACCTGCCGGAGCGTTTCGACCTGACGTACAAGGGCGCCGACGACAAACTGCACCGCCCGATCATGATCCACCGTGCGCCGTTCGGTTCGATGGAGCGTTTCGTGGCCGTGCTGCTCGAGCACACGGGCGGCAAATTCCCGCTGTGGCTCTCGCCCCAGCAGGTCGTGGTACTCCCCATCTCGGAGAAGTTCAACGACTACGCCCAGAAAGTCGCGGACTACCTGAACCGCAACGACGTCCGCACCGAAGTCGACGACCGCAACGAGAAGATCGGCCGCAAGATCCGCGACAACGAGCTGAAGCGTATCCCCTACCTGCTGATCGTCGGCGAGAAGGAGGAGGCCGAGGGCCTCGTATCCGTCCGGGCACAGGGCGAAGGCGACAAGGGGCAGATGACGATGGAAGCGTTCCGCGACCTGATCACCAGTCTGGTATCGCAGGAGATCGAAGCCAACAAAATGGAAAAGAAGTAATTAACCAATAAAATTTTTACGACTATCGCAGCACCGAAACCATTCCCGCCGAGGCCGTTCAACCCCGGGAATAACCGGCCGAAACCGGCAAACAACAATCGGTACGGGCGCCGTCTGCCCGAAAAGGAGAACCCCCACCGCATCAACGAGCAGATCACGGCTCCCGAGGTGCGCGTCGTGGGCGACAACATCGAACAGCCTGTCGTACTGCCGATCCGCGAAGCACTGAGGCTCGCCCAGGAGCAGGAACTCGACCTGATCGAAATCTCGCCCAAGGCCGAACCTCCCGTATGCCGTATCGCCGACTACCAGAAATTCCTCTACCAGCAGAAAAAAAAGGCCAAGGAGCTTAAAGCCAACCAGGTGAAGGTCGTGGTCAAGGAGATCCGCTTCGGCCCGCAGACCGACGACCATGACTACAACTTCAAGCTCAAGCACGCCATGAACTTCCTCAAGGAGGGTTCGAAGGTCAAGGCGTACGTCTTCTTCCGCGGGCGTTCGATCGTCTTCAAGGAGCAGGGTGAAATCCTGCTGCTGCGCTTCGCAACCGACCTCGAGGAGGTGGCCAAAGTGGAGATGATGCCCAAGCTCGACGGCAAGAAGATGAACATGATGCTTGCGCCGAAAAGCAAGAAGTAAGGCCTAGGCGGCGGCCGGACACCGCCACGCAGAATTCATAACGATCCGTAATCGGAGCCCGGAAAAGGCTCCGGTTATGGATTTTTTGTTCCATCGCAGGGCAGGACAGCATGGGGAAGCAGCTGTCAGGGAAGGCTCGGAGGGATGGCAGGGGGGGGGCTGGAGGACGACAGTGACGGCGGTGCCGAAAATTATTTTGACCGGAACGCCGATTTTGCGTACCTTTGCAGGGATGATAACTCCCGACGACATATTCCGCATCGGGGATGCGGCCGCGTTCGAAGCGGCGGCGCTGGAGGTATTCCGGCGCCAGGCCGCGGAATGCGCGCCCTACCGTGAGTACCTGGCCCTGATCGGCGTACAGCCCGGGGAGGTGCGGACGGCGGATGCGATCCCCTACCTGCCGATCGGGCTGTTCAAGACCCACGAAGTGTATTGCGGCGGCACGGAGCCCGAAGCGGTCTTCACCTCGTCGGCCACCACCGGCATGACTTCGTCGCGCCACCCGATGCGCTCGCTGGCGCTCTACGAACAGGCATTCCGCGCTTCGTTCCGGACGTTCTACGGCGAACCGGCACGGTGGAGCCTCTATGCACTGCTGCCCAACTACCTGCGGCGCAAAGGCTCGTCGTTGGTCTACATGGCCGACCGGCTGATCGCCGACTGCGGCTCGGGCGGCTTTTACCTCGACGACTACGAAGCGCTGCTGGAGGCGATGCGCCGCGACCCCAAGCCCAAGATCCTGCTGGGCGTAAGCTATGCGCTCTGGGATTTGGCGGAGCGTCACGCCCCGAAGCTGGACGACACGGTCGTCATGGAGACGGGCGGCATGAAGGGATACCGCGAGGAGATTCCCAAAGCGGAATTCCACAAAATCCTGTGCGACGCTTTCGGAGTGGAGAGGATTCACTCCGAATACGGCATGGCGGAACTCACGTCGCAGGCCTACTCGCAGGGCGGGAACATCTTCCGCTGCCCGGCCTGGATGCGGGTCACGGCACGCGACGTGAACGATCCGTTCGACCGCCTGCCGGCAGGCTCCCGCGGCGGGCTGGACATCGCCGACCTGGCTTCGTGGTGGTCGTGCGCCTTCATCCAGACCCAGGACGTAGGGCGCGTGGCTGCCGACGGAGCGTTCGAGGTAGAAGGACGCATCGACCACAGCGACATCAGGGGTTGCAACCTGCTGGTGCAATAATTTACATGCAAAGCTCCCGGCCACAGTCCGCGGGCCGGTGTCCTTCGCGGGACTCCGGCAGCAGCGACCGACAAGAGGGGGGGGGCGTTGACACAGACCGACAAAAAAGAGAGATAGCGATGAAAACAGTAGCATTCGTCCCCTTACGCCTCAACAGCCAGCGGGTAGCGGGCAAAAACCTCCGCCTGCTGGGCGGCGAACCGCTGATGTGCCATATCCTGCGGACGCTCGCCGGCATCGGGGAGATCGACGAGGTGTACGCCTATTGCAGCGACGAACGCATCTGCGAATACCTGCCCCAAGGCGTGCGTTTCCTGCGCCGCAGCCCCGGCCTCGACCGTGATACGACGCTCGGGCGGGAGATCTACGACAGTTTCACGGCCGACGTCGAGGCCGACCTCTACGTGCTGGCGCACGCCACCTCGCCGTTCATCCGCGCGGAGACCGTGGCGGACGCCCTGCGGCACGTGCGGTCGGGGGAATACGATTCGGCGTTCAGCGCCGAGAAGATACAGACCTTCGCCTGGTTCGAAGGCCGGCCGCTCAACTATGCGCTGGACGACATCCCCCGCACGCAGACCATAGAGCCGGTCTATATAGAAACCAGCGCATTTTTCATTTTCCCGCGCACGCTCTGGTGCGGCCGCGGGCGCCGCATCGGGGAGAAGCCCTACATGGCCGTCGTCGACCGCATCGAAGGGTTGGACATCGACAACCCCGAGGATTTCACGATGGCCGAGATCATCGCGGCAAGCCGGCGGCTGGGGTGACGGGAGCGAATGGCAAGCGAAAAAGAAATTTGCAGCGTCCGAAAACACGGATCGAGAAACGGAAATGCTGCAATCTGGGTGATTATGCGGCGTCCGGCTATTCGCGACAAAGAAAATATAATTTAAGACCTGTGACAACTTATTTCCCGGATAATGAAAGCGACCCGAAAAGGTCGCTTTCATACTTTCTGAAGAGAGGTAATTCTCCCGGTTCTGTTCTATCTTATTTCTCAGTTCAGTTTCTTCAAATGCAAGTCCCGGAATTCGACCGTCCCGTTTTTCACGAAAAAGAACACGTCCCGCCCCTCGGATTCGGGCAATCGGTTGACCACGCACCGGCGGCCGCCGATGCAGACGTCGATCATGTCTTCGCGGACGACGATATCGAGCGTAAGCTTCTTATCTAATCCCGTCACGCCTTCGATCCGCAGATTATGCAACAGCACCATACGTTTCAATGCATTCAGTTCCAGTTTATAACCCCGATCCGCATTGTCTTTGGCCCGGATAAAAAGTCCGGCTTCATCGTACGATGACCGGGGATCCACAGTCATCGTCAACCGGTAGTTAGCGGGAAGATCCGTAAGGAAAGCACTTTGTGTTCCATCCGGCGCAGCCAGTTCGAATGCATCGTCTTTCAGGATAGGAGTACGATCCCCGAAAGAGCGGAACAGGGAAACGGGCACTGGCTCGGCAGACGGAAGCGCCTCTTCGAGGAACCGCGTATAGAGCATCCCGTCGCGCCCTTGGAAAACTTCGCGGAGCAACAGGTTGCCACCGAAATTCCGCCACCCGTGATCCCGACCGTCCCCGCGCCAGGGCATGAAAGCTGCGGCGACCCGGCGCCCGTCCTTCAACGGTGCCGTTTTGTATACATTGGCCCATCCCTCTACGAAAGCCTGGGAAGATGGGTATTCCCACGGGCCGAACGGTTTTTTCGAACGGACATAATAGGTATCGCCCCCGACGCTATACAGGAGATAATACCACCCCTTCCAAAGGAAATAATCGCTGCATTCGGGCACTCCGACCTGTCCGGTAAGTACAGGATCCACCTCACGCCATGTTTTCAGGTCTTCCGAAACGAGATGCACCAGACATCCTCCGAACCCGGACAACGGAATATTCTTTTCATAACTCGAAATGAAAAGGTGATAGGCTCCGTCTTCCCCGCGAAATACCTTGGGATCACGGAAATTCCGGGATTCATACCGTTCCGGCGTAATGAAAAACGGATTGGGAGTTTGCTTTTCAAAGTTGAATCCCCCGTCATGGCTGACTGCGAAGCTCAATTGCTCGTGCACACCCGCATCATCTTTCACACGCGTAGAATAGAATGCATAAACCGCGCTGTCAACGTCTATGACAGATCCCGTGCAAATCGACTTTTCCCAGTCGTTGTCAATCCCCAAGGCCACGGGATAATGTTTCCAATGCACCATATCTTCCGATGTACTCAGCGCCCACTGATGTCCGCCCAAACCGCCAAGTCCGGCATGATGGCCTTCATCGATAAGCCAATAAAGATAAAATGTACCGCGATAATCGAAAGGCATGCAATCGCCGACAAAAAGGTGGGATTCCGCGGGTTTGAAATATTGAATACGGTCGACAGGCTGCACCGAGGGGTCGTAGTCGCGTACCTGCGCTACGGCCAGATGCAGTGAAGCCAACGGAATAAGTGCCAATAATTTTTTCATTGCCATCATTATTTATTATTTGTGTAAATCGGTTCCGGAAGCGAATAAAGCGCAGCTTCATCCGCCGAAGCCGTGAGTGCCGCAGAAGTCAGATCCCCATACCAGAATACCGTTGACGAGTAATCGACTTTGCCTCCGTCCCAGCTGATGAGTTCGAACTCGAATTTCAGACTCTTATTGAACGGTATTGCATCCAGCCCGCGGACACGGACGAAAGTGTTATAGCCGCGCGAAGCCTCGTCATCCTCACGGGGTGCCCCGCCGAACGGAAAATGGTAAACATGGATCGGGGCATAGGTGGTATTGTAATAATCCTCCGTCCCGCATCCGAAATGCGAGGGGAACGATTCGCCATCGACCCAGATATGTTCATCGCCTTCGCCGTACCAGCGCGGGCACCAGTTATAAAGCGAAAGCACATCGCCTTTGAATACCCCCCGCCCGGACAACGAGGCCATGTCGTAGTCGAGCCCTTTGTTGGTTTCCAGGCCGTTTTCCTGCCGCCACGAAGCATGGAAATAGAGCGTATTGTCGTACCACTTCCACGGGGATACATTGGCGGACAGCGTCGCTTTTGCATCATAGGAGGTGATATTCTCGAGTTCGACGCGTGCAGAGCTGCGATAAGGCATCACGAAACGGAGGATTACCCGCCCCTGGCCATCGGCAGCCATATAATAATTATCGACCCGCGGAGCCCCCATTCCGGCGCCGGAGAGATCGGACAACGGAACCCGGACGGTCTGCGTGCCGTCGAAATCCATCCGCACGATGATACCGCGCATAAGCTGCCCGTAAGTCCCGGGGGTATATCCGCCGATATCAACCATGAGCGTACGCACGGCATTTTCGCCTGCGGGAAGGTCTAATCCCAATTTTCCACCCGCAGGTAACGTTCCCTCGGTCTGGATGCCGTTTTCCGCGCAGCTGACCGGATTCTCCAGCCTCCGGCCGGCTTCGGCTGCTTTCGCCCGGAGTTTGCGAGCCTCTTCCACCGTAAATGTCCGCACTTTCGTCCCCGGAGCATAAGTCCGGTAATTGACATGGTAGACATAGCCGCGGTTCAGATCGTCGACCGTGATTTTACACCGCCTGGCATAGGGGATCGGGTAATAGAAGGATGCTCCCTGGAAGCGGGGATAATGCTCGTGCATATAGATCATTCCCGAGGGAATTTCCACGGGGAATTTGGAAATATCGAAACTTGGGATTACAATACTGGGATGCTGCTCCCCGTCGAAATAGAACCGCAGGTTAGCCGTACCGGCCCCACCGGTCGTAATGATACGTGTAATGGCTCCGGGGCCTTGCTCGTCGAAAAGCACGCGTTCAACCCGGCCGTCGTTGGCTTCATAGCGTTCGAATCCGGCCCAGTCGTCATTGGCATGCCACCACGGGGTTCCCGGAAGCAGTGACCGGCGATCGTAACTCGTCAGTTGACGAGCCTCATAATAAGGCTCCGGGAAACACGCATCGGCCTGGGGATCGCCCATTTCATCCATCAGGGAGGAGAGAGTGACCCAGCCTTCGGAATCGGCCGAAGAATATTTTTGCGGAGCGTTGCAGCCCCCAAGGCACAGGCCAAACAGGAAAACAACTGTGATACGGAAGTTTCTTTTTATCATTTTCGTTTCAGGTTTAAAGCATGATTACATCATCAACATAATAACGGCACACAATCCGAACAGGACGGCACCCGCGAGGTTCACCAGATAACCGCGGCGCAAGGAGGTTCGCTTCGACACGGCGCCGATCAGGTAAGGCAAGACGCTCGCCCCCAACAATCCGGTCGCAAAGGTTATCCCGAAGGCCGTTCCATGAAATGCGGGATCGACCCGGGAAAACATATAGCCGAAAATATTGGGGCAAACCGAACCCATTGCAAGTCCGAGCACGACAACCCCTACTGCAGCCACAATACGATTCTTCAAAAGGGTCATAACCACCAATGTCACGATGGCGATAAGAGCCAGTATCAACAACACCATCGGGGTATTAGCCGGAGTGACGAATGTCGCGGTCACCAGACGCGAGACCATAACGGCTATGAAGAAAAGGGATAATACCCGGTTTGCCAGTTTATCCGCAGCGCCCAGCCGGGACATATAGGTATTGGCCCAGGCACTTACTCCGTTTTCGACGCCAGCCCCGAAAAAGTTGGTAACCAAGGCTATGAGGAAAAACGAACTGGTGAGGACTGCCGGAAGATCCCCGAAGTTGAAATGCGAATCGATGACGGGATATTCGGCCAGACTCGCCAATACAGCAGCCCCCAGCAGTAGCCCCGCAAAAAAAAGCACGGTCGCCCTGTAACCGAAACGCTGCAACGAGCCGGTAAGGAAAAACGAAACAAAGAAAGCCCCTACCCCGTAAAATCCGTTCCCGAGGTTGGTCGCAGCAGCAGCGTTGCCACCACCGAACAACACCAGCGGCAACAACGTATTGCCAACCGAGATGATACACATGGCCCCCACACTCAGCAAGACGTAAACCGATAGATATTGTCCGTATCGGCGGCAAAATGCCAGCAGCAACAGAGCCGCAGCCGTAAACCCAAACCCGAAGCGGGCGACCAGAGCATGTCCCAGAAGGTCTATGGAGGCCGAAAGCACAATGACACCCACTGCTCCTGCGAACATGAAGCCCGAAAAGAGAATACCCGCCTTCGAATCGTCCACCCGCAGGCGTTCGGCGATATCGTGCTTGAGTCCTACGAGCAGAGAAATAAGCGCTCCGTAGACCGCCAGACACAAAATAGCAATTAACTGAATCATTTTAGGTCGTAGTTTTATGGTTTTTTCGAGGCTTCGACGGCCAATACCAAAGCCGCCATATCGCCGATATGTTCACCCAGTCCGGCCGGCACAATCCGGCACTTCGCAGCGGAAAAGCCGATCGCCTCCCGGTGTACCACCTCCAGCATATAAGGCTCGATCAAATCACGAGACCGGCCGAAAATACTGCCCAGAATGATTACCTCGGGGTTCAGTACGTCGATAATCAGCGCAAGTCCGCGCCCCAGATAGCTGGCCACCGTCCGGTAAACCTCCCGTGCGGTTTCATCGCCGGCATAGGCAGCCTCGGCGATCGATTTGGCCGTCACGGCGGGCAGCTCGTCGAGGCTGCCGCAATATGCGGTCTTGGCCCCCATCTGGATACGTTGGCGAGCCATCGTCTGCCCCACCTGCGCAATACCGCCGCCACTGCACCAGCCTTCGAAGGAACCCTCCTTACCGAACCCCACAGGCCCATGCCCGGACAGGCGCAGGTGTCCCACCTCGCCGGCAAGATCGCACGTACCCGAATAAAGGCGTCCGTCGAGGATGAGCCCGGCACCCATTCCCGTACCAAAGGTAAAAAATACTACGTTATCATAGCCTTTTCCTGCGCCATATTTCCACTCAGCCATAGCACACGCGTTCGCGTCGTTCTGGACAAAAGCCTTGATTCCCAGACGTTTTTCGGTCATTTCGACAATCGGCACGTTGTCCCATCCCGGCAGGTTCGGCGGTGAAAGTATAATGCCGTTGCGGCTGTCGAGCGGCCCCCCGCAGCTGATACCTATACCTGCAATCTGCGACGGCTGCAAGCCATTTTTGTGCAAAAGTTCTTCCGTACTGCTATAAATCGCAGTAAGGGAGGCTTCCGGGCCCTTTTTTGTCGGGAAGACAATCTTCTCGACAATGTTTACCTGCCCCGAGGCATCCGTTTCGCCCAGGATAGTCGCACATTTTGTCCCGCCGATATCAAATCCAATGAGTTTCATAATTAATCAAAATATTGAGGCCGGCGGCAGTATGCAAAAACCTGCCTCCGGCATGTTTTATTTAATCTTTACAATTTCTGTATAGATACGTTCATCGACACCATGTATCTTCAGTCCGATACGGGCATAAAGGACGGGGTACTTGTCAACGATCTCCTTGATATTCACAGAAATGTTGTTCACCCCCTCGGCCGGCTGTTCGAAATTGGAAGTTACTACTGAACGGCCGCCACGGTCATCTACGAAACGGGTTTTACCGACAAAGAGCGTCATCGCCTCAATTGCCTTGCCCCCGGCAATGCTTTTCACGGAACAAACTCCGTTGAGCGTATTGCCCGAAAGCGTGATATTCGAATTCCGGAGCAGGTAATACGGCACCACTTCAAAATCGAGCTGCTTACCACCCTTAATCGTAAATTCCACGGGTTGACAATCATCGGTCCAAGGGCCATTGCCCGGACGCGGTACGAACCGGTACTCTCCTGGAAAAATCCGGGCGGCAAAGGTACCTTCCTGCGCAATTGCAACCTCAATTTTATCACCCAGTTCATAACTATCCTGCTCCAGGTCGAATTTGATGGATCCGTGCCGCAACTGGAGCGGTTCCCCCTGATAAGTGACCCGTCCGGAAAATTGCGCTTCCGGTTCATCGTAATTATCCAACCCGCAGCCTTGCATCAGCCATGCACCTGCCAGCAATACGGTTGCCTTCATTATTTTTTTCATAACTATTCTTCCTTTAAAATTACTGATAGGGATTCTTTACCAGTTTCGGATTGTTATTCATCCATCCCTGGTCTATGAAATTATAATAATTCTTCAACTGGAAATAAAGCGGATAACGGGTCATCTCACATTTGATCTTCTCATAGACCCATTTGCCGTCCCGCGCATCGCCGGGCATGTTCACCTTATACGGGAACAACGCATAATGTACGGCACGGGGATTATCAGCCTGTCCATCCCAGATTTCATGGGCCATTCGCCAGCGTTTCAGATCCCAGAATCGATGGTTCTCGAAGGCGAGCTCCACCCGACGTTCATGCACGATATCCTCGAATGTCAACCGGTCGAGCTTGCCAATACCGGCACGGTCGCGAAGATCATTGACATAACCGAGTATTTCAGACCGTGAAACTTCGGGTAATTCGAGACCCGCTTCCGCAGCAATGAGCAATATTTCGGCATAGCGAAAACGCACGAACCACATATCGCCTCCCTGGCGTGTCGAAGATTGTTTTTTCGTGTCGAGGAACTTGCGGATCCCGAACCCCGATTTGTTCCGGTGATTGTCGTTATTGAGCAATGGGCCATTAATACTGGTGATAAGGTTACCCTCATCGTCCTTACTTCCCGACACGCCGATTTCCTTTTCCCAGACGCCGTTTCTTAAAGCAATCCGCCCGGCCTGAAAAACGATCTCCTGCTCCTTGAATTCCGCCCCCGGATAGATTACCGTTCCCCACAGGCGCGCATCCTTGTTCTTGAAAAGATCCTGCGCACGGTCGTAAAATATATATCCGTCCGCATCCGATGTACGAAGGGTTCCGTCCCGGTCATCGACATATTCGTAATCCTCGACCAAATTCAGGATCGGCGTGAGATGTGCCGACTCTTCATCTTCGGCTACCGACGTCGGGATATTATGGTAGGAAAACGCCGTCGTATTACCCGGATAATAATGATCGAGCGTCCAGATCACCTCGGGATTATTCGTCTTCGAAGTCAGGGCTTCATAGAAGTTGGCCTGTTTATCGGTATTGTTCCGATACAAATCATACCCGCCTTCGGCGATAATCTCCTTGGCCGTTTTGTAGGCTATGTCGTAATAATACGAAGCCTTTTCAGCCGGAATGCCGACCTCGCCGCCATCTGTTTTTATCTGCGGCGTTTTCAAGGCATTATACTTAGCAATGGAGGCAGCATAGAGGGCGGCACGTGCTTTTAACGCCAGCGCCGTCCACTTCGAGGCACGTGCGGCATTCTTCGTATGTTCGGGCTTCAGGTAATTCCGGGCAATGTCTTCGCATTCGGAGATGATATAATCGTAAAGCTCCGCCTCCGTCGAACGGGCATATTGCAACGCCGTGACATCCATACCCGATGAATAGGAGAACACTTCATCGCCGACAATCGGCATACCACCCAGGCAACGGCACATATTGAAATAGGTCCAGGCTCGCAGAAAACGCACTTCCCCCTCCAGGTTATTCCGTTCGGCAACCTCCATTTGGGTGGCTGTCGTACGCAATCCCTGCAGGAACTGGTTGATGTTACGTATCAAGCCATAGTCGTAGACCCGGAAATGGTCGTCGCCGAACCCGTTCCACTGCTGCGGCGCACCATTCGACCAACAAGCCTCATCCCCATAGATATGGGCCATATCGTCATCGACGGACGGCCCCCAATTGACGCGCCCGTACAGGTTCGCCAACGCCGCAAGGGTCATTTTATCGTCTTTGAACACATCGTCATTGGGAATAATCCCCTCGGCTTCGCGATCCAGAAACCCGTTACATCCCACAAGCAACACGACGGACAGGGCTACTGACAAATATTTATGGATACTTTTCATAGCAATGCAAGTTTAGAAGGTTAATTTAATGCCGGCCCCGTACATGCGGTTAGTCGGATAGTTCAAACCGGCTTCACTCGTAATTTCGGGATCGATATCCAGATCATTGAGGTTATCGATCGAGAAAAGATTCTGTCCGAACAAATAGGCTCTGAGCTTGGTGATCCCCACTTTGCGGAACCATTTTCGGGGGAAAGTATACCCCAGCTCGAAATTTTTGAGTTTCAAATAAGCCACATTCGTATACCAAAAATCACTCGTCCAATAGTTGCTGTGGTTGGTGTTTCCTTCAAGTGCCGTAGGATACTTACCCGGAATAAGCCGACTTGCGGGATCCGAGATATCGGACAAGCGCCATTGATCCCCGAGAATATACGACCCGGAGTTACCGCCATCCCAAAACGGGCGGCTCAGCTCGTAATTGATGTTATAGGTTCCGAACGCACCGCCCGTAAAATCCATCGCGATGTCGATACCTTTCCAATCAGCTGTGAAATTCAATCCGAAATTGAGGTTGGGCATCGACCCGCGGGCATACCCGATCGGACGCTCGTCCTGATTGTTTATTACGCCGTCCCCATTGAGGTCTTTGTACTTTATATCGCCCGGGCGCAGTGTGGTATTACCCTGCCCGTCTATGTCTACCGGATAACCGGCGATCTCTTCCCACGAACGGAACTGCCCGTCGGAAAGGTAACCCCAGGTAATATTTGCGAAACGCTCGTTGAGCGAACTGCGGTATTCGTGCCAGGAGTTTCCGAAACGGGGCAAATATTGATGCCAGTCGTATTTTCGCGAATAGGTAAAGGTAGCGCCGATAGAATAATTGAAGTCCCGCACTTTGTCGTGCCATGTAATCTGTCCGTCGAAACCTTTGAACATGTCGGAGTTGAGATTCTCTTCCGGCAGGCTGAATCCAGCCTCATTGGGAATAAGGACATCGTAGCGGCTCGCTTTCAGACCGTCGGCTTTACGCTGGAAATAGTCGATCGATCCGCTCAGCCGATTGTCGAAGAACCCGAAGTCGACACCGACGTTGAAGAGCTTGATCTTCAGCCAGGAAATATTGGTTACCGGTAATCCGCGCGGGGCCGCACCGACGATATTGGCTCCGTCGAGAACAGCACCGCCCGAACCGTAATTGTAGCCGGACAAGTATTCAAACGGCCCGATCAGGTCATCCTGGCCGACCATGCCGTATGACACACGGAATTTGAGGTTACTGAAAACTTTCGAAAAACCGGCATTTTTCCAGAAATGCTCCTCGGAAACGTGCCATCCGAACGAACCCGAAGGAAAGAAGCCCCAGCGATTGCCCGGTTTGAACCGCCACGAACCGTCGTAACGTCCTGCGAATTCGAACAGATACCTATTGTCATAGTTATAATTGAGCCGCGTGGCAAAGCCCACTCGTGCCGTTTCCCGTTTCCGGTAGTCATCGTATTTTTCCAACGAATTATAATCTATATAGGTAATTGAATTAGCTGCCGGGCGCGACCATGTAAGGAACCCGGGATTTTCCGTCCGGAAAAATTCACCGACCAACACGCCACCGACGGTATGTTTTCCAAAGGTTTTTCCGTAGATAAGCTGTGCCTGTCCTGTTACCTGCTCTTCCATATTGACGATACGTTCACGGAAGGGATTCGTCAACTCATAAGCCACGGGATAAGTGTTCGTCGCCGGATCGTAGGAGTAGAGTTTATACAGGTACTCCTGATTGTTATAGAAGCGATCTCCAAGATAATACCCCAACATACCGGTCAGTTTCAACCCGTCGACAAGTTCGTACTCGGCGTTGAGAGCCAGTTGCCCGACACGGACTTTGTCCGAATAATACCCCGAAATATCATAATTGAGAATGGCGAAGTTCGATGACATGACATTCGACGTGATCTGCGGATACATGGGATTGTCATTCGCATACGGCCCTTTGGTCGGAATATTACGGTAGATGGCAAAAATGGCCTGCCACACATCGTCGTCCCCCGGTACGCCGGGATGCTTATCCTGCTCAATACGCCCGTTGAAGCGAGCACCCACCTTTAATTTCTTAGTCAGCTGGATATCGACATTGAACTGTGCATTGTAACGCTCGAACTCCCCGTAATTATGAATCGTATTCTCATCATATGTCCGGCTCAGGGCGATATAATAATTCACCTTCCCCGATTTGCCGGAAACATTGACCCCGGCGTAATTCTGCGGAGCATGCTTATTCACCACCATGTCGTACCAGTTGTAACTGCGCTTGGTACCGTTGCGGTATCCCTCCAGGTCTTCGAGGGTATAGGTCGGGGTGCGTCCCTGGATCACATCCGACTGGATATGCGCCCGCACGAATGTTTCGGCATCGGCCGGCTTGGGGAACCGGAACCACGATTTGCTGCCGTAATAGCCGTTGAACGATACGGTATGCGTATCGGTAGCATTCTTTCCAGACTTGGTTTGTACGACCACGACTCCGTTTCCGGCCTCGAGTCCATAAATGGCAGCTGAAGCGTCCTTGAGTATGGATATCGACTCGATATCGTTGAAATCCAAATTATTGAAGGCGCCTTCATTGGAATGCAAACCGTCGATAATGTACAACGGGGTTCCCAGTCCGCGGATACCGATCGTAGTACCCCGTCCGGGACGCCCGTCCGTCTGCCTGAAATTCACCCCGGCAATTTTCCCGGCCAGGGCAGTCGTCGCATGCGTCGCAGCACTCTGCCCAAGCTTCGAAGCTCCGATCGATGAAATAGCCCCCGTCAGCGATTGTTTCTTTATCGGATTGCCATATCCGGTGATAACAACGTCTTCGATGAGCGTCTTATTCTCGACAAGTTCGATCGTAAAATCCGTCTTTGCCCCTACAACCAATTGCTGCATTTCATATCCCAGGAAAGAGATCTGCAACACGTCTCGGGGAGCTGCATCAATGGAAAAGTTCCCCTCTGAATCCGTCAAAGTACCGCGCGTCGTCCCCCGAACGACAATACTGGCTCCGACAGCAGGAAGGCCATCCGGTGTCAACACATGCCCCGAAACTTTCTGCGCAGGATTTTGCACTTCATACGCAGAGGATTCGGATGGAGATGCGGATACCCGGACAAATACCGTCCCGGGTATACCTCCTCCAAACAAGAACAGAAATAAGATAAATGTTCTTTTCATAAGTGAAGTTTTAGGTTGGGTTAATAAAAGGAGTTCTGGTATTCAATCCGGCTCTGCCGGAAAGTATCATATGAGGTTCGGTTTTTCCCGCACAAACGACAAGATAACATATCGTTCCTGATTCGGGCATATGTTTTTTCAGTTTGCTAAGGCAAATGTAAATTATTAAATTTATATATGCAAATAATTTCTAATAAAAATGATTGTTTTATTTTTACAATTATATCAACAATAAATTTACAATAATATGAAACACCCTTATGAACACACCTGTAATTAACACACAACAGCCCATATATGGCATTATCAATCATCGCAGTGCTAATCCCATCAACACAGCGACACAAGGAACACGCATCAACATTATTTACATATATATTACATTTTACCACTTCCCAAGTATCACAAAACTTTTCATTTACATTTTTTTTACTACCTTTGTAAAGTTTTTAAAACAATCTGAATGGAACCAAAAGCAAATTTCAAGAACATTCTCGAAGCAGTCCGCCATGACATCCGCAACAACATGCCGGCAGGCACCCTTCTGCCGACTGAAACTGAACTTGCGGCACGCTACAATGTGTCACGACCAACGATCGCCAAAGTATATAACACCCTCCAAAAGGAGGGATATGTCTTGAAAAAACAGGGTATCGGGACTACGGTGATCTACCAAGGGATAAACCATAAAACAACATTCGGACTGTTATTGCCGGGGCCAGGCGAGTCGGAGATTTTCGCAACGATCAGCGACCGATTCATGGAACGGTCGCAAAAAGGGGATTTCGAGTGCATCTGGAATGGGGCGACTTCGGGCAATGCGGAAATCAGGCGCGACCTGACGGAGAAAAGTTGCGAAGAATATATCGAACAGAAAGTCGACGGGATCTTTTTCGCACCGCTGGAACGCATTCCGCAAGGCAACGAACTTAATAATGAGATTTGCCGCAGGATCCGCGAAGCTGGCATTCCGCTCGTGCTGATCGACCGGGATATTGTAGAGTTCCCGGACAGAAGCGAATTCGACCTCGTCAGCCTCGACAACCTCAATGCAGCTTACACCATGGCTGAACATCTGATTTCTGCCGGGTGCGACCACCTGCTGTTCTGCTTCCGGCCGGATTCGGCGGGATCGGTGCGTATACGGCAATTCGGAGTTTCGGCTGCTGCACAAAAACAGGGATTCCATTTCGGTTCCGAAAATGTATGCTGCGGCAATCCGGAAGACATGGATTTCGTCCGTGAATTAGACATCCGTCCCGGACATACAGGCATCGTATGTGCAAACGATGCAACCGCTGCCGTGCTGATGTCATCCCTCGGTGCCCGTGGCATTAAAATAATGTCAGACGCCCTTCTTTGCGCATTCGATGACATGAAATATGCCAAGCATCTGAAATATACACTGACCTCCTACCGCCAGCCTTGCGAACAGATAACGGATGTCGCCATTGAGCTGATGCTCCGCCGCATGAAAACGCCCGACGCACCGGCACTGACCATCAATCTACAGGGGGAAATATGCCCGAGAGATTCCAGCCGGTTCGCAGAAATCGAGTAATACCCACTATAATCAGCTACAAACAGGTATCTCAAGGAACAACCGTACAACCTACAACCTCATGATTCGCTTTCAAAAAATCCTCGTCTGTTCTTGCCTCATAGCCGGGCTATGGAGTTGCAAGACAAAATCGGAATGCATTCCCAACACGCTCCGCCCATCGGCTTACCCTTTGATCACGATCGACCCATACACAAGCGGATGGTCTTTCACGGATAACCTCTATGACGACGTAACCCGCCATTGGACAGGCGATAAATTCCCCCTGATCGGAGTCGTAAAAGTCGACGGGCAGCCATACCGATTCATGGGACAGGAAGAGCCCGCCTTCAGCATCCTTGTCCCGACAGCTGAACAGGGGGCATGGGAGGGAGCTTACACCAAGACGCAACCAAACGGGAAATGGATGGAATCGGATTTCAATGACAGCAGCTGGCTCCGGGGCAAGGCTTCCTTCGGCACCCACGCAAGCGCTTCTTCGGTACAGACCGAATGGAACGGCGGCGAAATCTGGGTGCGGCGTACGGTAGATCTCCCCGAAGACATAGCCGAACACACAGTCTACCTGCAATATTCCAACGATGACAATGCAGTAATCTACGTCAATGGCATCGAAGTTGTCAACACCCCGGATTGCCATTTGCGAAATAAAATAAAATTACCGGACACAGCAGCGGCTACCCTACACCCAGGACGCAATGTCATAGCTGGATATTGCCTCGACAGGGGCGGGAATGCACTGTTGGATTTCGGATTGGCCACCGAACGGGACGAAAAGGCCTGTTTCCCGGAAACAGCCATGCAAAAATCTGTCGACGTACAAGCCACACAAACCCATTATACCTTCAGCTGCGGCAGTATCGATCTTAAAGTGACATTCACGGCACCCTTGCTCACGGATGACCTCGATCTTTTGTCGCGCCCGGTCAATTACATTACCTACGAAGTCGTATCGAACGATGGCACTGCCCATGACGTGGCTCTTTATTTCGAAGCGTCGCCCGAATGGGCCCTGCATGAGCCTGCAGAATCTTCCAGCGAGGGGTTCATGCGGCAAGACCTGTGTTTTCTGAAAACAGGTTCGGTATCGCAACATATACTGGGTCGCAAAGGCGACCACGTGACCATCGATTGGGGTTATTTCTACCTCGCCGCAGACAACATCCGGACGGCATACCGCATAGGCGAAGCAGCACAGATACGCAAGGCGTTCCTCGCCGGCAATATGGAGTCATCGGCCGCAACGCGCACGCATACGACCCAAAAATTAGGACTGACACGTGACCTGGGACGCACAAAAGCAGCTTCGGGATATATAATGGTCGGATACGACGATCTGTACTCCATCCAGTACTTCGGCGAGAATCTACGTCCATATTGGAATCGCACAGGAAACCTTACGATCACGGATGCATTTGCGGCAGCAGGGAAAGCCTATCCGGAATTAAAAATCCGCTGTGACGAATTCGACCGCAGATTGATGGAAGAAGCCATAAAAGCAGGCGGGCGAGAATATGCCGAATTGTGCGCTACGGCATACCGCCAAGCTATTTCCGCACATAAACTCGTCGAAGCACCAAACGGCGACCTGCTACTGCTCTCGAAAGAGAACTTCAGCAACGGGTCTATCGGCACTGTGGACATCACTTATCCGTCGGCACCGCTCTTCCTTTACTACAATCCCGAACTGGCAAAAGGGCTTCTCAACCACATTTTCTATTACAGCGAAAGCGGACGATGGACAAAACCGTTCCCGTCACACGACATCGGCACCTATCCACTGGCCAACGGACAAACCTATGTAGGGGACATGCCTGTCGAAGAAGCCGGCAATATGCTCATCCTTACGGCCGCCATCGCCCATGCCGAAGGAAATGCGGCCTATGCAAAGAAACATTGGGACGTCCTGACTACCTGGACAAACTATCTCGTAGCGAAAGGACTGGATCCAGAGAACCAGCTCTGCACCGACGATTTCGCAGGACATTTCGCACACAATGCCAATCTTTCCGTCAAAGCCATTCTGGGAATCGCCTCCTACGGTTATCTGGCACACATGCTGGGAGACACACAAACTGCCCGGAAGTATACGGACAAAGCCAGGGAATTAGCCGGTTACTGGATGGAAATGGCTGACGATGGCGACCACTACCGCCTCACTTTCGACAAACCGGGCACCTGGAGCCAGAAATACAACCTTGTCTGGGACAAACTTTTCAAATGGGAAGTTTTCCCAGAAAGCGTCCGCAAGAAGGAAATCGCCTATTATCTTACAAAACAAAACCGTTACGGCCTTCCGCTGGACAATCGCGAAAGCTACACCAAGACCGACTGGATCGTATGGACAGCGACACTGGCCGATGACCAGGAAGCATTCCGTGCGCTCATTTCGCCAATATGGAAGTTCGCAAACGAAACCACCGACCGCATCCCAATGTCAGATTGGGTTTATACAGAAAAACCGCAACACCGCGGATTCCGCGCTCGTTCGGTCGTCGGAGGCTACTGGATTAAGTTATTGGAAACACAATATGGGCAATAGCTCCGTATTGAAATCTGGATGAAACCATTCAAATAGAGCCGGGGCGGGGTTACTCCGCCCCGCGTTCGTAGGCGTCGATCATCGAGCCGCGGGTGCGGTTGACGATCCGCGCACCGAGCGACGCGGCATAGTCGCGCAGTACTTCATGCCCGCGGAAGAGTTCGGCGACCTCGGCCAGGTATACCGACATCGTATAGGGCACGTGCGGCACCTTCATGTAGATGGGCTGCGGAGCCGGGGGAAGGGTATCGTAATAGTGGCGGTCGGCACGGCACAGGCGGTTCGCATCGTCGACGCATAGCCCGTCGAGCAACGTATGATCCACCCCGTAGAGCTCGATCCGCCGGTAACCCAGTAACAGGGCGACGTATTCGCCCACCTGCACGACCGTGCCGAAATTGGCGCTGCCCAGGCCGTGGCGGAAAAGCCAGAAGCCGACGCTGCCAAAACCGCGGTAGACCTGCGTATGGAAGCGAACGATGCGGATACGGGGGTTGGGCAGCGCGGCGCGGTAGTCGAACTTTTCGGGATTATAGAACTGTACGTAGAGCGTCATCGGCCACGTGACCTTGCTATCGAGCGTGCGGTAGAGCGCGGCCACGCGGTCGCGGCATTCGCTGTCGCGGAAGAACATCGGGTCGGAAAGGACGTAATAACCCGGTCTGACCACCTCGAAGCGGTCGTCCTCGGCAAAAAAGTTGACCGCCATGAAATCCTTCGCCTCGTATTCGCGGCGCGCTATCAATCGCGGCAGGTCGTCCGACAACGAAGGGCCGTTGCCCAGAATGACCATCCCGCGCGACGGGTCGCCCGTCGGGCCCGCACGGCGGATATAGTTGCGGAAATTCTCCTTGACGGCCATCACGGCGAAGTAAAGCGCCGTGTCGAACGTATTGCGGATGAATGCGATGAGCTTCTCGGATGCGGTCATGAACAGGGTTTTATTTGCAAATGTAGCAAAAGATCGGTATCTTCGCAAGAAACCAAACCGCAACAAATGGCATCGGCAACCATCTCGGTCATCATACCCCTCTACAACAAGCAACGCGAAATCGGCGACACCCTACACTCGGTGCTCGCACAGACTTTGCAGCCCACGGAGATCGTCGTCGTGGACGACGGATCGACGGACGGGAGTGCCGGCGCCGTGCGTGCCATCGCATCGCCGCTCGTGAAGCTCGTCACGCAAGCGAACGCCGGGGTCTGCGCGGCACGCAACCGCGCCATCGCCGAGTCGACGGGCGACCTGATCGCCCTGCTCGACGCCGACGACACGTGGGAACCGGGATTCCTGGAGGAGATCGCTTCGATGGCGGCCGAATTCCCGGGCTGCGGGATTTATTCGACAGCCTTCAACATCGTCAGCCATGACGGGCGGTTCCCCGCCCCCACCCCCACAGAGCGCGGCGTGGTCGCCGACTTCTTCCGCGACTCGGCGCACCGTTATATCTCGATCCCGTCGGCCAGCGCCGTCCCGCGCGCGGTATTCGAAACAGTGGGCGGATTCCCCGAGGGAATGAAGATCGGCGAGGATCTCTACATGTGGATCAAGATCGCCCGGCGCTACAAGGTCTGCTTTTCGCCCAAGCCGCTGGCAAACTATTCGAAGGTGGCCTCGAACCGGTCGTCAGCCATCTACACGCCCGAGCGGACGCGCTACTCGTTCGAGGAGCTTTACGACCCGGCGGCGGCAGACGGATACAACGAGTTCGTGGCCCGCGCAGCCCTGGGAAAAGCGCTCATCATCAGTGCAAAGGGGGGCACGAAGGATGCGGCGAGGGCTATCCGGTTCTTCGGCTACACGAAGACTTACCGCCGCACGCTGCACAAGGTACGCATCCTCAACGCCCTGCCCCGCAGCTGGCGGGGGCCGCTGATCGGGCTTTACAACAGCCTGGCCTGGCGCATCGCCCGGAAAGGGCTCTGAGCCCCGAAAATTCCGACAGCATGAAATACCTTTCGAACCCCTCCGTCGTAAAGGGTCTTTTTACGGCACTCCTCCTGCTGGCAGCATCCGTCGCCCGGCCCCAATCCGCAAATCCGGACACCCCTTCCTACACGATGCGCTCGGGCGGTATCGAACGCAGCTACAAGCTCCACCTGTCCCAGGGGCTGCCCCAAGGCGCCCCGCTGGTGGTCGTCCTGCACGGTTACGGCGGTAACAACGACCCGGGCCGCTTCGGGCTGAACGCCGCGGCCGACCGCCACGGCTTTGCCGTCTGCTACCCGCAGGGCGCGAAGGACGGCCGGGGCAAGACGTGCTGGAACGCAGGCTACCCGTTCCAGGCGGACATGGCCGTCGACGACGTGAAGTTCATCGCACAGCTGGTGCGCCACCTGCAAAAACGACACGGGCTGAGCCGCCGCAACGTATTCTGCACGGGCATGTCGAACGGCGGGGAGATGTGTTATCAGCTCGCGGCGCAGCGCCCCCGCCTGTTCGCGGCTGTGGCACCCGTATCGGGGCTGATGCTCGAATGGCTTTACAAGGCCGACGATTCCACGCACCCCGTGCCCCTGTTCGAAATACACGGCACGGCCGACCGCACGTCGGCGTGGGAGGGTGACCTCGACAATAAAGGCGGCTGGGGCGCCTACGTCGCCGTGCCGATGGCCGTACATTACTGGGCAGCCAAGAACAAATGCACCGGCATGCAGACGGACACGATTCCCGGGCGCACGCCGGAAAACGGCCGCAAGGTCATCGCCCACCGCTTCACGGGCGGCACGGGCGGCAGCGAAGTCTGGCTCTACGAGATCGTCGGCGGGAAACATTCGTGGGGCGAACAGGACATCGACACGGGCGAGGAGCTCTGGAAATTTTTCAGCAAGTTCGTGAAATAGGCGGGACGGCAGCCGGCAGGGGTAAGGGATCTGTGCAACACCTCGCAGGAGGAGATGGTCTACATATGTATCCAATCCCGGGAAAATTCGCGGGAAGAACACACCTACGACGACGGAACCCGGGTCGCATGCACTCCCGGGTGGGAAACCCGCTAAAAAAACACCCGGCTTTACGCATGGACGTAAAGCCGGGTGCCGGTTTACCTCTCCCCACCCCTCACGGAGCCGGGTCATTGCAGATCAGTTCGCGAAGGTCAGCCCCTTGTCGTCGGCGTCGATGCGGATCGGCTGCTCACGGTTGACGTCGCCCGCAAGGATGCGCTTCGACAGGTCGTTGACCACATAGCGCTGGATGGTACGCTTCACGGGACGCGCACCGTAGAGCGGGTCGTAACCGGCGGCAGCGATCCATTCGCGTGCCTTCTCGCTGTATTCGAGGCGGATGCCGTTTTCGGCAAGCATCCTGCGCACGACACCGAGCTGGATGTCCACGATGCGCTCGATATCCCGGCGCGTCAGCGGCTCGAACATCACGATCTCGTCGATACGGTTGAGGAACTCGGGCTTGAGCTGCTGCTTGAGCAGGTCGATCACATCCCGGCGGGTCTTCTCGACCACTTCGGGGGCGAGTCTCTCACCGTTGAACGCCTCCGCGAAATTCTCCTGGATGACCTGCGAACCCATATTCGAGGTCATGATGATGATCGTATTGCGGAAATCCACCGTACGGCCCTTGTTATCGGTCAGACGGCCGTCGTCGAGCACCTGCAACAGGATGTTGAAAACGTCGGGATGGGCCTTCTCGATCTCGTCGAGCAGCACGACCGAATAGGGTTTGCGGCGCACGGCCTCGGTGAGCTGGCCGCCCTCGTCGTAACCGACATATCCCGGAGGCGCCCCGACCAGACGCGACACGCTGTGGCGCTCCTGGTATTCGCTCATGTCGATACGCGTCATCATCGAGTCGTCGTTGAAGAGGAACTCGGCCAACGCCTTGGCCAGCTCGGTCTTGCCGACACCGGTGGTACCGAGGAAGATGAACGAGCCGATCGGTTTGCGGGGGTCGTTCAGCCCGGCGCGCGAACGGCGCACGGCGTCGGAAATGGCGGCGATGGCCTGCTCCTGCCCGATGACGCGCTTGTGCAGCTCGTCCTCCATGTGCAGCAGTTTTTCGCGCTCGGAAGCCAGCATGCGCGTCACGGGGATGCCCGTCCAGCGCGACACCACCTCGGCGACGTCCTGCGCATCGACCTCCTCCTTGATCATCGAGCCGTTGGCCGACGCCAGTTTGTACTCCTCCTGGAACGCGGCGATCTCCTTCTCCGCCTCCTGGATCTTGCCGTAGCGGATTTCGGCCACCTTGCCGTAATCGCCCTGGCGCTCGGCCTGCTGCGCCTCGATCTTCAGGGTTTCTATTTTGTCCTTGTTCGACTGAATCTTTTTCAAGAGGTCGCGCTGCCCCTGCCACTTGGCACGCATCTCGGCGTCACGGGCCTTGAGCTCCTCGATCTCCTTGGTGAGGTGCTCGACGCGCTCCTTGTCCTTCTCGCGGCGAATCGCTTCGCGTTCGATCTCCAGCTGGCGCACACGCCGGTCGAGGGTGTCGATCTCCTCGGGCACGGAGTTCATCTCCAGCCGCAGCCGCGAGGCCGCCTCGTCCACCAGGTCGATGGCCTTGTCGGGCAGGAACCGCGAGGTGATGTAACGCGTCGATAACTCGACGGCGGCCACGATCGCCTCGTCCTTGATCCGCACCTGATGGTGGTTTTCGTAACGATCCTTCAGGCCGCGGAGGATCGAAATGGCATCCTCGGGACTCGGTTCGTCGACCATGACCTTCTGGAAACGGCGTTCGAGGGCCTTGTCCTGCTCGAAATACTTCTGGAACTCGTCGAGCGTCGTGGCGCCGATCGTCCGCAGCTCGCCCCGCGCAAGTGCAGGCTTGAGGATGTTGGCGGCGTCCATCGCACCCGACGACTTGCCGGCGCCCACGAGGGTGTGGATCTCGTCGATGAACAGCAGGATGTCGCCGTCGCTGGCCACAACTTCCTGCACAACGGCTTTCAGGCGTTCCTCGAATTCGCCCTGATACTTGGCACCCGCGATCAGGGCACCCATGTCGAGCGAGTAGATCACCTTCGACTTCAGGTTCTCGGGCACGTCGCCGTCGACGATCCGGTGTGCGATACCCTCGGCGATGGCGGTCTTGCCGACACCCGCCTCACCCACGAGGATCGGGTTGTTCTTGGTACGCCGCGAGAGGATCTGCAACACGCGGCGGATCTCCTCGTCACGGCCGATCACCGGGTCGAGCTTGCCCGAACGGGCCTGTTCGTTGAGGTTGATGGCATACTTGCCCAGCGCATCGAACTGCTGCTCGGAGGTCTGGGAATCGACCGTAGCCCCCTTGCGGAAGGTGCGGATCGCCTCAAGGAGTTCCTTCTCGGTGGCGCCGCTGCGCTTGAGGATGTCGGCGACCTGCCCGCGCTCGGCGATAAGCCCCAGCAGCAGGTGCTCGACCGACGCATATTTGTCGCCGAAGTTCCGGGTAAAGTCCACGGCACGCTGGATCACCTTCGAGGAGTCCTGCGAAAAGAACTGGTCGCCGCCGCCTTCGACCCTCGGAAGGGACGCGACGGCACGGTCGGCCTCGTCGCGCAGGCCGCGGACATTCACCCCGACACGCCCCAGGAGGAACGTAGCGAGCGAATCGTCCTCGCGGACAAGCACGCTCAGAATATGGAGCGGTTCGACAGCCTGCTGTCCGCGCTCCCGGGCAAGAGTCAATGCACTTTGCAGAGCCTCCTGCGCTTTTACAGTTAACGTATTGATGTTCATATCTCTGATAATTTGTTTTCTAACTTTCGCAGATTATCTCCGCAAAACGCCTGCCAACCCCGATTTCCGGCCAATGTGTCATTCTTTGTCACTCCCGAAACTGACACGAGGCGCCAAAACGGCAGCTGTTTTGCAGAAGAGTTACACAATACGGCATAAAACAGCAGAACATCGCCCGAAATGTATTATCTTCGCAACACCTAACTCTCACTCTTCACGTTCATGACATATCGTAAACCCCCGTTCCTGCTGCGCAAATGGCAGCAGTTGCAGATGCGCTATTATGCGTACCGCAATCCGGAAAAGCTGGTCAGGATACGCTACCGGCAACGATTCGGCACCGACCCCGACCTCGAAAACCCCCGAACCTTCAACGAAAAAGTCCTCTGGATGATGCTCCATGCCGACACCACCCGCTGGTCGCAACTGGCCGACAAGTACCGCGTCCGCGAGTATGTCGAGCAATGCGGGCTGGGATGGATGCTCAACGAATTATACGGTGTATGGGAATCCGCAGAGGAGATAGACTTCAGCGGGGGGGGGAATCTCCCCGACACGTTCGTGCTGAAAACCAATAACGGCTACGGACAAGTTATCATCGTGAACGACAGGCAAAAAGCCGATATCCGGTCGATCCGCCGTACACTCAACCACACCCTGCGAAAGAAATTCGGCCGCATGACGGCCGAACACCACTATTTTGGTATTAAACCCCGCATTATCGCCGAACGCCTCCTTCCCTCAGAACCAGCATTCGGCAATTCGCTCATCGACTATAAATTCTACTGTTTCGATGGCAACCCCTATTGTTGCATGGTCTGCTACAACCGTAAATCGCCATCCGACGTCAAAACAGGATTGTACGATGCCAGGACATGGAAAAACATAGGTCATTACGTCACCGGAAAATATTACGACCCACATCAGTGTGATATCCCGCGTCCGGCATCCCTCGACCGGATGCTCGATGCGGCCAAACGGCTCTCATCAGGATTCCCCCAAGTACGGGTCGACCTTTACGAAGTCGCCGGCAACCCCGTATTCGGGGAGCTGACATTCACCTCATCTGCAGGTATGGATACGGGATTCAGCCAGGAGTTTCAGGAATTGATGGGATCGCAAATATCCCTGCCGCCCGCCAAGCGGACGCAACCGTCGCACCCGGGACTGCTCGGGCTCCTCGGACTGCGGAAGGCCGCCGCCAAATAAAAACGGCAGGCAGCCCGGAGAGGCGGCTGCAACAGGCTGCCCGGCCCGCCATGCACAGCCCTTCGCCCGGGTATGGGGAGAGGGCTGTCATTTTGTAGGCGGGTTTCATTTTTAATTTAATTCTTAATTCGTATCTTTGCGCTACTATGAGTGATTTTATCGTCAGCGCACGGAAATACCGCCCCGCGACCTTCGCCTCGGTCGTCGGCCAGAAACATATCACCTCCACGCTTAAAAATGCGATCGAGCGCGGGCAGTTGGCTCACGCCTACCTGTTCTGCGGCCCCCGCGGCGTAGGCAAGACCACTTGTGCCCGCATCTTCGCAAAGGCCATCAACTGCCTGAACCCCAACGGATCGGAGGCCTGCAACGAATGCGAATCGTGCAGTTCGTTCAACGAAGGGCGCTCGTTGAACATCCACGAGCTGGACGCCGCGTCGAACAACTCGGTGGAAGATATCCGCACACTGATCGAACAGGTGCGCATCATCCCGCAGGTAGGGCGCTACTCGGTATTCATCATCGACGAGGTGCACATGCTCTCGGCGGCGGCGTTCAACGCCTTCCTCAAAACGCTCGAAGAGCCGCCCGCACACGCGATCTTCATCCTCGCGACGACCGAAAAACACAAGATCATCCCGACCATCCTCTCGCGGTGCCAAATCTACGATTTCAACCGCATCCGCGTCGAGGACGGCGTCGAATACCTCAAATACATCGCCTCGCAGGAAGGCATCGCGGCCGACGAAGAGTCGCTCAACCTCATCGCCCAGAAAGCCGACGGGGGTATGCGCGACGCCCTGTCGATGTTCGACAAGGCCGTGTCGTTCTGCGGCAAGGCGCTCGATTACCGCAACGTCGCCCAGACGCTCAACGTCCTGGACTACGACACCTACTTCGGCGTCACGGAGATGCTGCTCGCGGGCAACTATGTCGACACGCTGGTGACGTTCGACAGCGTGCTGTCGCGGGGTTTCTCGGGGCAGACCTTCATGGCGGGGCTGAACCGCCACATGCGCGACCTGCTGATGGCCAAGCGCCCCGAAACGCTGCGGCTGATCGAAATGACCGGGACGCTGCTCGAACGATACCGGACGCAGGCGGGCGCCTGCAATGTCGAGTTCCTGTTCGGAGCCATCTCCTGCCTGACGGAGCTCGACGGGAAGATCCGGCAATCGTCCAACCAGCGGTTGCTCGTCGAGCTGGGCCTGATGAAGATCGCAGGGCTCGGCCAAAAAAAAAATGACTCTCTGACATCTTCCGGGGAATACCCCCTTCCTACCCTCACCCCCCGCACGGCGGGCTCCGCACCTGCGGCGGCTCCGGCAGCGGCCGGGCAGCCGGCACCGCGTCCGGCGGCAATTGTCTCCGGCAACCCCGGAGCCCCGGCAGCCGCAACGGCTACGGCACAACCAGCAGGGGTTTCGGCGACCGGAAATCCGGCAACGAACGCCCCGGCGGCAAATGCCTCCGGCAACCCGGAAGCCCCGGCAGCCGCAACGGCTACTGCACAAGCGGCAGAGGTTTCGGCGACCGGAAATCCGGCAACGAACGCCCCGGCGGCAAATGCCTCCGGCAACCCCGCAGCCCCGGCAAGCGCAACGGCACAACCGGCAGCGCAAGCAGCAGGAGCCGCAACGGCACCCCCTTCCGCAGCGACGTCCGCAGCAATGCCAGCCGCGTCCCCGGCCGGAAGGCCGGCAGCGGGTACATCCGCCGGCCCGACTGCACAGGGAACACTCCCGGCACAGCCTGCGCCGGGGATGAAACGGCGGCCGCTGATCTCGGGCGCGTCGCTCTCGGAGCTGCTCGCCTCGGCAGGCGGCGATCCCGACGAGGAGCCGTCGGACGGCGAGACGCCCGACGAACCCGAAACCGTGCGCATAGACCCGGACTGTGCCGAAAAGTTGGAGCACGCCCGCAGCAGGATACTGAACCTCATCAAGGAGAAACGACCGCGCTTCGTGCCGGCCTTCGAGTTGATGACCTTCCGCGACAACACGATCTCGGTGAGCGTACCGACGACGGAGCTGCGCGAGGAGATCCTGCGCAGCAAGACCGGGATGCTGATGCGCATCGCCGAACTGGCGGGCATCGAGGGTATGATCGAACTGGAGGTCGCAGTGAACGAAGAGATCCGGGCGGCACGCCCGATCAAGCTCGAAGACCGCGTCCGTTACATCACGGAGAAGAACCCGCTCGTCGCGGAGCTCCGCAAAGCATTGGACTTGGAAGTAGAATAAAAAGAACGAACAATAAAAATGGCAACAAAGAATTTCATCGAAGAACTCGAATGGCGCGGGATGATCCACACGATCATGCCCGGCGCGAAGGAACAACTCGAAAAAGAGATGACGACGGCCTACCTGGGCATCGACCCCACGGCCGACTCGCTGCATATCGGCCACCTGGTGGGCGTAATGATCCTCAAGCATTTCCAGATGTGCGGGCACCGTCCGCTGGCACTCATCGGCGGTGCGACGGGCATGATCGGCGACCCTTCGGGCAAGTCGCAGGAGCGCAACCTGCTCGACGAGCCCACGCTGCGCCACAACCAGGAGGCGATCAAGCGCCAGCTGGCCAAACTGCTCGACTTCGAGTCGGACGCCCCGAATGCGGCCGTGCTGGTGAACAACTACGACTGGATGAAGGACATCTCGTTCCTGGAATTCATCCGCGACATCGGCAAGTGCATCACCGTCAACTACATGATGGCCAAAGACTCGGTCAAGAAACGGTTCAGCGGCGAGGGCGACGGCATGTCGTTCACCGAGTTCACCTACCAGCTGGTACAGGGCTTCGACTTCCTGCACCTCTACCAGACGATGAACTGCAAGGTGCAGCTGGGCGGCGCCGACCAGTGGGGCAACATCACCACCGGCACGGAGCTGATCCGCCGCAAGCTGGGCAACGAGGCCGAAGCGTTCGCCATCACCTGCCCGCTTATCACCAAGGCCGACGGCACGAAATTCGGCAAGACCGAGAGCGGCAACGTATGGCTCGACCCGCGCTATACCTCGCCCTACAAGTTCTACCAGTTCTGGCTCAACGTCAGCGACGAGGATGCCAAGCGTTACATCCGCATCTTCACGCTGTTAGACCGTGAAACCGTCGAGGCACTGACCGCCGAACACGAAGCCGCACCCCACCTGCGCATCCTGCAGAAGCGGCTGGCACAGGAGATCACCACGATGATCCACTCCAGGGAGGAGTACGAAAAGGCGGTCGAAGCCTCGGCGATCCTCTTCGGCGGCTCGACGTCGGAGGCGCTGCGCAAAATAGACGAAGGAACCCTGTTGCAGGTGTTCGAAGGCGTGCCGCAGTTCCGTATCGCCCGCGCCGAGCTGGGACTGCCGTTCGTCGATCTGTGCGCCGAGAAGACACAGGTGTTCCCCTCGAAGGGCGAATGCCGCAAGATGGTGCAGGGCGGCGGCGTGTCGCTCAACAAGGAGAAGGTCGCCGACCCGGCACGTACGGTGGGCGAGGCCGACCTGATCGCCGGCAAATACCTGCTCGTACAGAAGGGGAAGAAGAATTACTACCTCGTAATCGCCGAGTAGCATGGAATACCGCATCGTTCTGACGCGCATGGAATTCCACGCGCTGCACGGCTGCTACGAGCTGGAACGCAAGGTGGGCAACCGCTTCACGGTCGATCTGGAACTGACGGCCGAACTGGGCCATGCGGCCACGGACGACGACGTGCGCAAGACGGTCAACTACCTGACGGCCTACGAAGTCGTTGAGATGCAGATGCGCATCACGCAGCACACCATCGAGCGGGTGGCGACGAACATCATCGAGGCGGTTTATGCCACCTTCCCGCAGGTGCGGCACGTAAAATGCACCGTCTCGAAACTGGCGCCGCCGCTGGGCGGGAAGCTCGAGAAGGTGAGCGTCGTGCTGGAGAAATAGGACGGGTGTGCGCACGCATGCGCACACCCGTTTGCGATAATAAACAGGTTAGGTTATGCATCACAAGGAGAGTCGCGCCACCTTGGGTGGCAAATTGAGCGCCGTGCTGGTCGCCGCGGGCAGTTCCGTCGGGCTGGGCAACATCTGGCGCTTCCCTTATGTAGCCGGGGAGAACGGCGGCGGGGCATTTCTGATAATCTATGTCCTTTGTGTCCTGCTGCTGGGATTGCCGCTCATGATCGCGGAATTCACCGTGGGGCGTGCCTCGCACCGCAACGCCGTGGGTGCCTACCGGGCGCTGAACCCGCGGTGGAGCTTCCTGGGATACAACGGCGTGCTGGCGGCATTCCTGATTCTGGGTTTCTACTTCGTGGTTTCGGGCTGGACGGCGGAATACATGATACACTCGGTGACGGGCAGCTTCGCCCGCGTCTCGGCCGCCGGGGAGTACAAGGATATTTTCGAAACGTTCATCAGCAACCCCTGGCGACCCGTATTGTATACCTGCCTCTTCGTGCTGGCCACCCATTTCGTAATCGCCTTGGGCGTACAGAAAGGCATCGAACGCTCGGCCAAGATCCTCATGCCACTGCTGCTGCTCATCCTGATCGTGCTGTCGATCCACTCGCTGCTGATGCCGGGCGGGGAGGCCGGGCTGAAGTTCCTCTTCGCCCCGGATTTCTCGAAGGTAACCCCGTCGACGGTGCTCGTCGCACTGGGGCAGGCCTTCTTCTCGCTCTCGATCGGCATCGGCACGATGGTGACCTACGCCTCGTATTTCAAACCCGACACGAACCTGCGCCACACGGCGCTCAACGTCACGATCCTCGACACGCTGGTGGCCGTACTGGCCGGCGTGGTGATCTTCCCGGCCGTGTTCAGCGCCGGTATCGAACCCACATCGGGCCGGGCACTGGTCTTCATCACCCTGCCGAGCATCTTCAACAGTATGCCGCTGAGCATGGTCTGGTCGTCGATCTTCTTCCTGCTGCTGGCCGTCGCAGCCCTGACCTCGACCATCTCGCTGCACGAAGTGGTCACGGTCTACCTGCACGAGGAGTGGCACCTGAGCCGCAAGGCCGCTGCATGGCTCACGACCGCCGCCACGGCCGCCTTGGCATCGCTGGCATCGCTGTCGCTCGGGGTGCTGGGCAGCTGGAAGGTCTGCGGGCTTTCGCTCTTCGACTCGCTCGACTTCCTGACGGCCAACATCCTGCTGCCGGCAGGCGGGCTTTTCACCTGCATCTTCGTGGGCTGGAAGCTCGACCACCACATCCTCAAGGCGCAGATCACCAACAACGGAGAGTTGAAGTTCCGTATCTACGGGCTATTCAGCTTCCTGCTGCGCTACGTCTGCCCGGCAGTGCTGCTGCTGATCTTCCTCGACAACCTCGGGGTATTCTGACAAGAGGCGACAAGCGTTTCCCCGGCCCCGGACTTTCCCAAGTCCGGGGATTTTTTATTTCCGGGGCCGGGGCCGGAGGGAGGCCATACATTTCGATTCAAAACCATTCTTTCACAAAAAAGCAGATATTTCGTCCAATTTTTTTGTGTTTTATTTTGGAAAATAAAATTAAAGATTTATTTTTGTTTCATAATGAAATTAAAAATATTACACATCACAATTAAAACACGGACAAAACTGACAAAACAAGAAACCCCCTAAAACGGCACGAGACTCATTCCCGGGCCGTAAAAGGCAAACCGCGGGCAGCACCCGCGGCCTGTATCCGTCCTCAGAGACAAGCTTTCGCAGCGACAGCCGACTGCCAGGGTATGAAAAAAGGATTACATTCCGGTGACAACGACGCACGAAGCCAATTATTAAAATATTTTTGCAGCCGGAGCGACACAGGCTCCCACCTATTAATAAAAAGACAGAAACACCAAGAAACCATCAGCACAAACCCGACCATGAAAAACCTGTTACTTTTCCTGCTGGCCTGCTGCCTCTGTGCCGCAGCCTCCGCCCGCCCGATACGGGGATCGGTCAAATGCGGCGGAAAGCCGATGGGCGGCGTGACCGTAACCGACGGTTATACGTTCGCGCAAAGCGACGAGCAGGGCATATTCACGCTCGATGCCGACGACCAGGCGCTGTTCATCAGCCTGGTGACCCCGTCCGGCTACCTGGCTCCGCTCGAAGGGGGCATCCCGCAATTCTACCGCACATACGACCCGGCGGCCAAACGCTACGACTTCGAATTGCAACCGTGGCCCGGCTCGGGCGAATGCTACGAACTGCTGGCGATCGCCGATCCGCAGCCCAAGACCGAAGAGCATTTCCGGCGGTTGCGGAGCGAGGTCATGCCCGCATTGCAGGCGGCAACCGATAACGGGAGGACGCGGGGCTCGAACCAGGCCGCGATCGTGCTCGGGGACATCGTATGGGACTCCCCGGAACTCTTCGCAGGCGTGAAAGCGGAGTTCGCCAAGCTCGAGGTACCCGTATACGGCGTGATCGGCAACCACGACCATGACCTGAACAAATATACCGACCGCGAGGCGACGGAGAATTACCGCAGCCATTTCGGCCCCACCTATTATGCATTCGACATGGGGCGCACGCACTATATCGTGCTCGACGACATCGTTTACCACGGCGCGAAGAAATACGAGGAGCGGATCGACACGATGCAACTGCGCTGGGCAGCCGCCTATGCCGAACGCCTGCCCGCAGGGTCGCGCGTCTGCATCGCGATGCATGCCCCGGCCATGAAATCGTGGCTCGGGAACCGCGTCATGGAGTCGGCCGAAGGGCTGATGGACGCCTTTGCGGGGCACGAACTGCACTTCATCACCGGGCATACGCACCTCAACTCGAATTACGACATCCGCGAGGGGGTCATGGAACACAACGTAGCTCAGGTCTGCGGCAACCTCTGGTGGGATCCGATCAACTGGGACGGTACGCCCAAGGGCTTCCAGCTGTTCCGCGAATGCGGCGGGGAATTCTCGTGGGAATACCGGAGCCTCGGCGAGTCCCCGGCACGGCAGATCCGCGTATGGCACCCCGGCCAGGTGGCCAAGCATCCGGCCAGCGTCGTGGCAAAGGTATGGAACTGGGATTCGTACTGGACGGTCGTATGGTATGAGGACGGCCGTTACCGCGGCGCCATGCAGCGTACGACGCTCGACGACCCGGATTATACCGCGCACATCGACTCGCTGAAGGCCGCCGGAAGGAAAATCTCCAAAGTCCAGCGCCCACGCCCGACGAACTTCTATTTCACGGCACGCCCCTCGGCATCGGCCCGCGAGGTGGAGGTGGTCGCCACCGACCGATTCGGCCGCCGCTACTCGGAGCGCATCGCACTCGGGCACGCAGACTGACGTACAGGACACCAACACCAAAATCATCAATAGCCTATGAAAAAACTGATTACTTTAATCGCCGGGTTGCTGCTCGTCGCCCTGCCGGTCGGACTGGCCGGTTGTGACGACAGCGACAAGGAGATCTACAACGATGGCCGGCTGGTCACCGATGTAGTTATTCCGACCTCGATGACCGTCTACCGCGGGATGGAGGTTTCCGTTTCCGGCTACGGCTTCGCCCAGGGCGACGCCATCGCGTTACGCGCCGGTGAGGATCTCCCGGCAGCGACCACGGTAGCATCGGAAAAACTGCTGACGTTCGTCATACCCGACGGCGCGGCAGACCAGACCGTCTATAAGGTCGTGCTCAACCGGGCACAGGACTACCAGGTGCTCGGATCGAGCAGGATGACCGTACAACTGGCCATCGACGTCGACCTGGGCAAGACCATCTCGGGCAACTGGGGCGGCGACGCCGTGATCCGCGGCCGCGGGTTCATGGCTACGGACAAACTCTTCCTGGAACAAGGGGGGGGGAAATTCGAAGCGCCGGTCAAGGGTGCTGACGATTCTTCGCTGACCTTCACCATTCCCCAGAACGCCGCCGACGGCGACTGTGAATTCACCCTGCAGCGCGGCGCAGAAGAGCAGGCACTGGGCTCCGCCAAACTCAACCTCTCCCTGGGCGGCGTCACCGTACCGGACAAGGAGGGCGCGACGATCAAGGGTATCGTCCACCTGGCAGGACAAGGCATCGCCGACGTCCTGGTCTCGGACGGAGACCTGATCACCAAGACCGACGCCAATGGTTTCTATTGGCTCAATTCCGAAAAACGCAACGAACTCGCCTTCGTCATCCTGCCTGCGGGCTATGACGTCCCCACCGTCAAGGCGATGCCCCAGTTCTGGCAGCCCTGCACGCTCGACGTAAACACCGTCGAACAACTCGACTTCCAGCTGCTCAGGGCCGACAACGACTCCCACACCATGCTCGTGGCCACGGACATGCACCTGGCCAACCGCAACTCCCCGAAAGATTACGTCCAGTTCGCCGACGGCTTCGTCAAGGAGTTGACATCGGCCTACAACTCCGCCGCACCCGGAAAGGTATACTGCCTCAACCTGGGCGACTTCTCGTGGGACGGCTACTGGTACGACAACAAGTGGGCGCTGCCCGAATGCAAGCAGAGCGTCGAGGACTTCAACTTCCAGATGTGGTCGGTGATGGGCAACCACGACAACGACCCCTATGTAGCCTCCGATTTCGGCGCCGAAGGCCCCTACCGCCAACACATGGGCCCGGTTTACTACGCCATGAACATCGGCCGGATACACTACATCATGCTCGACAACACCGAGTACCTCAACACGGGCGGCTCGCAGGGTACGGTCGGTTCGCGCAACTACAACCGCCGCTTCGACGACCGGCAGCTGGCATGGCTCAAGGAGGAACTCACCCATGTCGACAAATCGACCCCGATCGTCGTGGGATGCCACTGCCCGCTTTACTCGTACAGCGGAAGCGGCGGCGTGAGCGTAGCGCTCCAGACCCAGGCCGACATCGACAAAATCCTGAGTTGCTTCGCCGGCTTCAGCAACGTGACTTTCCTCACGGGGCACACGCACGTGAACCGCAATATCCAATCGCCGACCTATGCGAACGTCTACGAGCAGAACATCGCGGCGGTCTGCGGCACCTGGTGGTGGACGCAGCAGTACGGCAACAACAACGTCTGCACCGACGGTTCGCCCGCGGGTTACAAGATCTTCACGGTCGACGGAACCGACCTCAAATGGCAGTACAAAGCCACGGGGCTTCCCATCGAAAAGCAGTTCATCACCTACGACATGAACGAGGTCAAGGAGTACTGGGCCACCGACGCCACGGCACTCAAGGCCTTCGCCGCAGGCAACGACCTCCGAAACCGCGACAAGGATTATTCGACGGTGGGCGAAAATGCCGTCTACATCAACGTCTGGGCCTATGAGCCGGGCTGGACGGTTTCCGTGACGGAAAACGGAACGCCGCTCGCCGTGAAACAGGTCTGGAGCAAGAAAGACCCGCTGCACAGCATTTCGTACGACATCCCGCGCGGCGCGGTCAACAACGGCACGCTCACCTTCCCCTCGACCTCCTGCATGCATATGTTCGAGGTTACGGCCTCTTCGGCATCTTCCACGCTGGAGATCTCGGTTACCGACCGCTTCGGCAACGTCAGCACGGAGTCGATGACCCGGCCCAAGGCGCTCACGACCGACGTGACCAAATAACCCTCAAAAAACCTTAAGACAATGAAGCGTATAATGAACAAATGGTTGTGGTCGTTATTATGCGTCACGCTCCTGGGAGCCGCGGCGTGCAGCGACGACGACACCGAAGGGGATTCGGGGAACCCCATCCCCCCGGCACTCTCCACCGAAAACCTGCCCGATGCAGGGCTGAAGTTCCTCTATTCGGCACTGACCCCGCATACATTTACCATGAGCGTCGACGCGCCCTGGGAGATCACCAAGACCGCAGGCTGGTTCGTCGTCACCCCGAACAAGGGCGAGGCGGGCCAGAATATCCAGGTCACCGTCACCCCGACCCTGAACCAGGGCGAGGCGCGCGACGGCGAATTCACCATCCGCGCCAACAGCGGCAACAACCTCCATCCCTGCCTGACGCAGAAGAGCATCCCGCTTTCGCAGGACGCCTACCTGGCGGCCGGCATCGTGATAACGGGGCTCGACGAACGCCTGCTGGCATTCGAAGCCGAAGATACGGATCCGGTGGTCTTCACCGTCGAGGCATCCTACGACTGGACGCTCACGGTGGAGAACGAGACCTGGCTGACGGTCGCCCCCAAGAGCGGCAAGGCCGGCTCTGCGGCCGAAGTCACCATCACGCCCAAGGCCAACACCACCGACGAACGCCGCGAGTCGAAGATAACGATCACGGCCGGCGACGCCGAATTCGGGGAGAACACCGCCGAGGAGATCATCGAGCTGGTTCAGGCGCCCTACATGCCCAAGGACACGCATGCCGAGGGATACGTCTTCTTCAGCGACGACTTCCAGTGGATTCCCGACAACTGGGTGAGCCCCTACACCAAGTACGGCTGGCCGAGCGTGTCGATCGACGGCACGAACGGCAACGAGTTCGCCCTCTCGACCGACGGGATGAAAGAGGCCGTAGCGGCCAAGGGTTACACCTACACGCCCTCGGTATATGCCCGTTACGAAGGCCATGTCAAGCTGGGTAAGACCGCCAACATGGGCGCCATCACGATCCCCGCGCTCACGGGCATCGACGCCGGCAAGGCCGCGACGCTGCTCGTGCAGTTCGACGCAGCCGCCTATTCGTCGGCAGGCGGCACGGTGGACAACGGCGACGACCACATGGACGTCACGATCAAAGGGCCCGGCACGATCGGCGACCTGGTGGAAACCACCGCGCTGGTCGAGGTGAAGAACGTCTGGGAGTGGACGCGCTACTCGCTGATCGTCTACGGCGCTACGAACGAAACCCGCATCACCTTCGGCAGCGAGCGCGAAGTGAAATGCCGCCTCTACCTGGACAACATCACCGTGACGCGCGCCAAGGATGAGAACCCCGAAGCCCCGGCACCGGAGGCACTCGTCACCCCGTTAGACAAGGAGATCGTCAACACTTCCGATCCGAGTCTCTTCGATGCCAACAGCATGGTGGTCGCCGAAGGCGGCACGCTGACCTGCTCGGTGCGCGTCAACAAGGCCTGGACGGCAGAGACCGACTGCGACTGGCTGACGATCACCACCGTACGCTGCGGCGACGCAGACCCGTCGACGGTAACGGGCGCGAACAACGGCGCATCGCTCTCGAACGGCGTGGCGACCGTCAAGGCCACGGGACTGCCCTACGTCACCACCAAGGTGGAAGTAGGCAGGAACTCCGGAGGCGAAAGCCGCACGGGCCATATCATCATCAAGTCGGAAGGCGCAGAGATCGAGAAGGTTGCCGTCACGCAGGCTGCGGAAGGAACGTCTGTTACCGGGATCGTCATCACGGGACTCACGGAAAACCAAATCCCCGAATTCGCCGCTGATGCGACCGCAGAAACGACTTTTACCGTCCGTGCAGATACTGACTGGACAATTGAGGTTCCGGTGGCAGAGACCTGGTATTCGGTAACGCCGCTCTCCGGCGCAGCCAATACCGACGTCACGGTAACCGTAACGCCGACGCCCAATACCGGCGGCGCACGCGACGGTTCGTTCACCATCCAGTCGGGAACGAATACGGAGACGATTCTCCTGTCGCAGGCACCTTCGGCTTCAGCCCTTCATTTCGAGTGGTCATTCCCCGCAACCGCTGAGGAAAACAACCTGGTAAGCCGTACAGAACGCTGGTATAAAAGCGATGACGGGAAAGCCCGGATTGACGCCGTACGTGCCGTGGACAATCCATCGAATCCCGACATGTCCTATTCGCTGGGATACGACAACGAAATCGGCAGAATCCTGATGTACGGATTCGCACTGGACGATTACTGGCTCTTCACGCTGCCGGTCAAAAATTTCAAGGCCAATACGACCCTCAACCTCCGGGCGCTGATCTCCTCCTCGGCATCGGGTCCAAAATTCTACATCCTCGAATACTCGGCCGACGGACAAGCCAGCTGGACGTCCGTCAACACCACGAGCATCGAGGACAAATCGGCCAAAGATACCGCGCTGCGCACGATCGTTTACACGCACATGATGCCCGACACGCCGGCCAACGGCGATGTGATCGTCGATGACGACATCACCATCCCGACCGCTGTCGCCGACGGCAACATCTACCTGCGACTGAGGGTGTGCGATGCCATGGCCGGCAACAAGGCCAAAAACATCGTCCCCGCAAACGGCGGCACAACCCGCATGAAAACCAAAGAGGGCATCTGTGATGCCATCTCTGTCACAGAAGTACAACGCTGACAGGAAAACGGCTGCGGCCGCCCGCAGGACGACCGCAGCCGTTCGACAAGAAACCCGAATAAAAAAATCAACAATATGAAGCTTAAAACATACATACGGAATGCTTTGGCAACCGCGGTAATGTTGCTGGTCGCTTCGGCCGCCTGGGCCCAGAGCCGCAACATCACGGGCATCGTGTTCGATACGGACGGCAAAAGCCCGCTCGTCGGGGCCACCGTCATCCTGAAGGGGAGTGCGACGGGCACGATTTCGAACGCAGACGGAACCTATACTATCCATGTCGGCAGCGACAACGACGTGCTGGTCTTCCAGTCGCTGGGTTATGACCCGCAGGAGGTCACGGTCGGAAGCCGCACCACGATCAACGTCACGCTGAAAGAATCGGCGCAGAAGATCGACGAAGTGGTCGTCACGGCACTCGGCCTGACCCGCTCGGAGAAATCGGTCGGCTATGCCGTTTCGAAAGTCTCGGGCGACGAACTCACCAAATCCATATCGAGCAACTGGGTGACGGGGCTCAACGGCAAGGTCGCCGGTATGTCGATGTCCTCGGCGGGCACCGGCCCCGGCGGTACGGTACGTGTGACGCTGCGCGGCGACACGTCGCTCAACTACGGCGCCAACGAAGCGCTGTTCGTCATCGACGGTATCCCGATGAGCAACGGCACGGTAGCCTCCGGTTCGGGCGCCAACTATGCCAACAGCAACGCCCCGGTGGACTTCGGTAACCCGATCTCCGACCTCAACCCCGACGACATCGAGAACGTCTCCGTCCTCAAGGGGCCCGCCGCAGCCGCGCTTTACGGTTCGATGGGCCAGAACGGCGTGGTGCTCATCACCACCAAGTCGGGCCGCGAACAGCGTGGTATCGGCGTTACCTACAACGGTTCGGTGACCTTCGAGACCGCAGGCTTCTGGCCCGAATTTCAGGAGGAATACGGCCCCTCGGCCGTCACCACGTCGCTCACCAACCGCGTCGCATCGGCATGGGGCCTTCCCGGCACGATGACCTACGACGGGCAGCCCGTCCGCCAGCAGATCTCGCGCTACACGTACGGCGAGCATTTCGACTCCAGCAAGCTGCGCTATCTCTACATGTCGAAGAACTGGGAAACCGGGGAGTTCACCCCCCTGCCGTGGGTATACGCCGACGACTGGTTCACCGGCCTCTTCGAAACGGGCGTTACGTGGAGCAACTCGGTGACCATCGACGGTTCGACGGGCAAGGGTACGAGCACGCGCTTCTCGTTCACCGACCTGCGCAACGACTGGATCACGCCCAACTCGGGCTACGAACAGCAGACCTTCGCACTGGCCCTGAACCAGAAGATCAGCAAGGCCATCAAACTGGCGGCAAAGGTCAACTACATCCGCAAGAACAGCGACAACATGCCCATGTCGGGTTACAGCCAGGGTTCGCCCATGTACGGCCTGATCTGGGGCTACAACACCAACCCCATCTCGGCTTACCGCGACGAGTACATGCAGGGCCGTTATACCTATGCCAACTACCTGGCAGGCAGCGGCGAGGACAAATACAACACCACTTCGGGGCTTATCTACAACAGCCTCGAGGGCCACAACCCCTACCGCACGCTGTACGAGGAGCTGAACAAACTGGATCGTGACCGTTTCTTCGGCAACGTGAGCATCGACTTCACGATCCTGCCCGAGCTGACCTTCACGCTGCGCGGCGGCTTCGACGCCAATATCGAATGGCGTTCGCAGCAGAAACCCTTCATGTCGCTCGACAACCGCTACGGCATGTACCGCGAGAAGACCATCCGCCGCTACGACTACAACTCGGACTTCCTGCTCCAGTACAACAAGCTGTGGGATCGCTTCGGCGTCACGGCGGCATTCGGCGGCAGCGTCCTGCGCAACAAATACTACTCGACCACCATCACCGCCTCGCAGCTGAGCAGCGAAGGCCCCGGCATGTATTCGTTCGCCAACGCCGCGGTAGCCCTCGACACGTCGCCCTACCGCAGCAACCGGCAGACCAACAGCCTTTACGGCTTCGTCAACCTGTCGTGGGACGACACCTACTTCCTCGACGTCACGGCCCGCAACGACTGGTCGTCGACGCTGGCTCCCTCCAACTGGAGCTATTTCTACCCGTCGGTATCGGCCAGTATCCTGCTCGACAAGGCGTTCAAGATCAACTCCCCTCATGTCAACATGATCAAGCTGCGCGGTTCGTGGGCACAGGTGGGTAACGACACTTCGGTCTTCTCGCTCTACGACGACTACTCGACCACGGACTATCCGGGCGGCGTCACGCTGCCTACGGCCAGCAACTACCCGTACATCCTCCCGGAAAAGACCAGCAGCTGGGAAGTCGGCCTGGAAACCAAGTTCCTGGGCAACCGGCTCAATGTCGACGTGGCGCTCTACAAGACCAGCACCCGCAACCAGATCATCAGCGCCGAAACGAGCGCCGAAACCGGCAGTACGTCCCGCAAGATGAACGCCGGCCTGATTACCAACAAGGGTGTCGAGGTCACATTCCGCATGGTTCCCGTCCGCACGAAGGACATCAACTGGGAGATCAACGGCAACTGGTCGCTCAACAAGAACAAACTCAACGAGCTGCAGAACGGATGGGATCCCGCAACGCCGTTGCAGACCTCGACCTCGACGACCATCGGCAGCCGTATATTCGTCTACTCGTACGTGGGTAAGTCCATGCACCAGCTCTATTCGGCCAGCCACTACGAGTACGCGCCGGAGGGTTCGACCTACACGGACGAAAACGGTAACCAGGTCGACTGCTCGGGCATGCAGATCATCAACGCCAAGACCGGCTACCCGCTGCTGACCAAGGAGACCGACTCCAAGAAGTTCGAGCACCTGGGCAGCGTACTGCCCGACTGGAAGGCGGGCTTCGGCACGACGTTCCGCTACAAGAACCTCTCGCTGAGCGCGCAGTTCACGGCGCAGGTCGGAGGCGTGGCCTACTCGGTGACCAACTTCGCACTCTCGTACCAGGGCAAGCTGAAGAACTCGCTCCCCGGACGTGACGACGGCCTGGTTCTGCGCGGCGTCAACGCCGTGGACAACGGCGACGGCACGGTTTCCTACCAGAGGAACACCTCCGTCACGGAGAACATCTACACCTACTACCAGTCCTACAAATGGGTGCGCGACAACGGCCGCGAAAACACGTTCAGCACCGACTTCCTCAAGTTCAAGGAGCTGCGCATCGACTACCAGCTGCCCAAACACCTGTTGGCCAAGACCCGTTTCCTGCAGGGCGCATCGATCGGGTTCTTCGCCACCAACCTCTTCTGCATCACCGACTGGCCGCAGTTCGACCCCGAGGCGGCAGGTCTGGTCAACGGTACGAACATTTACCCCGGTATCGAAACCGTCACCTTCCCGATGACGCGTACCTACGGTATCAACATCAAACTTCAGTTCTAAAACTGCGAACGCCATGAAATACGCAAAATATATCCTGATACTCGCGCTGCTCGCCGCATCGGGCGCATGTACGAACGATTTCGAGGATTACAACACCAATCCGAACAAGCAATCGGAAGGGTCGGTAGCCCCCATCGCGCTGCTCGAACCGCTGATTTACAGCTCCACGAACAGCTATTCGTCCTACATGCTGAGCATCGCCAACGAGATTTCGCAGGTCACCGTGGCCAAGTCGACACCTCGCCGCGAACACTGCTACAACCTTGCCGACGGCAATTTCAAAGCCATCTGGAACCTCGGGTACAAATGGGCCGGCAATGCCAAGCACATGTACGACCTGGCCGTGGCGCAGGGCCAGCCCAACTTCCAGGCCATCGGCCTGACGCTGAAGGTCTATAACATGTCGATCCTCACCGACATGTTCGGTTCGATCGCCTACCGCGAGGCTCTCAAGGGCGGCGAGGGCATCAACACCCCGCATATCGACTCGCAGCAGGAGGTCTATACGGCCATGCTGGAGGAACTCGAGCTGGCCAACTCGCTCTACAACGCCAGCCTGGGGCTGGACGACCCGACCAAGGACGGCATCTACGGCGGCGACATCGCCAAGTGGCAGAAATTCACCAACACGCTGCGCCTGCGCCTGCTGATGCGCGTGAGCGGCCGTAACAACGCCTTCACCCCCACGGTCGGCGAGCAGATCAACCAGATCATCTCCAACCCGGGCAAATACCCCGTCTTCGAGTCGAACGACGACAACGCCACCGTGAAGTTCTCCGGCAGCGCGGAGTATTACAAGACCTATTTCAACTCCAGTTCGTTCCCCGACGACAAGAGCCTGTCGAGCGACCACCACATCGCCGCACAGCTGCTCGACCTGCTCTACGACGCTTCGGACGGCTTCGTCGACCCGCGCCTGCGCATCTGGATCAAGCCCCGCTACATCCAGTATCCCAGTGCGACCGAGCCCGACGTGATCCGCGAAATGATCGGCGCCGTCTCGGGCTGTACGATCAACTACAACGGCATCACCTCCATCAGCGAACGCGAACCCTACCTGCATTACGAAACGCTGGTGGGCGACACGCGCCCCAACCACATGCTCGACTACGACGAGCTGCTCTTCATCAAGGCCGAAGCAGCGATGAACGGCTGGATATCGGGCTCCGCCAAGGAGTATTACGAAGCGGCGATCACCGCGTCGTGCCAGAAATGGGGCGAATACGGCATTTACGCTTCCTATCCCGAACTCAACGCGTCGAACAAGATCGAACTCAAGACCGTAGCCATCACGCAGAAGAACATCGCCGCACTGCTGGCGAGCGACCAGGTAAAATGGAACAATACCCAGCAGCGCCTCGCCGAGCAGAAATGGCTCTCGCTGTTCTGGGTCATCGGCTTCCAGATGTACCACGAAATGCGCCGCACGGGGTATCCCGAGTGCAAGACCGGTATGGGAACGATCGAGCTGAACGCCACGGGCGGAAAGTTCATCGCCCGCTATCCCTATCCGTCGATCGCTATCGCCAACAACCGTGCGAACTATACGGCCGCATTCGAGGCACAGGGCGGTACCATCAACGACAACACCATGGTCTTCCCGATATGGTGGAGCGGCCAGGCCGTCGCCAAGGATGCCGGGCAGCCGTGGGAACACTCGTTCCGCAAGAATGTCATCGCCGAAGAGAACCTATAATCTAAAAACGAACGCACTATGAACGCGAAAAACATAATCCGCAACATGAGGGGCCTGGCCATGTCGGCGCTGCTCCTGATCCCGGCGGCCTTCGTCTCGTGCAGCGACGACGACACGGAGGGCGGCAGCCCCTACTTCCGGCTGGAGAATACCGTCGTATCGAGCAAGCTGGTGACCGCCTCCTCCGACCTGGGTTTCGACGCCGAGGCCATCATCGGCGACGCCACGCTCGAACTGATCCGTTACGACATCCGTTCGAACTGCAACTGGAGTGTCGAATGCAACTCCACGGACGGAGACTGGATCAAATTCTACCCCAAGACAGGCCAGGGCGACGGCAAGGTACGCTTCTGCCTGGAGGACAACGATGCCAACACCCCGCGTTCGGCGACGGTCGTATTCCGCTATGCGGACGGCAGGCAGACCGAAACGACCCTCGTCGTCAACCAGAGCGCCAACGAACCTTACATCAGGTTCGTCGTCAACAACATCGAGACGAACGAGATCGTAGCGGGACGTTATGCCGCCCATTACGACATCAAGGTCGCGTCGAACGTGACGCCGTTCTACGAACCCGAAAAAGCCGAATGGGCAACCTTCACCGAGACGGGCAACGGGACTTTCACGCTCGACATCGAGGAGTATCCCGAGCAGCCGGCATCCCTGAGCCGTGATTTCAGCATCGCCTTCAAGGGCAGCGGCCAGTACAAGGACATCAGAGCCGACCTGAACATCCTGCAGGACATCACGCCGCAGATCGAGATTACGAGCGAGGACATCGGCGACGACCTGGCACTGCCCCCGTTCCCGGCCTACCAGCCCAATGCATTCACCTTCAAGGTGAAATCCAACTGGGACTGGACGATTTCGGTTGCCGAGAACGCATGGATCGAGGTCACGCCCTCGGCCGGCGAAGCGGACAAGGAGTATGTCATGACGGTGAAAGCGACCAGCAACCTTTCGCTCGACGAACGCTCCGCTTCGTTCTCAATCATCTCGGACGAGGTGCTCGGCACCAAAGCCGTCAAGGAGATCTTCGTGACACAGGAAAGCCTGGCGGAAGGCGGGCCGCTGGAAGGTCTGGACGCTCCGGTAAAGTGGTTCTTCAACGGTGCCTCGGGCACGGACTACACGGTTCCGAAAGAGCAGTTCGAGCAGAACAACAAGCTCATGGCCTCGTCGGGCGTAGGTTATATCTCCTACTTCCACACCTTCAACTCCGACGGCAGCCTGCACCCCAACAGCACGCGCATGATCGGCGGCACGGGACAACCCTACGTCACGGGAGCATGGAAGGGCGACTACTGGTTATTCGAAGTTCCGGTCAAGAACTTCAAGTCGGGAACGAAGGTTCGTTTTACGGGTCTCACACGTATCTCCGGCACCGGACAGAAGTACTGGAGCCTGCAATATATGGACGGTACGAGCTGGAAACCGGCGACCGACACGCAGACCGCAACCGTCAACGGGGAACAGATCACCTACACGCATCTGGTACCGACGGCCAACATGCAGATCGACGTGACGATGACCTTCGCACGCGGCATTAGCGACGGCAGCGTCAAGATCCGGTTCTATTGCGAAGCCAATACCACGGGCGGCACGGAACCCAACGGCGGTACGATCCGCTGGGCAAGTTCCGCCGATAACGGGTACAACGACAGTCCGGTCATTCAGGTTGTCGAATAACACCGGGCAATCTCCACAGGGTACAGGGAGGCCTTCTGGCCTCCCTGTCCTTTTATTCCGGCCCCGGGCGCCCATTGCCGAAGGCCGGGCCCATCAGGCCCAAAGCGCATCCCCATCCGTCCATGCCGTGCGCGGCAACCCGGGGCATATCGGGCAGCAGGAAGGGGTGCACGGACACGGAAACGGGCACACAACTCGCGGGCACACGAGTTCAACGCGCACAGCGTACGGCGCTGGACACACGCGGTTCACGGTACGAGGCTCACCGTCTCTCAGCACACGGCGCACAGTCTACAATTCACAGCGCACAGTTCATGATTTGCAGTTCACGGCTCACGGGCGCAAACGATAGCGATACGCACCACCGGAAAAGCCGCAAAAAAGGGAGCCGTGCGAGGGCTCCCTTAAATGTCTGTATCAAAGTTCGTCAGTTGATGTTCCGCCGGTCGGGTTCATGGTCGGGGGAAGCGGCTTCCATGTCGATCTGCAACTTGACCATGTTGATGGCCGTCGCAGCCGCTTCATCGCCCTTGTTGCCGTGGCGGCCGCCGCAGCGGTCGAGCGCCTGCTGCATGTCGTTGACGGTCAGCACACCGAATGCGATCGGCATGTTCCACTGGATCTGCAGCTGGGTGATACCCTGCGTCACGCCCTGGCAAATGAAATCGAAATGGCGCGTATCGCCCTGGATGACACACCCGAGCGCGATCACCGCGTCGACATCGGTATATTCGGCGAAAAACTGTGCGCCGAGCGCCAGTTCGAACGTCCCGGGGACATATTTGATCTGGATGTTCAGGTCGGGGCATCCGGCGGCACGCAACGTGCGCACGGCGCCTTCGAGAAGGGCTTCGGTGACCTCGCGGTTCCACTCGGCCACGACGATGCCGAACCGCATCTCGGCGGCCGAAGGCAGGGGTGAATCGAATTGGGAAAGGTTATGATTCTTGGTCGCCATAGTCCCCGGTTATTTTATGCTGCCGAGAAGTTTCTCCGCGTCGCGCGCGTCCATCGACGCAGGGTACGAAGTCAGTATCCGCTCGTAGTATGCGGCCGCTTTCGCGCCGTTGCCCTGAGCCTGCTCGGCCAGACCGGCTTTGCGGAGGTACATCGGAGCGGTGAGGTTGTTGTCGGCAGCCGCTACTGCTTTGTCGTAGAATTTCACGGCCTTGGCGTAGTCCTTTTGCTCGACGGCGATGTCACCCTGCAACCCGTAGTTCTGGGCGTTGATCAGCGCACCCGGGATACCCTTCACGGGCGAATACCTGGCCAGGAATTCGGCGGCATTCTCCAGGTCGCCGGCCTTCAGGTAGCAGATGCCGGCGTAGTGTTTGGCAAGATTGCCCGAAGGGGTCGAGCCGTACTTCTCGATCACTTCGAGGAAGCCGGCGCCGTTGGCATCGCCTTCGAGTGCCAGCGCATAGTCCGCATTCTGATCCTCGAAACGGTACTGCGCCTCGGCGATCATCTCGGCGGCCTTCTCGGCACGCGGCGACACGACCAGTGCGCGGTAGCCGAAAACGAGGGCTGCGAGCACCAGCAAGCCGAGGAAAACATACGACAACATACGGCCGTTCTTCTCGAAGAAAAACTCAGTTTTGTTCATTGCTTCGCCGAGGGTTTCCTGCTCGGCGACATGCTGTTTTGCCATAAAAATCTATCTTGTTTGGTTTATAATTCCGTACGTTAGGCAGCAAAGATACAAAACTATTCACAATGTACAATGCCGCATCCCGTTTTTTTGCAGCATCGGACAGATGCGGCACCGCATTGCCCAAATAAATTTGGCATTGCGCCCGGCTTGCACTATCTTTACAGAACACAGGCGGCGCCTCAGCAATGCCCAAATAAATTTGGCATTGCGCTCGGCTTGCACTATCTTTGAACCATGTATCTGAAGAAAATATCGCTGCTCAACTTCAAGAATATCGCACAGGAGGAACTCGCCCTGTGCCCCGGCATCAACTGTCTGGTGGGTGACAACGGGGCGGGCAAGACCAACATCATCGACGCGGTTTATTACCTTTCGATGTGCAAGTCGTCGCTGGCGATGACCGACGGGCAGAGCGTCCGCCACGGCGCGGATTTCTTCCTCGCCGAAGGACAGTACCTCACCGATGCGGGCAAGACGGAGAGCGTCGTGTGCTCGTTCTCGCGCAAGGGCGGCAAGGTGCTCAAACGCAACGGGAAGGAATACGAACGGCTGTCGGATCACGTGGGGCTGATTCCGGCCGTGATCGTGTCGCCGGCCGACAGTGCGCTCATCAGTGACGCCGCGGACGAACGCCGCCGCTACCTCAACGGCTTCATCTCGCAGCTCGACCGCACCTACCTGGCCGCCGTAATGCGTTACAACGGCGTGCTGGCCGAACGCAACCGCCTGCTCAAGAACATGCCCGACGAAACGATGCTCCGCATTTACGACATGCAACTCGTCGAGCAGGGCAACCGGATACACGCCCTGCGGCGGGAGTTCACGCAACGGCTGCAACCCGTCGTCGCGGACTATTACCGCACCCTCTCGGGCGACCGCGAGCAGGTCGAACTGCACTACAAGTCGGAGCTGAACGACCGGCCGTTCGACGAACTGCTCCTCGCGGCACGGCAGAAAGACCTCGCCAACGAATTCACCACGGCAGGCATCCACCGCGACGACCTGGTGCTGAAAATCGGCGGCTACCCCCTGCGCAAATACGGGTCGCAGGGACAGCAGAAATCATTCCTGATAGCCCTCAAACTGGCGCAATACACCATCGTCGCCCGGGAAAAGGGCGAAAAACCGATCCTGCTGCTGGACGACCTCTTCGACAAGCTCGACGCCGGGCGCGTGGAGCAGTTGATCCGCCTCGTGTCAGAAGATTCGTTCGGGCAGATCATGATTACCGACTGCAACCCCACACGGCTGCGTACGATCCTCGACAAGGCGGGCGGCGAATATGCGCTTTTCACGGTCGGGAACGGGGCGGTGACGCAGGGGAATGCAACGGCAACGGCTGCCGCGGCTGACCCGGACAAAGGATCGGCCGGGAATCAGCCCGGGAATGCGGCAACGGACAAGGCCGCGGAACCGGAGGAGGATAAGACACAGGGACAAACCGGGTCTGCGGCCGCGGAACGGACGGAAGGGCAAGCCGGGGAATTGCCGGCGGGAGAACCCGCGCGGCGGCCTTCGGAACCAGTCCCGGCACCGGAGCCTGCCGAAGAACCGGCAGCAGAACCCGACGGCAACGGGGCACGCCCCGGGGATGCAGCATCGGAAGGAGGACGGCCATGAGACGGACGAAGACCATGCTGATGGGCGACCTGCTGGAGGAGTTTTTCAAACGCCCCTATGTTGCGGCGAAAGTCGCCGAAGGAAAACTGCCCGACACCTGGCGCGAGATCGTGGGCGACCGCGCCGCGGAGGTTACGACCGAGCTGAAAATCGAAAACCACATCCTCTATGCCCGCATCCAGTCGAGCGTGCTCCGCTCGGAGCTTTTCTACCAGCGCGAGGCGCTCAAGGAGGAGATCAACCGCCGCTCGGGCGTGCGGCTGGTCAATGCCGTGATCATCCGGTAAAACACACCGCCGCCACCGCCCGGCAAACACAGGGCTGCCGCAAGACGGGCGGTCGAAAACTGGGCTGCCGAGCTCCGGGCCGCAGGAAACAGGATGCAAAAAACAGAGCCGCAACAGAGTTGCCGAGGGCTGCGCACCGAATTAGGGCCGCAGGAAACAGCGCTGTCGGAAACAGAGTTGCTTAAATCAGGGCTCACCGGAAACAGGCTCACCGAATCAGTACCCTCAAAGTCAGGGCTGCCGAAAACAGGGAGCCGGACGCCGCGGGCAAATCCCCGGCCAACGCCGGTGATCTCCGGCCAAGCAACCCCCGGCCACGGCAAGCGAAGCCCCGGAAACAGCAGCCCCGGAAATCAGGACAAAAAAAGGTGCAGGACAATCCTGCACCTTTTTCTTTTCGACTTCGGGGGAAGCCCGCAGCCTCGCTCCCGATTACTGGATGATCGCGGCACGGTTGGCGGCCTGAACCTTCTTGAACGGATCGGGCGAGTTGCCCTTGCCCTCGTAATTCAGCTGCTTGGGGTTGACGCCCTTCGATACGAGGAAGTCGAATACCCGCTTGGCACGGTGCTCGGCGACGCGCTTGTTTCCGGCCTTGGTTCCCGTCTGCTGGTCGGCATGGCCCACGATCTGGTAAACCATGTCCTGCGGGCCGTTCTTGATCTTCTCGGCCACCAGCTCGAGGCGGGTCTTCTCCTGCGGGGTCAGCCACGACATGCTGTAATCGAAGAGGATGATCGAAGTATCGGCTGCAACCTGCTCCTCGGCGGCAACGACGGTAGCGGCCGCGGCGGCAGTAGCTGCCGCAGCTGCGGCATCGGCCGTGGCGGCGAGCTCGGCCTGCGAGGCGGCAAGCTGCTGTGCCAGCTGGGCATTCTCGACCTCCATGGCGGCGGCAGCGGCCATGCTGGCGGCTACGGCGTCCTGGAAAGCCTGGATGTCCGCAACGGTATAGCCCGCAACACCGCGCTGCCAGCCGCGCTTGTTAAAGCGGTAGGTGAAACCTGCCGTAGCGCTGAAGCCGAACAGGTAGGAGCCGTCCATCGCAACGGGGCTGACCCGCGAAGGCGCTATCAGCCCTTTGAGTTCGATATTGAAATCGAACGACGGCGAAATGCGGAACTTGTTGAGCCAGCCCAAAGTGAACGCGAACGACTGGTGCGTACCCGAACCGTTGTTCTCGTGGCTCTTGTCGGTGAAGTTCGAGGCCATATATCCGAAACCGGCGAACGGCACGGCATAGTAGGCTCGGTCTTCACGGTAACCCCCTGCCCAGTTGGAGAAGTTGAGCATGAAATCGGCATGCACGAACAAATAGGGCCATTTCGCCTTGCCCAGCACATCGTCGAAATTGGCGAACCGGCCGCCCTGCAACTGGAGGCGCATACCGGTCACCGGATGGAACCATTTGGTAAGGCCGAAGTTAGCCTCGAAATTGATACGGTCGCCGAAACTCCCCTGGTTGGTACCGTTGGAAAGGGCCGTACCGGCACCGCCTCCAAGCGTAATTTCCCAGTTATCCCAGAAACCGTTCGACACGAAACCGGCAAAGCTCGGTTTTTTGGGCGTATCCTGCGCCCACACAGACGTAGCCAATGCCACGGCTGCCAACAATAGAATAAGTTTTTTCATGGTCAATAATATTTAATCCCAATAATAAAGTTTCTCTTTTCCCGAAACCGTTAATTGACAGGCCATAGCACAAAAACAGCGCCGAAACCGCACAAAAAAGGCTGGAAACGTATGTTTCCAGCCTTTTAAGCTCAGGATTAAATCCTTACGGAATCAACCACACTTCGAATAACCGCACGACATGCACGTAAGACAGCCGTTCTGGTAGGCCATATTCTCCTGTCCGCAGCTCGGGCACTTGCCTTTCGACTTGGTGCCGTCGACGATATACTGCTTCAGGGCGCGGCAGACGCCCGTCTTCCACGTATTGATCGACTCGCTGTTCAGGTGGAGCGATTCGATCAGCGAGACGGTCTTCTCGATCGGCATGCCATGGCGCAGGACACCCGAGATCAGCTTGGCGTAGTTCCAGAACTCCTCGTCGAACAGACGCGAGATACCGCCGATGGTATTCGTATAGCCGTAACGGTCGGTATACTGGAAGTCGTAACGTTTGGTGCCGTCCTCTTCGCGTACCTTTATAATATAGCCCTTGTCGATCTTGCGGGGGATATACATGGCGTCCTCCTCGATCTTACCGGTGAAGACCTCGTAGGGGCGGCCGTCCTGCAGGCCCACGAAGGCGATCCAGTCCTCGGTGCCGTTCTTGAAACGCACGATGTCGGCCGGGATCGACTTGGGACGCTTGGGCACCTGTCCGGGATGCTCCTCGCACTTCTGCTTCTTTTTGGAGCCCTTTTCGAGCAGCACACCGTCGCGGCAGCCGTCGCGGTAGACCGTGACGCCCTTGCAGCCGCATTCCCAGGCCGTGCGGTAAACCTGCGCCACGAGCCCCTCCGAAACATTGTTCGGCAGGTTGACGGTCACCGAGATCGAGTGGTCGACCCATTTCTGGATCGCACCCTGCATCTTGACCTTGGCCACCCAGTCGATGTCGTTGGCCGTAGCCCCGTGGTAGGGCGAAGCGGCCACCCACTCCCCGAGCTCCTCGTCGGAGATCGTCGCGAGCTTCGACGTGTCGTATCCGTTCGCCTCGAGCCACTTCACGAAGTTGTGGTGGTAGACGTTGTATTCCTGGAACTTTTCGCCCGTTTCATCCTCATAGTCCACATGCGTGTCCTTGTCGGAGGGGTTGATCTTGCGGCGGCGTTTGTAGACCGTGCGGAACACCGGCTCGATGCCCGACGTGGTCTGCGACATGAGCGACGTGGTACCCGTGGGGGCGATGGTCAGCATGGCGATGTTGCGGCGGCCGACCTTCTCCATCTCGGCGTAGAGTTCCGGGTCGGCCTCGCGGATGCGGGCGATCATCGGATTGTCCTTCTCCTTGGCTGCGTCGTAGACCGGGAAGGCACCGCGCTCGGCGGCCATCTTCACCGAAGCCCGGTAAGCCTCGACAGCCAGCGTCTTCTGCACCTCGACGGCGAATGCGATCGCCTCCTCGGAACCGTATACCAGTCCCAGTGCGGCGAGCATGTCGCCTTCGGCCGTGATGCCGAGGCCCGTACGGCGGCCCTTCTGCGCCATGCCGAGGATCTTCTTCCACAGCTCCAGTTCCACGCGGCGCACGTCCTCGTCCTCGGGGTCGGCGGCGATCTTCTCGATGATCTGCTCGACTTTTTCCAGTTCGAGGTCGATGATGTCGTCCATCATGCGCATGGCCATGGCCACGTGCGACCGGAACTTGTCGAAATTGAACTTCGCATCCTTCTTGAACGGGTTGTCCACATAGCTCAGCAGATTGAGCGCCAGCAGGCGGCACGAATCGTAGGGGCAGAGCGGGATTTCACCGCAGGGGTTGGTCGAAACCGTCACGAAGCCCTCGTCGGCATAGCAGTCGGGCACGCTTTCGCGGATGATCGTATCCCAGAACAGTACGCCCGGCTCGGCCGACTTCCAGGCATTGTGGATGATCTTGTCCCAGAGCTTCCGGGCGTCGATATCCTGCTCGTATCGGGGGTTGTCCGAATTGATCGGGAATTGCTGGTGGTATTTCTTGCCGGCGATGGCGGCACGCATGAACTCGTCGTCGATCTTGATCGAAACGTTGGCGCCCGTGACCTTGCCCGTGTCGACCTTGGCGTCGATGAAACGCTCGGCATCGGGGTGCTTGATCGACAGCGAGAGCATCAGCGCACCGCGGCGGCCGTCCTGCGCCACCTCGCGCGTCGAGTTGGAATAGCGCTCCATGAAAGGCACGATACCCGTCGACGTGAGCGCCGAGTTGAGCACCGGGCTGCCCGTGGGACGGATGTGCGAGAGGTCATGCCCCACGCCCCCGCGGCGTTTCATCAGTTGCACCTGCTCCTCGTCCATGCGGAAGATGCCGCCGTAGGAGTCGGCCGGATGCTTGTGCCCGATCACGAAACAGTTCGAGAGCGAGGCCACCTGGAAATTGTTGCCGATACCCGTCATCGGGCCACCCTGGGGAATCACATACCGGAAATGATCCAGCAGGCCGAAGACCTCCTCGCGCGACATCGGATTGGGATACTTGCGCTCGATGCGCTCGATCTCGGCTGCGATACGCTCGTGCATCTGTCGGGGTGACGTTTCATAGATATTGCCGAAAGAGTCTTTCAGGGCATATTTGCTGACCCATACCGTCGCGGCAAGGTCGTCCCCGTCGAAATACTTTTTCGACTCGGCAACCGCATCGTTGTAATCGACTTTCTGCGGCGCTTCGGGTTTTACGGCTTTAGACATAACTGTTATTGCTTTTATTTCAGATTTTTAGCGTCGATCCGGGCGAAACCCGGTTCTACAAAATTCATTCTTTTCTATGGAATAACCCAATGCACGGCACCAAACTTATCCACAAATTATTTACAAAAAGGCAAAACATGCGCCCCACATTTATGGGGCGCACATTTGCTGCGGACGGGATGTCCGGCAACGGCTATTTCGCCGCGACGGCGTCGATCTCGACCAGCGCCCCCATCGGGAGTGCGGCGACCTGGTAGCATACGCGCGCGGGCATTCCCGAGGTGAAGAACCCGGCGTAAACGGCATTCATCGCGGCAAAGTCGCCGATGTCCTGCAACAGGACGGTCGTCTTGGCCACGTCGCCGAGCGTATAGCCGGCCTCTTCGAGGATATGGCGCAGGTTGGTGAGCGACTGCCGCGTCTGGGCCTCGATGCCTTCGGCCATCTTTTGGGTCGCGCCGTCGATGGGGAGCTGTCCCGAAACATAGAGCGCTCCGCCGGCCTCCACGGCCTGCGAATAAGGGCCCACGGCCTTGGGGGCGTGGGGCGATGCGATAATCTTCTTCATAGCGGGGTGTTTTTCAAATTCCACACAAAGATAAGATATATTCCGTATATTTGCACAACACATTTAAGAATATGCTATGAAGATTTTGCTGAGAATCGCAGTTATCGCAGCCGTAGCGGCACTCGCCGCGGGTTGCTGCAAATGCCGTTCCTACCAGAAGAAAAACCGCCGGCCGCTCATCGGCACCGAATGGCAGCTCATACAGTTGGACGGCAGGGCCGTCAAACCCGAAGAGGGCAAGTTCTATGTAATGTTCCTCGCCGAAGAGAACCGCTTTGCGGGGGTCGGGGCCTGCAACCGCCTGATGGGCAAATACGAAACCACCGACAAGGGCGCGCTCAGGATCGGGCCGATCGCCTCGACGATGATGGCCTGCCCGGGCATGGAACAGGAGGACGCCTTCACCAAGGCGCTCGAAGCCACCACGCACTACGATATGGACGGGCCGATGCTGCTGCTGCTGAGCGACGGCGAACTGAAAGCCGTATTCCAGGCCAAACCCTGAAAACCTGCCGGGCAAGGGCCGGAATAGAATATAAATAGGAACGGAAGGAATCGCCAAAATCGTTTTGCGGTGCGATTCCTTCCGTTCTTGTCTTTTCAGCCGCCCGGGTCGCAGATGCAAGCCCCCCCGGCAGCACACCCCGAAACGACAGGACGGGGCAAGCCCGGCAGCCCGGCAACTCACCGGCCGGAAAGCCAGGATCCGACCTCATCGGGCGCAGCATTCTTCAGCAACACCCGTTTATTTCTGTCGAGCAGATAGATAGCAGGCACCGTCCTCAAATCGTACACCGCATCGTGCATAAGCGTTTGTTCTTCGTCGATACCGTCGATCCACCCCGTCGGGCAGACCGTCTCCTTCCACACTTCGGGGTCGGTTCCGATGCATACCGAAACAACGGCCAGCCGCTTGTCCCGCAGCAAACCGGCCACAGCCGAAGACGAGGCCAGATAGGCTTTGGCACGCCGGCAATCGGCACAATCGGGAGCATTGAAATAGAGCAGCGTATATTCGGCTCCGATTTCCGACAGACGCCCGCAGCTGCCGTCACGGCACCGGAACGTGAAATCTTCGGCACGGTCGCCGGGGCGGTTTTTCGACATCACCGCCAATCGGGTGCGGGGGCCGATTTTCTCCACCTCCTCCAATAGGGGGCTATCGAGCTGCGCCCGCAGGAACAACGCGTACAACACCTCGTTGTACAAAGGAGAAGCCGGCTCATCAAGGTATTTATCACCGAGCTCCATAAAATGGCAGAACATCCCCTTCGCCACTTCGGCACGGGCAAAAAGCGAATCGACAGCCGCGCCGGCACGGGGCGCATACGGCAGGATGCAGACAAAGTCGGCAAAAGCCTGCTCGGTGATCTCCGGACGGCGAACAAGCGTCGTATCCACAAAATCAAAGCGATCCCAATAATGCAGCGCCAGATAATCGGCCCTCTCGGCAGGTTCGGTCAGCGCGGCGGGGACATCCGGCAAGCGGAATGCAGCTGCCCGCAGGGGCTCTTGTCCGCATGCCCCCTCCCCGGCCCGCAGGAGAATGACGGCACCCAGGAGGCTAACGACGGGAAACTTCATCGCCACATACCTTAGTTATCCTGGATAGCGACCAACCGGAAGCGCATGGCCACTGCACGATCCTGTCTCAGATCGGCCGGATAGGTATCGAGCTCCGTCAAACTGTGCAATCCCCGGCCGAACTGGTAGGTATAGCTGTCTTTCGTCCCGGCGCCGTCACCGCCCGCATCCGGATCGGCAACCACAGCATTCGAAGTCCAGTACTGCATGTAGGGCAGTACCGGGTGGTTCGGATCCAAATCCCCGGCAATCGAGGCTTTCTCTATGACCTGCCAGCCCATAATGCTCGGAACGGCCCAATGCAAGTCGGTTCCGTTCGCTCCCGGATCTGAATTATGGTCGGGGAAGGTCTTATTATTAAGCAGGTCGTTGATCGTGCCCGAAGGAGATTGAAAATAAGTCGGCAAGTACCACAATGTCGTTGCATAAATCAATGCGCTGCCACCGTGCTGTTTACCCCAGGGAAGGTATTTCACGGCAACGTCCCGGTGATTCCCTCCGTGCCCGGGGTATATGTCGGGATCGAACGGCCCTTCGCTGATAAGATGGTACGTATTGGCATAGCCGTTATTGGCGTTATAATCCAATTCCTCTCCGTCGAACCCCCACGGCATCGCCTCACGATCCACCCGGTCGATATACATCGTTATCGGTTGATGACCGTATTCTTTTTCGATATAGTCTCCGGATGCCTCGTACCGGATGGGTTGGTATTGCACTATCTTAAAACGAGTGAGTTCTTTTGCGTTAGATCCGTCATCGTCCATTAGCACCACGTCTACACTCCGTATACCGTCCTTAAACCCTTGGTCACCATAGATATCCTCCAGGTTCGGATCCCATGGACTGATAAATATCCACAAAACAGTTCTGCCGTCATCGGTTTTGGACACCTGTGTTTCGGCAGGCCATCCACCCAATGAACCCCAGGTGCCCGAACCGTCGCCCGCATCATTGAAATAGTGGACAAACATTATGGTTTCATCAGACGAATTTTCCGTCTTCACGTAGATACGGGGACTCTCCAACCCCGAGATGTCGATGGGATAATACTCGCCGGAACCGCCCACGATAATGTCGCCGGTCTCGATCACGACGTTCCTCAGGTCGCTTTCCACGCGCCACGTAACCTGGGAGCCATCCACCGTCAGATCCCCGTTTTCATCGACCTGGCCGCCTTCCGTGACGGCATTGCCTTCGAGCTGCAAGGTGACCTTATAATAGTGGTCGCGCAGCACGTCGAAGTTCCGGGAGACATCGTTCCCCAAGAAGAAGCGGAACCTGACGGTTCCCCCGTATCGGGTTGTACCATCGGTATTCCGGCGCAAATACAACGCCTCGACTTCGAGATAGGAGCAGGTCGCAGTAGACCGATCCTCGAGCAGGTTGCCCCATTCACCCGCCATCCGGCACGCAGATGGACGTTTGAGGCGTGGATCACGGATGCCATCCTCGTGGCCGAAAGCATCGCCTCCATGGTCATTTTCGAACATGAAAAGCGGGGCGATGGTTCGGTCGGAAACATCGAGGCTCTCGTCATCGCCGGCGTAATGCCCGCCGGCGTAAGTCTCTGCCGAGGCTGCCCACGACGGAGCCTGCCCCTGGTCAGAAGAGAGCGTTGCGTCCCCCACGACCATCGGCCAGTTCAGCTCGCCGCCGTCGCCCTTCTGCTCGCCGATTTCCTCGATGCCGAGGGTTTCGTCTTCATAGGGTTTGTTCGCCATGCCAAGATAGCACTGCACCGGCACCCTGTGCAGGCTGATCCTGCGCGGGACGATGGAAACACCCGCGGCCAACCTCGACCCGTCGATACCTACCGTAATCATGGCTACCGTACGCCGCAGTTCGGCGGAGAGGGACAACCCTGTCTGTCCGGTATCCGGATGGGTATGGGTTCCGGCATGCCCGGCTTCGGCAAACATCATACAACCATTGACAGGAATGCCGGGGAAACCCTCGGATGATTCCTGTTTCAGAGCTTTCAGAAGCCCGACGGTAGTCACCGCAGCCTTGTCGATCTTTCGGCCGTAATTGGCGACGATATAAAATTTTTTTCGGGTCAGCCCATACCGACCCGTAAACTCTTCGGAAAAGTGGATCGTTATATCCTTTCCCTCTTCCATCTCGACGGCCGGATCTCCGTTCTGCGATCCGTCGGCATAATAGACCTCGAACAGTGCGGAATCGTCGCTTCCGCCATCTGCGGCGACGATGTTCAGATCGCGGATCTTGTCGAAATCGCCGGCGCCGGCACGGGTCATGGGATCCACGACGACAGGTTCGGGCACAATCACGCGCAGGGTGACCGTTTTTCCTTCGTCCGACTGCGGCCTTTGCGGCATCAGTTCCATCCTGTCGCACGACGAAATGCAAAGCGCTGCGGACAGGACGCTCAGGACGAAAAACGATATGCAGGTTCTTCTTCTCATGGCTCGATACCTTAAAATTCAGGTTTCACTTCATCGACATACCATTCGGGAACGGTAATCGACACGCTCCCCGACTTGAACTCGATGCGGATCGGGATCAGCACCTCTTGCCTGGTGCAGTCGATGACATCCTCGTGCATCGCGAGGAATTCGGCAAAGTTGACCTCGGCCAACGGCTCACCGCCCGAAGCGGGCCGCACGCAAAGCGCCACGTCCTCGTGGTTTTTATGGCGCATAATGTTGGCACGGGCGGTCAGCAAAGCCCTGCCGACGTCGTATTTGCTTTCAAGACGATAGGTGGTCGCTTCTCCGCAGGCACGGTTCTCGAAATCGGTACAGGGCGACACGTTGCAGAGTTCCAATACGAGCGTCCCGTCTGCACGCTGCCCGGAGGCTGGCACACCGGCGACCTCGACCGACACCTTATAGTGCGAACTGGCAAAACCGACGACCTGCGTCCGGTCTTCCCGCCCGGCATCGTACGGCTCAGCCGTATAGGATGCGGAAGCGTAATAGAGCGAATCGTTGCCGGCGACCACCTTTCCTGCAAGGTAATCCCCGGCGGCGAACCTCATCTGGTCGAACCGGCGACAGTCCAGATTGTCGACTTCCGTATGGTGCGTATTAGCTAAACAAACGATCCGGTAATCGCCCGGATCGAGCGGCGGCAGCACGGCCGTACGGTTTGCGACCTCTTCTTCCGACAAGACCCCGGAGCCGACGCAGTCGTTGTCCGCATCGAAGACATACATCTCGACACGGCAGATTTTCGACCCGAAAATCTCGGCCGAACCGTCGCCTTTATAGCTCAGCACCAGCTTATCGGTATTATGGCAATCGCCCAGATCTTCGCGGATACACGACGCGCAAAGCCCTGCGAAAAGCAACAGGCACCCGGCGATATTCGTTGTTCTCATAAGTCTGTCGGTTTGTGTTGTAAAAACGCAGGCGGAGCCGGAGAGCCGGTCGATCCCGCCTGCGGAATAAGGATAAATCAGTTGAATACGGGTGTGAGGTCGGCATGTACCGTCCACTTGGCCACCTTTACGGTAACATCAATACATTTGTCAGGCTGTTCGAAATCACTGTCGTTGAATATGAAATTCACCCGGTAAATATGGCCGCGTTCGAACTTCGTAAGGTTCCCGCTCGCATCCTTGAGTGCTTTGGTCGCCAGGTACAGCGGAGTGCCGGCATCATTGCCGGAGGCATCGGCATGGCCGGTAGCCTGCATGAGCAACTGGGGATAGCCATCCGACGTGACAGCATCGACAAGCACACTCCCGGCCGTGAAGAAATGGTAGTAAGATTTCTTTTCGTTTTTGTTCGCAGCCGGTGTCAGCAGGGCCCCGTTCAGGTTTTCATAGTACCACTGATCTCCCGTAAGGGTTGCAAAATAGTTGAATATCGCTGTTTCGTCAGTTTTGGCTTTCTGCAAGTCCGACATCGTACCTTCGGTCAACTCGGCCTGGGCGTAGTAATTGTTGATCGCGAATTTCTGGAGTTTGATCGCGTTGTAAATCGGGCTGTCCCCGAAGTTACATTCGATGCCTGTCACCTCGACACGTGCGACGAGGGGTTCGATATTCACCGTGGCTTCATAAACAGGGTTCGAATGGTCTGCATGCTGGGCGGACAGAGTCAAAGCCTCGGATTCGCCGTATAGCGTGAGTTCGTCCACATCCTGCTGCCCGTCGATTGCCAACTGCTCGGCAAGGTCGGTTTCGGCAGCAGCCGTCAATCCCGTCGTACCGGTCTTAATCACCTGTCCGTCATCACCCCGAACATTGCCGATAACGATTACCTTGTTTACACCTGCAGGCAGGAAATGGAAAGATTGTTCCAAGCCCACATCGCCCCCGACCACAAAGAAATTCTGTGCGTCAGCCTGCGGGTCGTCGGCTTTTTTCCCGCGATAGAGGTTGGTGCCATCGGAAAAGAATACCTGATAGTTGATCAGGTTGATTTCGGTTTCGGACAGATCCCCCTCGCCGTCAGGTATGGCGGAACGGGTGCCCGGCAATACGTTGGCCAGCGAAATGGTCACGCTCTTGAGCGAGTTGTCTCCCGTGCCGGCTTCATCTTCCTTGTTGCAGGAAGCGAAAGTCATCGCAACTATTGAAGCTGCAAAAATCAAGTTAGAAAATTTCATAGAATTGAAGAATTTAGTGAGAATGAAATGAAGTGACTTGTTCGTATCGTTATCTTATCTGTTCCATGTTTTTCCGCGCTTCTACGCACCCCGCAGCGACGGCCTTTTCGAACCACCGGACAGCTTCGTCCTCCTCTTCGAGCATCATGTGGCAAACACCGATCGGGTTCCAGGCACGGGGATCGTCACCGTATTCGCGCAGGAGTTCCAGTGCCTCGGCGTATTTCCCAGCGCGGATCTGCGTGTTAGCGACGTTGATCGCATCGGCCGCGACATCGTTCAACACATCGTAATAGACGGCCACATAGCAGGCATTGCGCAGTTCGGGGTAAAAGTTTTTCAGCATATAGCGATAAGGCTTACCGCCTGCCAGCCTCTGAAGGGCAACCTTCCGGTCGTTCCCGGCATCGTTGTCCAACACTGCCAGCACTTCGTCACGGCATTCCATATCCGAAGCAGCAACCATACGGCGCAGGTCATCCCAGTTCTCGACACCGTTTATCAGTTGGAAATCCGCATCGCACAACTCCGGGACTGCCTTTGCAATATAGGTTTTGAGGGCTCGGGCACGCTCGCCGCCCAACCGGGTATTGAGTGCGAGGGCGCCTTCGGGAGACGCGAAACCCGTGATTTCCACCCCGCTCAGACGCAGTTTTTCCGTACTGCCGATCTTGCGGATGCCTTCGACGATCTTATCCAGCGTAGCCTGGTTGCCAAATTTATCGGGATAAAGTTCGGTATCCGCCACCGGAAAGAAAACCCGGATCTCATTGCGGTCGAAAGCCCAGCGCCTGTGTGCCTCCACAACCTCGAACCGGGCCGGATCGGCGGCGATCTCCGCAACGGCGGGAACGGGCGGTGTATAGACCGGAACATCCGCCAGCAGGGTCTGGTCGCCGTCATGGCAGTCGCAGGCACAGCCGACCATCCGGCGTTTGATGCCCAGCGACGCCGTGCGCATCCACTTCTCATAGGGAACGGCTGCCGCATAGGTGCAACTCCCGCCTTCCAGTATCTGGTTCGGAGCGAGGCTCCACGTGCGGTTCCCGGACAGCGCCTGCTCCTGCCGCTCCCTCTTATAACGGATCTTACCGTAGATTTCCGCCTGTGGCAGCCATACGGTGTCGGCACCGTTGCAGAGATAGGGTGTCAGTACCATCTTGTAGCGATTTTTCAAGGTTTTCGGTGTCGTGTGAATATCGAACGCCACCTCGACGCTGTGTTTTACCCGTTTCACGGACTCGCCGGCAATATCGACCTGGGCGGTCAACGAAACCGGCAATGCGAGGATGAATATAAGTGAGGCTGTCTTTTTCATACCCTGATGCGCTATTTGATCATATAAATAATGGAGATACCCGCCTTGGTCGGGCCGAAGTAGTGCTTGTCCTGACTGCCCCTGAATTTGCCGCAGGTCGCACAGTCGTACTTATCGTAGTTCGTATAGACGTAACCGAAGCCCAGCGTCGCCTCGAGGTTCCACCGTTTGCCAAGTATCCAGTTATAACCATAGGAGAGGCCCAGGCCGGTCGCCCAGCCCTGATAACGATGGTCTTTGGTGGACTTGCCCCGGAACGGAATGCGAACCCCGCTCAGGTTGTAAAAGGCATAGCCCGAATGCACCCCGAAGAAATGGCCGTTGAAACGCTCGCATAACCAGTAGCGGAACTCCGGCATCACCATCCAGTGCCGGATCTTCCGGTTCGCCTCCCGGTCGAGCGTCCAGGGATTGTAACCACCCGCAAGGTCGAGCGTGGTGCGTTTGCCAAGACCGAACTCGAAACCGAGGTTCGGGGTTGATGTCGTCCAATAGAGGATGTTGGTCTTAACACCGATATCCTGTGCCCATGCACGGCCCCCGGCCCAACAGATGGCAAGAAAAAAGATAAGTATGGTTCTTCTCATATTCCTTTGCTATTATCTCGATCCGAAAATCACGATTATATAACAACTCCCCATTAACAGCGCCGGAACAGGAGTGGCTGCCCGTCATATATCTCCGTCCCGGCGCGGAAAGCAAAACAAAAACAAGCGACTGGATTACAGAAAGATAATTACAGGAAAAACGCTTCGATAAGTGACAGTCTTTTCCAAAAAGACTTCGCACATTCGTCAACAGGACAAACATACTGGTAATTAAGATATTGCAACCACATGCACGGAAGAAATGTTTAACCAGCAGATTCGATTTGTAAAACTGTGAAACTTAAAATACAAGCAACTGTATTGCAAGCATATAATAGCCACACAAAGAGAATATACGATGAAACAGTCCGTAAAAACCACCGATCCCGTATGGGGAACATTCCATGCGACCAACTGCCCGGCCGGTTGCATGACCTGTTCCGCCGCAAAAGACCATTCCGTTGCAAAATTCACTCGTACGCTACTCCCTGAAGCACAACTGCTGCCACAGGCCGACTACCGTTCGCACCGCATTCTTTTCCTGCTGTCGGGGCATCTACATGTACGCATCGGCAGGAGCGGCAGCCATTATCTTCTGGATCGCCAGTGCATCTTTTTAGCCCGGAAGAGGGAGATTGCAGTATCGGCGCTCCGGGAAAGCGATGTGATCACTCTCGATTTCAACAATCGGATGATACTATGCAACAACGACATACTGGCCAGCATGGCGACGATAGATTCTGCGGATGCAGCAGGTTCGCCCGTATTGCAGGTCGTACCCGAGATTCTGGCATTCTTCGAGGGGATGGGGCCCGCCCTTGATCCCGTCGGGATGTACCTACCCTGTTACCATGTAGTCAAGGAACACGAACTTTTTTTGATGATGCGCTACTTCTACGGAGATGCCAGACTGAGATGTTTCTTCCGCGATGTAATCCGTCCCAAGGATGATTTCCAGACATTCGTGCTGAGTTCTTACCGCCATGCGGAAAGCATCGCCGAACTGGCGCGGATGGCGCACATGAGTGAAAGTTCCTTTATCCGCAAATTCCGCGACACGTTCCGCGAGTCCTACCACAGCTGGCTGGTGAAACAAAAAGCCGCAGACATAGAACATGCAGTCCGGAGCGGGATCAGGGACAACGACCGGCTGATCCGCATGTTCGGATTCAAGAGTTACCTCGCCTTTTACCGCTTCTGCCAGCGTTATTTACATTGTTCGCCGTCGGCCCTGAAAACAAAATGCACCTGAGGAACAGAGCCTTCAGGTGTGAAAATGACAAAAAACAGATATGTGTTTGACCGATTTTGGTATGGGGGGGGGTAGATCGGAATATCGAAATAAGCACTATCTTTGCATTAGAAACAAGGGGCGGAAGCCGCCTCAGAAAGGTGAAAAAAAGGCTTTTACAGTCTTTTTGGAAAAGACCGTATCTTGCTATATATCCCGCCGTTTATACAAATAACCGTCTTTACGGCAAAGTTATTATTTTTTTACCATCCCCGGCTCTTTTCCGTGCTTTTTTTCCGCCTCCCGGCAGCACCTTTCAGCAGCCCTGCGACGATTTCGTTCGCGGCATCCACCGTACTGTTATCCAGTTCGTCCAAATAGATCTGGGTCGTTCTTTCGGACGTGTGCCCCAAACCGACGCTGATGACCGAGACCGGGATACCCTGTTTGCGGGCAAGGCTCGCCCAGCTATGCCTCGCAACGTTGAAAGAGAGTTTGACCGGAAGATCCAGGCGTTTGCACATATCCCGGAAAAAGCGCAGGTAGTGGGACAGGCTGTATTTATAACGCAAATAGAGTTTCTCGTCGAACAGCCTGCGTTCGTCCGTCGTCGTTCCATTATACACGAGCGGGCGCAGTAGACCGTCCGCGCCGAATTCGAGCAGCACTGGCAAGGCCCAGGGTGAACATGTTTCCCGGTAACGGTCGAGGATGGACTGCACCTCGGGAATGATCCGCACCGAATAGGTTTGGCCGGTTTTGCGACGGCGGTAATGAATCATACCGTCCCGGATATCCTCCTGCTGCAGGTAGGCCATATCTACGAACGACATTCCGCGGCAATAGAAACTGAACATGAACATGTCGCGGGCACAATTCAGCTTGTAGGAGTCCGGAAATTCGGACTGCGCGACACGGCGGATCACTTCGGTGCTCACGGCCAGCTTGCGAGTTTTCTCGATCCGGATGGGCACGGCATCGAAAGGCGACCGGCCCCGGGTTACATAACCGCGTTTCTGAGCCTTGTTGTAAACGGCACGGAAATTACTCATGTAAAATGACACCGTATTGGGTTGCAGGGGAATTTGGCGAAGGTGCTGTTCGAAATCAAGCAGCAGGTTCTCGTCCACGTTATCGAAATGGATACGGCGGCTTCCGACGAACTTTTCGAAGGCGATCAGCGTCGCATTATACTTATTGGCCGTACCCTGTGCCCCCTCTTTGCGCAACTCCTCGATCTGCCGTGTGAAAAAGGTATGCACGTAACGGTTGTCGTAACGCCGGTGGTAGGCCTGCGTGACATCCCGAACCGTAAACGGTTTCCCTTCGCGCTGCAGTTCGGACAGGATGCGCTGCACCTCTTCCTTCTGTTTCTCCAGAAAAACATTGACCTCGTGGATGAACGCCGTATGGGTTCTGCGCCGGGATGTGGCGGCGGCTTTTCCGCGCAGGTGGTCGAACTCCTCGGGCAACAACCGGTAGGGTGTGAAGATCACGCCCCGGCGGCGCTCCCGGATCAGTTGTATGACCAGCGTATAGCGACCGTCACGGCTCCCGCTGCGAATATTCAGCATCGGCCGCACGCTCATATTGGGATGCCTGAAGCTCCCGCGCTGTTCCTTGTCTTGGTTCATAATACCTCGTCTGTTAAGGGTTTAACTATCGATATCCCGTACCCCCGGCATTCCCGCACCAGAATACCCCCGGCGCCCACAGCAAGGGGACAAAGTCCATAAGCCCCGTTATCGGGAGCCTGAGTGAAAATAAAGAATGTCTTTGTCATATCATATTCGTTTTTTGTCATTCGGCACACAACATGAGGCACCGGACAAATACGAAACCGGAAAGGCAGACGCTACGGGAACTACAAAGCGGTTCTCGAATCAAGTAAGGGTTTATCCGCCAAAGAAGGTGGTGGTTAGTATCGGGGAATGGTCGTCGGATCATGGCCGGGGGGGGGCGGTTCCCGAAAGTCCGGCCGGCAGATCCTCCCATATTAATTCTATGGCTCCCGTTGCGGCTGAGGAAACGCCCCCCCGGAAGGTCGTCCCGGTTCCGCATTGTCGGTCATGCCGACATAGAACGGAAGAAGGAATCCATTTAGTATACGCCCGGGGAGGTGTCTGGTTACGCGCATTCGGCTTCACACCGCAGAGATTCCGGATGACAGACATTTCCGGACAGGAATCTCTTGCCGTCCTTCCGGAAGAAAAGGCGCCAACCCGCAGCCCATCAAAACCACAGATACGGCCGGCAATATACCATCCACAGAAACGGACATCGATCCGCAGCCCGAAGGCGGCGACCTCGCGGATTTCCGCCGATGGGTACAGACGCACCTCCGGAAATACGAATGGCGGCCAACCGAACAACCCGAAATATACGGCCGTGTCGTCATTTCGTTCGTCATCGACACTACGGGATGCCTGGGCAATATCCGCTACTCAAAACCGCAAACCAAGAATTTTCGGAAGAGGCTGTCCGCGTACCGGAACTCTCCCCTCGCTGAAAATCGGGGCACCGCAGGACAAAGGACGGGAAGGTCAGCCCCCGGTGAAATATACGATGCCGTTCGACTCCCGGCCATAAATCGAAAACAGGGGCCGGTTCAAATGAACCGGCCCCTGCCGCAACAGTATGCAACCGCCGCCTATTTCAGGTGCGGATTCAGGCTGCGCCACTCTTCGACGGGCGGAATGATCCCCATCGAGATCACCTCGTCGCGCAGTTTGCAGAGGTGCCCGTAGCTGTCGGCAAGGGCCTTGTTCTCCTCGGCCGTACCCTGCACGTCCTTATAGCTGACACCGTCCTTCGTGATTTCGGTCTCCATCGCCATCAGGATATGCTTGAACAGGTCGTTGTGTACGAACACGCCGGCCGGGTAGCCGAACGGCCTGCCGCCCATCGCCGCAGCGATCATGCAGATCGACAGGTAGGCCGGGCTCTGGAACGATGAACGTCCGCGCAGGTCGATGATGTGCTTGCCGCCCTGGATCACCCGCTGTTGCAGGTCGTGCCAGTCGCCTTCGGGCATCTCGCGGCCGATCAGCTCCGACAGGGGGCGTCCGGCAACGAGCGTCGTCGAAGCGAAGACCGCCATCTGCTCGCCGTGGCCGCCGTAGGTACGGCAGTTACGGATCTCGTCGGGCGAAATCCTGAAATATTTGGCCAGTTCGCTCCGCAGGCGCGTGGAGTCCAGCGCCGCGAGGGTCGAAAGCTGCGACGGGCGGATACCCGCATAGATGAGCGTCACCAGCCCCGTAATGTCGGCCGGGTTGAAGACCACCACGACGTGTTTCACATCGGGGCAGTAAGCCTTGATGTCCTTGCCGAACTGTGCGGCGATCTCGGCATTGCCCTTGAGCAGGTCTTCGCGCGTCATGCCGGCCTTGCGGGCCGCGCCGCCCGACGAAACGACATAGGCCGCTCCCGAGAGCGCCTCCTTGACATCGCTCGTCCAGGTGATGTTCACCCCTTCGAACGCACAGTGGTAAAGCTCCTCGGCCACGCCCTCGAGCGCCGGAGCATAGGGATCGTAAAGGCAAATGTTGGGCGTAAGGCGCATCATCAGCGCCGTCTGGGCCATGTTCGAGCCGATCATGCCGGCCGCGCCCACGATCGTGAGCTTGTCGTTTGTCAGAAATTCCATAACAGAAATATTTTACATTGGTACAATCCTGTACCGGGGTCTTGCTTGCAGAAAAAGAACGTGCGACAGTTCCGGCCGTATTCCGGCGCATGCCGTGCCGCAGAGCAGGGGATTCGCCCGCAGTGCGCCCCGGCCGCAGGTCATTCGACCTCGCGGCGGTTCAGCAGGGCATGCGTAATGGTCAGCTCGTCGACATATTCCAGTTCGTCGCCGAAGCCGATGCCGCGGGCTATGGAGGTGACTTTCAGTCCCGGGAACTGCCGGAGGCGGTTCATCAGGTAGAAGAGCGTGGTTTCGCCCTCGACCGAGGTGGAAATGGCGAGGATCACCTCCTTCACGCCGCCACGGGCGATGCGTTCGGTCAGCAGGTCGATCTTCAGGTCGGAGGGCGAAATACCCTGCATGGGTGAAATGACGCCGCCCAGCACATGATACAATCCCTTGTACTGCCGCGTATTCTCAACCGACAGCACGTCGGCCACCTGTTCGACGACGCAGATCGTCGTATGGTCGCGCTCGTCGTCTGCGCAGATCGGGCAAACTTCCTCGTCGGAGAGGTTGTTGCACTGCGTGCAATATTTGACCTCGTTGCGGAAACGGTCAATGCTTTCCGTCATTTCAGCGACCGATTCGCGCTCCATCCGCAGGATGTGGATGGCCAGGCGCAGCGCCGTACGGCGCCCTACGCCCGGGAGTTTCGACAACTCGCCGACAACGTCCTGTAAAAGCCTCGACATTCAGATGATTTCGATTTTCCGTCCTTCGACCCAGCCTTTCTTGCCGTCGGCGATCACGACCTCGCACCACCCGTCGAGGCGGTCGGTGATCGTCACGACCGTACCCTCGTGCAGCACGAAGAGGTCGGTCGACGACTTGTCGGGCGAACTCTTCACCGCCGTGGAGGCGGTCATCACCACGGCCGAAGTATCGTCGAGCATCTCACGGCGCTCCCCCACGGCGAACCACGTGGTCAGCATGAACAGCAGCGCCGCGACGACCGTGCCGTAGAAACCCGCCTTGCGCAGCGAAATGCGCTGTGCCAGCAGGTAGACCAGGAACAGCCCCAGCATACAGGCCAGCAGTGCGAGCGAAAGCAGGCTCCACGCCGTGCACCCCATCGTGTGGCGGATGTCGCGCATCCACGTGACGAAGAAGAACTCGGGGATGTCCTCGATGTTATCTTTCGTGCGGGCCTCGGCGACGCTCAGGTTGTAACGGATGTCGTCGTTGCCCGGCGCAAGGCGCAACGCCCGGTTGTAATAGAGGATGGCCTTGCCGATACGGTCGTCCTTGAAATAGGCATTGCCCAGGTTATAATAGAGTTTCATGGAGCTCACCCCGCGCGAAAGCAACTCCTCGTAGGCATCGGCGGCCGCATGGAAATCGCCGTTGATATAGGCCGTATTGGCTTTGTTCCACAACTGTTCCGCAGTCTGCTCCCCGGGGGCCTGCACCCCGGCGGGGACTTCCCGCGAAACCTGTTGCAGGCTGTCGGCAGGCTCCTGCGCAAAGGATACTGCGGCCAGGCCCAGCGACAACAGAAAACATCCGATTATTCGTTTCATAGCGTTCTTATCTTTTTATCACCGCTTCGATTCGGGAAATGATGTCCACGCCCTCGGCGTACACCTCGCTCATCTGTGCCGATGCCGCGGGCGAATACTGCGCCTCGTCGCACTTGGTGATAATGGACGTGAAGCGCTGCGACTCTTCGGCCGACACGCCGCGCTTGTGCAGCTCCTCGCGGACGTTCTCCTTGGTGAGGTTGGCCACCGGGATGTTGAACTTGTCGCCCATGTACCCCCACAATGCCCGGAGCATCTCCTCGTAGAACGCATGGCGGTTCTGCTCCTCCATATAACGCTTGGCGACCCTGAAACGCTGCACGGCGACCTTGTTGGCACGCTTGCCCCGCACCAGGGCGGCGTTCTGCGATTCGCGGATCTGCTTGCGCAGCGCCACGTAGACCGCCGTGAAGAGCGCCAGAATTCCCACCAGCAGCCCCCAGTAGGCAGCCCCGAAAAGGAACGGCTCGCGCACCGGGCGCAACTGGGCATTGCCCAGCTTGATGAAACGGATGTCCTGCCCGAGCATCTTGACCTCCTCCTTGGACATGCCGCGTCCCTGCACGACATAGGCGTCGCCTCCGCCGCCCTTGGCATCGGGCGTGATCTCCAGTTCGAGCGGACGCGAGCGCAGCGTCATGTACTGCATGCGCGCCGGGTCGAAATAGCTGAATTCGACGGGCTCGACGTCGTACGTGCCTTCGGCGCGTGCGATGAAGGGGTATTCGAACTGGCGGTAGCCGGAAATCCCGGCCGCCGAGGCGTTGATCGACTCGGTCGTCTTGACGTTATACTGCTCGAACGAGGCGGGCAGCGTCAGCTTGGGAGCCTGCACGAACGTGAGGTTGCCCGTACCGGAGATCTTCACCGTATAGGTCGCCGCAGAATTGGCTGCCAGCCGGTCGGGCGGCAGCACCGCATCCATCGTGAAACTACCCACGGCGCCGCTGAAGCTGGCGGGGGCGCCCGCCGGCAGCGGTTTGACCGTGACGTTTATCCGCGGGCTCTGCACCTTGCGGGGCACGTTCACGAAATCGTGACCTCCCCCGAAGAAGGGATCGAGGCTGCGACGGCTCTGGATGATGACCTGCGCCACGGCGGTGATCTCGGCGGGCTCGATGACGAGCGTACCGGCCTGCTGCGGATAGAGCAGGTACTCCTTGGCTACGAGCGTCTCGTAGACCTTGCCGTTGAAGGTTTCGCGTTCGCGGCGGGCGTTCTCGGTATTGAGTTCCTGGGCCCAGAAGCCGTTGAACGAAGGGAATTTCACATCGTTATACCCCACTACCGGAACCCGTTCGTAAAGCTTGAAGGTCACGCGCAGCGGCTCGCCTTTGAAAACCGAAGTCCGCGATACGATGGCCCGCAGCAGGATGTCGTCCTTGGCGACCTTGCTCTGCGCCGCACTCTCGGAGGAGGCTTCCTCCCGGCGCTGCGGCTGTCCGCCGGCGGCGGAACCGCCGCCTCCCGGCGCCTTGCCCTCGTCCACCACCTCGATCGCCAGCGGCTTAGTACGGTAGGTCGTACCCTCGACCGCTATCTCGGCGGCGCCGACCGTAACGTTGCCTGCGCCCTGCGGCACGAGCACGTAGGTGATCGTGTAGTTGATAACCCGCGTCATCGCATTGTTGACGATCTGGATCGACTGCCCCCGGGCCTCCGCAGGCCCGGCAATCACGTCGAACCCCTCGAATGCGGGAGCCTTGAACGTGCCGTCGTCGGGCATGGCGTTGAGGGCGAATTCCACGCGGAACGGTTCGCCGACAGCGACCGTCAGCGGAGAATTAGCCTCAAAAGTGACCTTCTCGGCAGCCGATGCCGAGAAGATCGCCAGCACGAAGAGTGCCGTCAGGGATATTTTCGCAATGAAATCTCTCATTGAGCTTTACAATAAAACCTTCTTTCAGATTTTACAACGTAAACTTTTGCCCGTTAGTATATCCGCGGGCCGGTTTTTAATGCTTGAAATCGGCAAAAAAATCGTTGCCTTTGTCATCGACGATGATGAACGCCGGGAAATCCTCGACGTAGATCTTGCGGACGGCCTCCATGCCCAGCTCGGGGAAGTCCACGACCTCGACCGATTTGATGGAGTTCTTGGCCAGGATCGCCGCCGGGCCGCCGATCGAACCGAGGTAGAACCCGCCGTACTTCTTGCAGGCATCGGTCACCTGCTGCGTGCGGTTGCCCTTGGCCACCATCACCAGCGAACCGCCCAGCGACTGGAACAGGTCGACGTAGGGATCCATGCGCCCGGCCGTCGTGGGGCCGAACGATCCCGAGGCCATGCCGTCCGGGGTCTTGGCCGGCCCGGCATAGTACACCGGGTGTTTCTTGAAATATTCGGGCATCGGCTTGCCCTCGTCGATCATCTGCTTGATGCGCGCATGGGCGATGTCGCGGGCCACGATGAGCGTGCCTTTCAGGTTCAGGCGCGTCTTGATCGGGTATTTCGAGAGGATCTCGCGAACCTTGTCCATGCCTTCGTCGAGGTCGATCTCCACGGCGGGCGACATGCCGGGCGCCTCCTTGGGCAGGAAACGCGCGGGGTTCTTCTCCAGTTCTTCGAGGAAGATGCCCTCCGGGGTGATCTTGGCCTTGATGTTACGGTCAGCCGAGCAGCTCACGCCGATGGCCACGGGGCATGAAGCCGCATGGCGCGGGGCACGGATCACGCGCACGTCGTGCACGAGGTACTTGCCGCCGAACTGAGCGCCGACACCGCTCTGCTGGCAGATCCTGAGCACCTTCTCCTCCCACTCCAGGTCACGGAAGCAGCGGCCGCCCTCGTTGCCCGAAGTGGGCAACTCGTCGAGGTAGCCGGCCGAAGCCTTCTTCACGGTCGAGAGGCACATCTCTGCCGACGTACCGCCGATGCAGATGGCCAGGTGGTAGGGCGGGCAGGCCGACGTACCGAGGTCGAAGATATGGGTCTTGATGAAATCGGTCAGCGATTTCTCGTTCAGCAGCGCCTTGGTCTGCTGGTAGAGGAAGGTCTTGTTGGCCGAACCGCCGCCCTTGGTAATGAAGAGGAATTCGTACTCCATGCCGGGGTGGCCGCCGTAAATGTCGATCTGTGCCGGGAGATTCGTACCGGAATTCTTCTCCTCGGTCATCGTGAAAGGCACGACCTGCGAATAGCGCAGGTTGCGGTCTTTGTAGGTCTCGTACACGCCCTTGGCAATGCATTTCGCATCGTCGGCGCCCGTATAGACGTCCTCGCCCTTATGGCCGATGCAGATGGCCGTGCCGGTATCCTGGCATGTGGGAAGTTCGCCCTCGGCCGCAACGACCTGGTTGAGCAGCATGGTGTAAGCCACGAACTTGTCGTTGTCGGTGGCCTCGGGATCATCGAGGATGTTGCGCAATTTCTGCAGGTGGGCGGCGCGCAGGTAGAACGACACGTCGCTGTACGCGGCTTTGGACAAGAGTTCGAGGCCTGCGGGGTCGACCTTGAGGATCTTGCGGCCGTCGCACTCGACGACTTTCACATAATCCTTCGTCAGCAGACGGTACTGGGTTTTGTCTTCCCCGACGGGGAACGGCTCCTGATAAATGAAATCAGCCATAATCGTGATATGTTTTGTGTTTGTTAATGTCCGTTTTTCCCGTGCCCGGCATGCCGCGCGGCGCATTGCCGGCACATTACAGCAAGCAGCCCCGCAGCCGGCAGGCATCCTACCCCCCCGCCTACTTGCCGCCCTGCCGACCGCAGTCGGCCGCAAGCAAGCCGCACCGGGCAAATACCCTGCCCGCACGCCGGGGGTTAAGGCCATGCAAAAATACAAAAAACTATCCGGATTGCGCAACAATTTTCCGCCGGCTGTTATTATTTTCACAAAAAGAGAATAAAATAGCCGGATCGGACGCAATTAATTAGAATTTTTATTAAATTTGTGCGGTTTTTCGAGACAAACAATTCACTGCATAAATTAAATTATTATGGTATCGTACAAAGAATTGGGACTTGTGAACACCCGTGAGATGTTCGCAAAAGCCATCAAGGGCGGTTATGCCATCCCGGCATTCAACTTCAACAACATGGAGCAGATGCAGGCCATCATCTCGGCTTGCGTGGAGGCTTCGTCGCCGGTCATCCTCCAGGTTTCGTCGGGCGCACGCAAATACGCCAACCAGACGCTGCTGCGCTACATGGCACAGGGCGCCGTCGAGTATGCCAAGGAGCTGGGCAAAAACATTCCCATCTGCCTGCACCTCGACCACGGCAACTCGTTCGAGTTGTGCAAGAGCTGCATCGACATGGGCTTTTCGTCGGTGATGATCGACGGTTCGCACCTGCCCTACGACGAAAACGTAGCCCTCACCAAGCAGGTCGTAGACTACGCACACCAGTTCGACGTAACGGTCGAGGGTGAGCTGGGCGTGCTGGCCGGCGTCGAGGACGAGGTTTCGGCCGAGCACCACACCTATACCGACCCCGCTGACGTGATCGATTTCGTATCGAAGACCGGCGTAGACTCGCTGGCCATCTCGATCGGTACGTCGCACGGCGCCAACAAGTTCAAGCCCGAGCAGTGCACCCGCAACGCCGAGGGTATCCTCGTTCCGCCCGAACTGCGTTTCGACATCCTGGCCGAGATCGAGAAGAAACTCCCCGGCTTCCCCATCGTGCTGCACGGAGCGTCGTCCGTACCGCAGGAGTACGTGAAGATCATCAACACGCACGGCGGTGCGCTCAAGGATGCCGTAGGTATTCCCGAGGAGCAGCTTCGCCGCGCCGCCAAGAGCGCAGTCTGCAAGATCAACATCGACTCGGACGGCCGTCTGGCCATGACCGCAGCCATCCGCAAGATCTTCGTAGACCAGCCCGCAGAGTTCGACCCCCGCAAATACCTGGGCCCGGCCCGCGACGAGCTGAAGAAGCTCTACATGCACAAATGCGAAAGCGTCCTGGGTTCGGCCGGACAGGCTTAATCCGGAGTTCCCGACAGAAAAATCCCGGGCCGCGATGGCCCGGGATTTTCTTTTATACCCGCAAGCCCGGTGCCCCCGGATCGGCACAGCCCGACAGACCGGCACAGCCGGCGTCCCGCAGATCGGCATAGCCCAGCACCTCGCAGTTCGGCACATCCGGCACCCCCGGATCAGCACTGCCGCCCCCGCAGACCGGCAAGGCCGGCACCCCGCAGTATACCCCGCCGCCGCGCCAGGCTCCGCCCAGGGCCACCGGCCGGGCCGGAAGGCCGCCTACACGCTGAACCGTTCGGCCTGCTGCCGGGTATTACGCCCCAGCACATCCGACAAAGCCGCCCCGGTCAGGCACGCCTCGATCCATGCCGTAAAATCGAAATATTTGAGTAACGGCCGCTCGTATTTATCGGCCGCAACTGCCTGCACCGCACCGTACAGCCGTTCCCACAGGCGGCCCCTCTCCCGCCGGCTCCCGGGCAGCGGAAAGAGGCGTACAAACCTGAAAACAAGTTTTTCGACCGAGCTGTTTCCGATAGCGGTACTGCGGCGTATGGATTTGATTTCGTTTTCGGCGAAATCGAACCGCCCGCATTCGGCCTGCAGGAGCAAATTCACCAGCCGCGCAATACGGAAAGCCGGGAAATTATAAAACACGAGCCCGGTCGCCTGGATCCGGATCATGGCCTTACGGGCTTCGCCACCCCGGCCGCACACCAGATGCAGCACGACCAGATTGAGTTGCAACAACAGTTGGACATCGAGTTTCTGCTGCGATAGTTTGCGGAACAGGGTCTCCTCATGCAGCTTATAAAGTTCCTGCGCATCGGCGAAAGCCCCGCAGTTGATGAGCCGGAACGAATCGTATATATAGATATAAGCCAGCACCTTGCGGACGAACTCCTGGGGGTAATCACTTTCCGTAAGCCGGTGCAGCTTGGCGATAAAAAAGGGCATCTCATCGTAAAGCCCCGCCGAAAGCAGGCTGTCCAATACCCCCAGCACGGCATCGAGATAGTGCAACGGAGGGTTGAGCATCCGGCCCGGATTGTGGTCAAACAATTCGAGCAGTTGCTGATAGATACGGATGGCAGCCTTGTAATTGCCCGACTGCAGGAAATAGGTCGACTGGAACAGCTGGTGGAGTTTATCCACCTCGAACCCGTTGTAAGTATTATTGGCTATCAGGTGCAGCTCACTGAGCACCAAATCGTTCAGACTCTGGCATTCCTGTTCGGAACGCACCTTGCTGCGGTAAAGCGCCCGATACTTGAGGATATCGTAAAGCTGCATGTGCTGGTTGGCGCTGCGCAAATGCTTGAACGTCTCGTTGACTTTCATCTGTTTTTCGACCAGCTGCTTTTCACTCATCCCCTGAAAATCCCCGGCACTCAGGTAACGCAATTCCGTATGCCGGATCAGCATGAGCAGGGCCGTCATCTCATACTGCCCGGCCAGTTTTTTCGCCCGGCTCAGCTCCTCGGTCGCCGCCTGCAGCAAGCCGCAGCGGAAAAGGATCTCCGCCTCGGCCATGCGGTTGGAAATGCGGGCCTGGATATCGTAACGGCTCCGTAAATGCAGCAGGCAGTCGACAACTACTTTATACAGGTGCTTGACGGCGATGTCGAAACTGCTTTCCCCGGCATCGACGCCAAAACGCCGGGCAACCTCCTCAACCGAAGAGCACTCCTCCATCAGGGCGAACAGAGTCAGATAGACCTTATCGCCCTCCTGCAGGTTGCTGTAAAGTTTGAAATAGCGTTTTTCCGCCTTCGTCATCGAATGGATAAGCACAAGCAGCGAAATAGCTTTGTTCATGGCCTTGCGGGTTAGTTATACAAAGATAGGAATTATTTGCAGGAGATGAAATCCCGGAAATTCCTTATGAAAGATCCGGGTTATAAAGAAATATTCCCGGACAATTTCGCAGATATCCGGATAATCCCAAAGAGGTCGTTTCAGCACTAAATACACGCAAGACCGGCATTTCCACCCTATCTGGCAGCTCCCCGCAGCATTTATTACAGCCACAGATCCCTATAAACATTCATTTCAGATAAAATCATTTGAAAATAACCGGATAAAACATATGCCAATATACGAAATAATACATCTATATCTATAATATACAATATTTTATATCACGAGTTACAATATAAATTATTTTTAATAAATCAATTTGGGTTTATCATAATTCAAGTAAAAATACGCCTCCCCATCAGAACTATTAAACTTATATTTGTATAACAAACGGCCGGACAAATACGCCAAACGATCCGCAAATAAGGCGGCAAACGTACATATTCAACCATTACATTAACCCAAAATACGAATAACCATGTAACCTAATGCCTCGGGGCAAAGCCATCCCACCACCAGTCTAACCAACTAAACCTGTAAAACTATGACCCTAATTCTACGAAAGCACATGCTGCGCACCTGTTGTCTGGCCGCGCTGCTCGGTACGCTGCCGGCCGTCACGCATGCAGCCGGTACCGGAGATTACGACACCTTGCAACAAAACGACACCCGCCGGATCTCCGGCCGGGTAACCGACGACACGGGCAAACCGCTGATGGGCGTAACGGTCGTCGAGAAAGGTACGACCAACGGTGTCAGCACCACTGCCGACGGCAGCTATACGCTGCGTCTGCAAAATGCGGAAAATGCCGTCCTCGAATTCTCATTCATCGGCTACCGGAACACGGAACTTCCGGCAGGAACGAAAACAACGCTCGATGTGCAGCTCACCGAGTCAGTCACGACGATGGACAACGTAGTCGTGATCGGGTACGGTACCACCACGAAAAAAGAGCTGACCGGCTCGGTCTCCTCCCTCAAGAGCGATGATTTCAAACAAGGGAACATCACCAATCCGCTGCAACTGCTCCAGGGACAGGTTGCAGGCCTGAATATCGTACGCGCCGACGGCGGAGACCCCAACGGCGACTTTGAAATCCAGTTGCGGGGCATGACGACGATGGCCGGCGGCGCTTCGCCGCTGGTAGTCATCGACGGCGTCGTGGGCGGCGACCTGTCGAACGTCAGCCCTGACGACATCGCCTCGATCGACGTGCTGAAAGACGGTTCGGCCGCTGCGATCTACGGCACCCGGGGTACGAACGGTGTGATTCTGGTGACGACGAAAAAAGCCCATGCGGGGGAGAACCGCATCGAATTCTCGGCTTATGTCGCCATGCAAAGCGTGGACAAAAAACCCGACGTGATGTCGGCAAGCGAATACCGCAACACGATCCGGCAATATTTCCCCGACAAAGCGTCATCGTACGATTTCGGCGGATCGACGGACTGGTTCGACGCCGTCACGCGCAAACACCCTGTAAGCCAAAATTATAACGTATCCTCATCGGGCGGCTCCGCAAAACTCAACTACCGCGCCAGCGTCTCCTACACCAACGACATCGGGCTGGTGAAAAAAACCGGGAACGAGAAACTCCGCGGACGTCTGAACGTGAGCCAGTCGCTCATCCGGGATCGGCTGAAAGTGGATTATAATTTTGCGTACACCACCGGAAAAGGCTCCTATGCCGACAAGTTCATCATGCGGCAGGCCGTATTGCGCAACCCGACCGAACCCATTTACGAAACCAGCGGCAACAACCCCCAGTACGGCAAATACTTCTTCTCGCCGGGAATCGACTACCACAACCCCGTGGCGATGCTCGAACAACGTGACGACGAAGGCATCCGCAAAGAGTTCTCGGGCAGCGTCAATGCTTCGCTGCGCATCATAGACGGCCTGAAAATCAGTGCCATGGGCGCCATCATCGAGCGGTCGGAACGCTATGGGCACTATTACGGCCGCTATTACCCGGTAAATATCGGCAACAACGGGACGGCGGAAACTTACAACGACCACTACAAGAACAAGATGCTCGAAGCGACGATCGATTATTCGGGCACGTTCGGCGACCACAAACTGCAAGCCATCGCCGGTTACTCGTTCAGCGAGGAAAGTTCGGAAAGCTACGACCAGATGAACTACAAGTTCGATACTGACATCTTCGGGTTCCACAACATCGGCAACGGCGGGGCGCTCAAGGAAGGGCTCGCCTCGATGGGCAGCAGCAAGGAAGACAACCGGCTCATCGCCTTCTTCGGCCGCGTGATGTATAATTACAAGGAAAAATACCTCTTCTCGGCATCGGTGCGCTATGAAGGTTCATCGCGTTTCGGCGACAACCACAAATGGGGAACCTTCCCGGCCGTGAGCCTCGGCTGGCGCATATCGCGCGAACCGTGGCTGAAGGACGCCAAATGGCTCAACGAGCTCAAGCTGCGCGCCGGCTTCGGCATCACGGGCAACCAGGAAATCGGCAACTACCGTTCGTTGTCGATCCTGCGCAAAGGTTCGTCGAATTTCTATTACAACAAAAAGTGGATCAGCACCTATGAACCCGGCAGCAATCCCAACCCCGACCTGCGCTGGGAGAAGAAAAAAGAGTTCAACGTCGGGCTCGACATGAGCGTGCTCGACAATCGGCTCAACGTCACGGTCGACTACTACAACCGCCGCACCAAGGATCTGCTCTACACCTATACCGTACCCGTACCGCCCAACCTCTACCCTTCGAAATTCGCCAACGTCGGCACGATCGACAACAAAGGTATCGAAGTGACGGTCAACGCCACGCCGATTTCACGCAAGAATTTCAGCTGGAACCTCGCGGCGACGATAAGCCACAACAAGAATAACCTGGTCAAATTCTCCAACGAGGATTACGAAATGGTACAGATCCAGACCGGCTACTTCCCCGACGACCTGAAAATGTATACCATGCGCATCGTCGAAGGCGGCTCGCTGGGCAACTTCTGGGGCCCGAAATTTGTGGGATTCAACGATAACGGCGGTGCCATCTACGAAGACCTCGACGGTGTAGAGGGCATTACCGAAGCGGATTACCAGGTTATCGGCAACGCATATCCCGACGTGCTGCTTTCGCTGCAGAATACCTTCAGCTACAAACAGTGGAGCCTGAGCTTCCTGCTGCGCAGTTCCATCGGCAACGACGTCCTGAACCAGAGCCGTGTCTATTACGAAGGGTTCGGGTACTTCGGCACCCGCAATATTCTGCGCTCGACACTCGACCATGCCAACTACAAGGACGGCGCATACTATTCGTCGCGGTTCGTGGAGGACGGTTCCTATCTCAAACTCGACAACATCACGCTGAGTTACGATTTCAAGCTCAAATCGAAGGTCATCTCCAAGCTGCGCTGCTATGTCACGGCACAGAACCTCTTTACCATCACCGGCTACAAGGGCATCGACCCCGAAGTCAGCATCTCGGGCCTGCAACCCGGCATCGACTGGTATGATTTCTACCCCCGTACGCGTACATTCGTTCTCGGAGCAGCCATCGCATTCTAAATCATCCGACCAACAAACGAACCTATTATGAAAAAGATAGTATCAATCCTGTCCACGATATTCCTGCTAAGTGCAATACTGAGTTCCTGCACCGACCTGGAAGAGAATCCCTACTCCTCGATCCCGTCTGACGAATTCTTCAACAACGAAGAAGAATTCCTGATGAGCGCCGGGCGTATTTACGCTTATCTGGTACGCTATACCTGCTACCGCTGTATCTGGGGCACGATTTCCGTATCGACGGACGAGGCGGTCAGTCCCCTGCGCGAAGGAAACCAGTGGGTCGACGACGGCGTATGGCGCGACATGCACGCACACACGTGGAATTCGCAGATGCAGGATCTGCAAACGATCTGGGAGTTCCTTTTCGGCGGCATTTCGCTCTGCAACCAGATACTCTATGAGTTCGACCAGTCGTCGGTCGATTTCGAGGCCAAACCCAGCCTGGTAGCCGAGGTGCTGGTCATGCGCGCATGGTTCTATCTGAATGCCATGGATCTGTTCGGCAATGTTCCCTTCACCACCGACTTCTCGGACACGAGCCTGCCCAGGCAGGTGGATCGCAAGTTCCTCTTCTCGTTCATCGAACAGCAGATCAAGGATAACGTCGGCCTGTTGCAGGACGTGCCTACCGCCTCGAACTACGGCCGCGTAACCAAGGCGATGGCTTACACCACGCTCGCCAAACTGTACATCAATGCGCAGGAGTGGATCGGCGAGGCCAAATGGGACGAAACCATCGCTGCCTGCGACCAGGTGATCGGCTTCGGGCAACTGGAGATAGAACCCGACTACTTTTCGAACTTCAAGGTGGACAACACCTCGTCGAAGGAGAATATATTCGTCATCCTCTATGACAAAGTTTACACGTCGCAAAACTGGTGGCACGTCTTCCGGTTCCACCAGCTGACGCTCAACAGCCTCTCGCAACAGACCTACGGCATCCTCGACTTTTGCTGGAACGGCTTCGCCGCAACCGAGTCTTTCTATAACAAGTACGATCCGAAAGACATCCGGCGCAGGCAATGGCTCGCGGGCCCCCAGTACGACATGTCGGGCAATCCGCTCCTGATGCAAAACGGGCAGCAGCTCGACTACACGCCGCATATCACCTCGCTGTTCGACTTCTCGAACCCGGCAAAATCGAACGAAGGCGTCCGCTCGGCCAAATACGAATATGCGAACGGGCTGCAAGGCGAATGCATGGACAACGACTATGTGGTCTACCGTTATGCCGACGTGCTGATGATGAAGGGCGAGGCGCTCGTGCGCCAGGGGCATGCCGATCTGGCCGTTCCCCTTTTCAACGAGGTGCGCCGCCGCACGGGGCTGGAAGACTACAAGGCCGCCGATCTGACACTCGATGAAATTTACGACGAACGGGGCCGGGAATTTGCATGGGAAGGATTACGTCGCCAGGATATGATCCGGTTCGGCAAGTGGAGCGAAGCACGCGACCTGAAACCGGCCGTCAGCCCGGCATACACGAAACTTTACCCTATTCCGGCCAACATCCGCAAGACCAACACGAACCTCAAACAAAACGACGGGTATACCGATTGAACACCACCCCGCCCTGCCGGTTTGTAGGAACCGGCAGGGCGGGATAAACAGCCACACAGAAAAAACACCATGTCAGAATCAAAAATTCTCGTAATCGGCAGTTCGAACACCGATATGGTCATCTGCACCGGACACTTACCCCTTCCCGGCGAGACGGTCATCGGGGGCACCTTCTTCATGAACCCGGGCGGCAAAGGCGCCAACCAGGCCGTCACAGTGGCGCGTCTGGGCGGAAGGGTCTCCTTCATCTGCAAAACAGGCAGCGACATCTTCGGACACCAGGCCAACCAGTTGTTCAATGAAGAAGGGATCGACACTTCGTATGTATTTTCCGACACGAAAAACCCGTCGGGCGTGGCCCTGATTACCGTAGATACCGACGCTGAGAACTGCATCGTCGTCGCACCCGGAGCCAACGCACATCTCACCCCGAACGACCTCAAACGGTCGGCCGAGGCGGTCGAAGCGGCCGATATCATCCTGTTGCAACTCGAAATCCCGATGCAAACCGTGGAAGCCGCAGCCGCCATGGCATACCGGCTGGGCAAGAAGGTCGTCCTGAACCCGGCCCCGGCCTCGAAGCTCTCCGCCGGACTGCTCGAAACGCTCTACGCGATCACCCCGAATGAAACCGAAGCCGAAGCCATTTCCGGAATCCGCATCACCGATGAACACACGGCCGAAGAAGCCGCCCGTAAAATCGCGTCGATGGGCGTGTGCAACGTCATCATCACGCTCGGAGCCAAAGGGGCCCTGGTCTTCGACGGGAAACACTGCGAAGTCGTCCCGGCATATAAGATACAGGCTGTCGACACGACCGCCGCGGGCGATGTGTTCAACGGGGCGCTGGTCGTAGCCCTTTCCGAGGGGCGGACACTTCCTGAAGCCGTGCGTTTCGCCTGTAAAGCCTCGGCCATATCGGTGACACGCCCGGGTGCGCAAAATTCCGTACCTTACCGTACCGAAGTCGACGTATTCAACCTATAACGCTAAAACAGACCCGACCATGAAAAAAACCTTTTTGTTACTCTGCACGGCCGCGACCATCGTCTCGTGCAATGCCCGCCCGGCGCCCCGCGAGCTCCCGGAACAGGTCACCCTCACCAAAGAACGGCTGCTCGACAAAATCAAGGGCGGCTGGGCCGGCCAGACTATCGGATGCACCTACGGCGGCCCGACGGAATTCAAATTCAACGGCACGATGATCCAGGAATACACCCCGATCCCGTGGCCGGAACACTACATCAAATGGTGGTATGAAAACACCCCGGGACTCTACGACGACGTATACATGGATCTGACGTTCGTCGAAGTTTTCGACCGCCTGGGCATCGACGCCCCGGTGGATTCGCTCGCCGCAGCCTTCGCCAATGCCGGCTACGTACTGTGGCACGCCAACCAGGCCGCACGCTACAACATCCTCAACGGCATCCGCCCGCCCGAATCGGGGCACTGGATCAACAACCCCCATGCCGACGACCTCGACTTCCAGATCGAAGCCGATTTTGCGGGGCTCATGTCCCCGGGCATGCCCAACGCGGCCTCGGAGTTCTGCGACCGCGTGGGACACATCATGAACTACGGCGACGGCTGGTACGGCGGAGTTTACGTGGCAGCGATGTATTCGCTTTCGTTCGTCTCGGACGACATCGGATTCATCGTCGAGGAAGCCTTGAAAACCATCCCCGAACAGAGCCGCTATTACCGGTGCATGAAAGACGTCATCGCCTGGCACAAGCAGTATCCCGGCGACTGGAAACGCACCTGGTTCGAATGCGAAAAGAAATGGAGCTCGGATATCGGCTGCCCGGACGGCGTATTCGTGCCGTTCAACATCGACGCCGTGATCAACAGCGCCTACATCCTTATCGGCCTGCTTTACGGCGAGGGCGACTTCTCGAAGACACTCGATATCGCCACCCGCTGCGGACAGGATTCGGATTGCAACCCGGCATCGGCCGGCGGTATCCTGGGCGCAATGCTCGGGTACGGCAACATCCCGGAAAAATGGATGCGCAACCTGCGTGAAGTGGAAGATATGGACTTTGCCTATACCGACATTTCGCTCAACCGCACCTACGAAATGAGTTTCTGTCAGGCTTTGGAAGTAATCCGCCGCAACGGCGGTTCCGTAGGTGAAACCGACGTGACCATCGCATGCCAGCAACCCGTACCCGTCCGTTTCGAACAGTCGTTCGAAGGGCATTATCCGACCGAACGCCGTTCGATACACAAATCGCTTCCCGAAGCCGGCGGAATCGAATTCGACGGCATCGGAGCGGTATTGACGGGCGCCCTGCGCTGCCCCGACGAATCGTACGTCGCCGAAGTAACCTTCTCGATCGACGGACAACCGGTCGAACGGGTCAAGCTCCCGGCGCTTTACCGCACCCGCCGCCATGAACTGTTCTGGCGTTACCGGCTCCCGTCCGGCCCCCACCGCATCACGGCCGAATGGCATAACCCGCGCAAGGATGCATCGCTGCAAATCCGCGACCTGTTGGTATACGGCAGCACTCCGCAAGCTGCCGGGAATTAATCCGAACCCCGTAAATTCGACGCATTATGTTTATCGTTCAAAGTTATCCCCTGGCAATCGCTTTTTGCTTCATCACCATGCTGTGCTGGGGCTCCTGGGGCAACACCCAGAAACTGGCGGCCCGCACGTGGCGCTATGAACTCTTCTATTGGGACTACGTGGTCGGTGTGCTGCTCTTCTCCTTGCTGTCGGCCTTCACGCTGGGCAGTTTCGGCGCCGAAGGGCGCGGTTTCCTCGCAGACCTGGCACAGGCAGACGCAGGCAGCCTCTTCTCGGCATTCATGGGCGGCGTGATATTCAACGCTTCGAACATCCTGCTTTCGGCCGCCATCGCCCTCTGCGGCATGTCGGTAGCTTTTCCCGTGGGTGTGGGGCTCGCGTTGGTACTGGGCGTGCTGATAAATTATTTCAGCGCAGCCAAAGGCGACCCGACCTTCATTTTCATCGGGGTACTGCTCATCGCCGCAGCGATCGTCATGAACGGATTCGCCTACAAGAAAGCCCAGACCGAAAAACGCAGGCTCACGACAAAGGGCATTCTCATTTCGGTTGCGGCCGGCATCATCATGGCATTCTTCTACCGTTTCGTGGCCGCATCCATGGATCTGAACGATTTTGCCGCCCCCGCAGCCGGCAAAATGACACCCTATACGGCCGTATTCATCTTCGCCGTCGGGGTTTTCGTCAGCAATTTCCTGTTCAACACCGTCGCGATGAAACGTCCGGTGGACGGAGAACCCGTGCGGATCGCCGACTATTTCAAAGGCGGTCTCAAAACCCACATGGTCGGCGTGTTGGGCGGTATGATCTGGTGCCTGGGAGAATCGTTCAGCATGATCGCTTCGGGCAAGGCCGGGGCGGCGATCTCCTACGGCCTAGGACAGGGTGCTACACTCGTATCGGCACTCTGGGGAATACTGATCTGGAAAGAATTCAAGGGGGCTCCCAAAATCTCCCGCAGACTCAACCTGGGAATGTTCCTGCTGTTCCTCACCGGGCTCGGAATGCTGATCTATGCGGGCGCTTAGACGGCTGAATACCCTATTGAAAAATCCCGAAGCCGATGCTTCGGGATTTTTATTTTGGCCGGCAGCCATCGGCACCCCACGCCCGCACACCGGACGCGGCCGGGAGTAGCCTGGCGCCGCAATGAGCTACCCGACAATGACCCGGAAACGGCATTTCTCGCCGCCCGACAACACGGTCTCGAGCTCTTCCACGCGGATGTCCCTGCCGGGCAGCAGCTCCTCCAGGACATAGAGGATGCTTTGGCGGGAGCATTCGCAATGGGCCGCAGAGTCCACGAACCCGGCATCGACCTGCGGGCAGAGGCACCGGGGATACCCGACCTCGTAGACCCGCCCCGGCTCGATGACGTCCGCAAAAAAATACTCCGAACGTCCGTATTTCGTATACTGCCGGTCGAGGTCGCAGCCGCATTCTTCGAATTGCCTGCGTAGTTCCGTCAGGACGACATCCTTGACACAATCGACGGCACACGGCCGGTAAAGCGCCCCGCGCACATCGGCCGGGAGTTTTGCGATGCCCTCCTCCAGAATCCGGTAGAAGGACTTGACTTGCTGTTGATTATCGTTTTCCATAGTATATTTCATATTATCAGGAGGGGCATACTCCGAGCCGACGGAAGCGCCCGGAAGCCGGCCCGGGCCCTTTTCAAGCGGGCCCGATATATTTTCCGACGAACTCCCCGACGCGGCGCGTGTATTCCTCCCGGTTGTCGCGGTACGAAGCGGCATGTCCGGCACCCGGCACGAGCCACAGCTCCTTGTCGCCCGGTTTCGCCTCGAAAAGCGGGCGAACCATCCAGGTGGGGACATAATCGTCGGCATCGCCGTGGATGAAGAGCATCGGCAGGCGGCATTTTGCGACCTGCGCCAGCGACGAGGCCTCGCGGAAATTCCACCCGTATTTCAGGTCGCACAGCCAGCTGGCCGTATACAGCAGCGGGAATGCCGGCAGCCCGAACGACGACTTCAGTTCCTTGGAGAACTCGTCCCAGACCCCCGTATAGCCGCAATCTTCGACAAAGCACCTGACGTAGGGCCGTTGGGGCTCGCCCGAGGCCATCATCGTCGTGGCAGCCCCCATCGAGATACCATGCACGACCATCCGCGTATCGCCGCCGAAAATCCCGTCGGCAACCTCCATCCAGTGCAGCAGATCGAAGCGGTCGAGCCACCCCATGCGGATTGCCCGCCCTTCGCTCTGCCCGTGGTAATGCAGATCCGGCAGCAGGATGTTATACCCCAGGTCATGGTTATAGAGATAGCCGATCATCAGCATCCGCACGGCGCAGTCCGTATAACCGTGGACGATAACCGCCGTGCGGTCGGTCGGCACGGGAGCCGCCGCATAGAGGGCATGCAGCCGGACACCCCGGGGGTCGGCGATCACGGTGTCGCGCAACGCCCCGGCCGTCTGTAAACTGTCCACCCACGGGCGCAGGAAAGGGTATTCGGCATACATGTATTCATAGGCCGTGGCATTCTTTTCCCGCATCTTGGCATCGGGCCGCAGCGAGAACGCGAGCATATAGAAACTGCCGCCGATAACCGCAGCTATCGGCAACAGGATAAAAACGGCTATGATTCGCCTGATCCGCTTCTTCTTCATAATAAAAAGTTATACTGCGGTGTTCCCCGGCAGGAACACCCCAATAATCCCCGGCACAGGATACCGCCAGTCCGGTCTCCGCATCGCCCGGAATCCCCCGTTACGGGCCGTACCGGCCAGCCGCCCCACCCCCTCGCCGGCACGGGAAAACCATCCGGCAGCCGGTTCCGGAAGCACGGCCACTCCTCCCGCAATACCATGCCAGGATGCGTGAGCATTGCGACGTCCGTACGAGGCGGCACCGGCGTTCGCGGATACCGCAACTGCGGCACAGCCTGCAGACAGGACGCCAACGGCGTGCCGTCCCGGCTGGCCGGGCTCCCGGCGACACGGGTTATGGCAACGCCATCTCCCCGAACGTCACTTCGCAACAGCCAGCTTCGCCCGGATATGCGCCAGCATGTCGTCCGTCATGCGCGAGAGATCCCACTCGGGTTTCCAGCCCCACTCCTCACGGGCGCAGGTGTCGTCAAGCGAATTGGGCCAGCTCTCGGCGATCTCCTTCTTCACGGGGTCGACGTCGTAGTCCATCTTAAAATCGGGCAGCCGTTTCCGGATCTCGGCACAGATGATCTCCGGGGTGAAACTCATCGACGCGATATTGAAGCTGTTGCGGTGCACGAGCTTCGCGGGGTCGGCCTCCATCAGTTCGACGCAGGCACGCAGCGCATCGGGCATGTAGATCATGTCCATATAGACGTCCGACGGCACAGGGCAGGTGAACCGGCCCGACCGGATCGCCTCATAGTAGATCTCGACGGCGTAGTCGGTCGTACCGCCGCCCGGCAGCGTGACGTTGGAGATAATGCCCGGGAAGCGCACCGAACGGGTGTCCACACCGTATTTATGGTGGTAGTAGTTGCCCAGCATTTCGCCCGTGACCTTGCAGATACCGTAGATGGTCGTCGGCTGCATGATCGTATCCTGCGGGGTCTTGTCCTTGGGGGACGAGGGGCCGAAGGCACCGATCGAGCTGGGCGTGAAGAGGGCGCAATGGTGCTGGCGCGCCACCTCGAGCGAGTTGTTGAGCGCCCCCATATTGACGTTCCAGGCCATCTGCGGGTTACGTTCGCCCACAGCCGAGAGCAAAGCGACCAGGTTGAAGATCGTATCAATATGGTAACGCGCCACGACCGAAGCCATTGCCGTCGCATCGAGCGCATTGAGCACTTCGAAAGGGCCGGCCTCGCCGAGGGCCTTGCATTCGCGCATGTCTGTCGCCACGACATTGTGGTCACCGTAAATTTTGCGCAGATAGACTGTCAGCTCGGAACCAATCTGGCCTCCGGCACCTACTATTAGTATACGTTTCATGAGCATGGGTTATAATTCAAAAGTAAAGGTAGAAAATAATTGTGAATTTTTCACAATTTTTTGGTCTTTTCATTTTTCTTATGTACTTTTGCACCACTCGAACGGGAAATGTTGCTGTTGTAGCTCAGTGGTAGAGCACTTCCTTGGTAAGGAAGAGGTCACGAGTTCAATCCTCGTCAACAGCTCTGAAAATCAAGCGGTTGCCAAAACAAGGCAGCCGCTTTTTTCGTGCCGATCGGTGAAGAAATAACAGGCAGAACATACTGATTAGACGCTTGGACTTTTGGAGGCATTAGCCGAATAATACCACTTAATACAAAGAGTTACATAAATTTGCGCAGGGGGGGGGTAACTTTTGGATATCCATGGATAAAATAGTATATTTGACAGAATAACCATTCAAGAGCATGAATGACATTATTGCACAGGTAATTGCCATTATCGGATACGGCAACGATTATTTGCAAGTGGGTAACTTGCTATACGATTTCGATTCGAATTGTATTTTCCAATATTGTAAATCTGTCGACTTTATATATCAAAAGAAAAAAGGCCTGTTTTCCAAGAAAGTCGAGATGCTGATAGCTGATAGTCCAACCGGATGGTTTAAATATCTTAACGAAAAAGGATGCTTGAAACTCAGGCTGCACTTCAAGTCGCAAAGGCCGGACGATTATATGACGGCAGGTTTTGTCGGAGGTGGAGGGATTTGGTTAATAGAAACTGTTTTCGAAGATCATTCAGACTTTTGGAATGCCGAATGGAGTAGTATAAATCAAAATGCACCCGACAATAAAATATGGCAGGTAAAATACAAGTGCATATCTAAGGATCGTCCGACGATCGACAAACAATATGACTTATTAGAAATTAAAACCCGACTTAAGAATTCTTTGACTCGAATTGAAAGTTTCGCTCTTGAAGAAAATTTGGAATATTGGGGTAAGTTATTTGAAAGCGCAAGACGGCTATTAGATGAAAAGAACCCATATAAGGATTCATATTTGCAAGATATACTACCAAAGAATAACTATTCAATCGACGCGCTCCAATTATTATTCGCGGCATTTTCTTCCTTTGTTTTCGGAGGAATGAGGTCATGGAATGATGGAGTTGCAAAGAACCACAAGAAACATAAAGAGCTTTCAAAAATCTTATACGAAGATATTGTCGATGCAATAGTTAGCGCAGTCAATTCATTCTGATAAATAGTAAAATCCTTGTAACCTGGGTTACATGGATTTTTTCTTTTTCGGCGACAAGGTGAAATGCCAGACCATGCCGCCGATTTACAACTAAAATGCAACCATCATTCGAACGGCGGCGCCACGCACCTTCCGATAGCAATAACGTGTAAAAACCGAAAAACAAATGACCGGGGTAAAACAGATCTCAGTCACGACTGCCGCTAATTCTGCCCCACCTCTTGAATAATTAAGTAAGGAATCCGATATTACCCGGTATGATACCGGCTACGACCGGCAAAACCGACGATCGGCACGCCTTTTTCCATCTATTTCACCAATATTATTCCCAAACTGGACTATACGGGAACAGTGTTTGCCGTAACTTTGCCTGGTAAACGGACGCCATCATGAAAATAACGGTCAATCCCGCAATACGGCACGTGCAACCCTTTATCGAACGGCTCCCGGAGGTTTTCCACGTCTCGGGCGAGGTGCTCCACGACGGGCGCAACCAGATCCGGGCTTTCGACATCGGGGGCGAACGCCTTGTCGTCAAACGCTATAAGCGCCCCAATGTGTTCAACAGGTTCATGTATTCGTTCTTCCGCAAGAACAAGGCCTGCCGCGCCTACGAGCACGCCCTGCGCCTGCGCGGGATGGGCTTCGACACCCCGGAACCGGTGGCATGGAGCGAATACCGCAAGGGCGGCCTGATCGCCGACGCCTATTTCGTTTCCCGCCGGTCGGAGCTCACCCCGCTCCCGCAGACCATGAAACAGTTCCCGGCGCCGGACACGCTGCCCGTACTCGAAGCCTTCGCCCGCTTCACCGTCCGCCTCCATGAGCAAGGGATCTGCCACGAGGATTTCAACCAGACCAATATCCTCTGGGAATACGACGGTACGACAGGCAGCTACCGTTTCCAGTTGATCGACATCAACCGCATGAGATTCCACGCCCGGCCGCTGCGCCCCGACGAATGCATGATCAACCTGCGGCGGCTGAGCTGCCCGGCCGTCCCGTTCCTGTACATATTGGATCGCTACGCCGACATACGCGGGTGGGACATCAACGACACGCTGCTGCGGGGGGTTTTCTTCCGTCTGCTCTTCGGCCGCCGCCAGCAGTTCAAAAAGCGGTTCCGGAAACGGAAATCGGCCGCCGCAGGTAAAAAACAGGGCTGAAAATTTGGATTCCGCAAATATTTTACTACATTTGCCGCTGTTAATCCCCACGAGAGATGAGACTTTACGGTTTTGCATATTACTTTTTTTACTTTTTCTTTTATAGCAAGAGGAAGAGCGGGGTTGTATGCAATTAGCTGTATGATACGATAGAGTGAAAACACGAAGGATCCCGTTCTGCAAAGAGCGGGATTTTTTAATGCCTAAAATTCGATTATGAAACGCATCACCATACAGGGACAACCCGGATGTTTCCACGAAACCGCCGCCAGGTGCAGTTTCCCCGGCGAGCAGGTCGAAATCCTGCCCTGCGACAGCTTCGACCAGCAGTTCGCCCGCATGGCCGCCGACCCGACGCTGCTGGGCATCGCGGCCATCGAAAACACCATCGCAGGCAGCCTGCTTCCCAACCACGAGCTGCTGCGGCGCAGTTCGCTCGCCGTCATCGGCGAATACAAACTCCGCATCTCGCACGTACTGGCAGCACTGCCGGGGGAGGCGCCCTGCGACATCGGCGAGGTGCACTCGCACCCGATCGCCCTGATGCAGTGCGGCGATTACCTGAAAGCCCATCCGGCGATGAAAGTCGTCGAACGCGACGACACGGCGGGCAGCGCCCGCGAAATCGCCGAACAACGGCTCCGCGGCACGGCCGCCATCTGCGGCGCCGGGGCGGCGGAGCTCTACGGGCTCGAAATCCTGGAACGGGGCATCGAGACCAACAAACACAACTTCACGCGCTTCCTCCTGCTGGCCGACCGCAGCTGCGCCGCAGGGTTCACCGACCCGGCGCGCACGAACAAGGCATCGCTGGTCTTCTCGCTGCCCCACACCCAGGGAAGCCTTTCCAAGGTGCTCACTCTGCTCTCCTTTTACGAAATCAACCTCTCGAAAATACAGTCGCTGCCGATCATCGGCCGCGAGTGGGAATACCGCTTCTACGTGGACGTCACCTTCGACGACGCGGTGCGTTACCGGCAGGCAATCGAAGCGGCGCGGCCGCTGACGAGCGACTTCCGCATCCTGGGCGAATACGCCGAATGCCCCAACCCGGTAATCTGACAAGGAACAAACGATAAAAACGAAAAACATAAAAACCATGAACGACTTACAACCCATCAATCTCCCGGGGCTCGACCCCCGTCGGCCGCTGGTCATCGCGGGGCCGTGCAGCGCCGAAACCGAAGAGCAGGTAATCGAAACAGCCCGCGAACTGGCCGCGGAGGGCTTCAAGCTATTCCGCGCCGGACTGTGGAAACCGCGCACCAAACCGGGCGGGTTCGAGGGCGTAGGCGTCGAAGGCATAGCCTGGCTGCAACGCGTAAAACGCGAAACGGGGATGTATACCGCCACGGAGGTCGCTACGCGCAAGCATGTCCTGGCAGCGATAGAAGGCGGCATCGACATGATCTGGATCGGGGCCCGCACGACGGCGAACCCGTTCGCCATGCAGGAGATCGCCGATGCGCTGCGCGGGCACGATATCCCGGTGCTGGTGAAAAACCCCGTGAGTCCCGACCTCGAATTGTGGATCGGCGGCGTGGAACGCATCTACAACGCCGGCATCCGCCGCCTGGGTGTCATCCACCGCGGGTTCACGTCGATCGACAAAAGCCTCTACCGCAACCACCCGATGTGGTCGATCCCCATCGAGCTGCACCGCCGCCTCCCGGGGCTGCAGATATTCTGCGACCCGAGCCATATCGGCGGGCGCCGCGAGCTGATCGCCCCCCTCTCGCAGCAGGCCATGGACCTGGGGCTCGACGGGCTGATCATCGAGGCCCACTGCTCGCCCGACTGCGCATGGAGCGACAAGGCGCAGCAGGTGACGCCGCAGGGACTGGCCTACATCTGCCGCAACCTCGTGATCCGCGAAACCAACGCCACGACCGAAAGCCTGACCGAACTGCGGTCGCAGATCGACAAGCTGGACGACGAACTGCTCGAACTGCTCTCGCGGCGCATGCGCGTCTCGCGCGATATCGGGCAGTACAAGAAGGAGCACAACATGCCCGTGTTGCAGGCGCAGCGCTACGAGGAACTGCTGGCCCGGCGGGCGGATCAGGCCATCCGGATGGGTATGGACCGGGAATTCATGCGCTCCGTCCTGCAGGCCATCCACGAGGAGTCGATCCGGCAGCAGATGGCCGTGCTGGGTGAGTGAGAGTCTGTTACATTTCGGTTAAATATGCGGCACGGGAGGTGCAAAAAGCGGTTTGTTACGTACTTTTGAGCCGGATTCCAATCCGTAACAGTTATGACAAAGTACAAAATCCTGGTAGTCGACGACGAAGAATCGCTGTGTGAGATTCTGCAGTTCAACCTCGAGGTCGAGGGCTATGAGGTCGACGTGGCTTACAGCGCCGAACAGGCGCTCGACATGCATCCCGAACGTTATTCGCTGATTCTGCTCGACGTCATGATGGGCGAAACGAGCGGATTCAAGATGGCGCGGCAGCTCAAGTCCCGCCCCGAGACGGCAGGCGTGCCGATCATTTTCTGCACGGCCAGGGACACCGAGGACGATACGGTGGCAGGACTCAACATCGGGGCCGACGACTACATCGCCAAGCCCTTTTCCATCCGCGAGGTGCTGGCACGCGTACGCAGCGTGCTGCGCCGCACGGCACAGCCGGCCGCCGAAGAGAAGGCCGTGGCGTTCGAAGGGCTGCGGATGGATCTCACGCGCAAGGTCTGCACGATCGACGGGGAGCCGCTGGCGCTGACCAAAAAAGAGTTCGAGATCCTGGCGCTGCTGCTCTCCTCGCGCGGCAAGATATTCTCGCGCGAAGAGATCCTGCGGCAGGTGTGGAGCGACGAGGTAATCGTGCTCGACCGCACCATCGACGTGAACATCACGCGCCTGCGCCGCAAGATCGGCCCCTATGGGGAACACATCGTAACACGCCTGGGCTATGGCTACGGTTTTGAGGAATAGGTTTTCCTACCACAGGCGGCTGTTCCTGCTGCTGTTCGCCTTCTCGTGGGCGCTGGTGGCCTGCTTCGTCACCTTCCAGTACAGCCGCGAGAAGCGCTTCAAGGCCGAGCGGCTCGATGCCCGGCTGCAACTCTTCAACCTGCGCCTGCTCGACGCACTCGGCGAGGGCACCGCACCCGGGGCATTCCTCACCGGACATCCCCTTCCTTACGGCGACCTGCGCGTAACGGTCATCGACGACGACGGGCGCGTCCTGTTCGACAACTCGGCCGACTCGCTGCCCGCAGCCAACCACCTCGGGCGCCCCGAAGTCACCGAAGCGATCGCCCATGGCACCGGTTACACCATCCACCGCCACTCGGAAAGCACCGACCAATACTATTTCTATTCGGCCATGAAGGGCGACGGGATCATCGTCCGCTCGGCCGTCCCCTACTCCGTTTCGCTGCGCGAAGTACTCGCGGCCGACTGGGAATTCCTGTGGTTCATGCTGGGCGTCACGCTGCTGATGAGCATTGCGGCCTACTTCACGACCCGCCGCCTGGGGCACAACATCACACGCCTGAACGAATTTGCCGAGCACGCCGAGCGGGGCGAGCGGATCGACGACAAAGAGACCTTCCCCCACGACGAGCTGGGCGACATCTCGAACCACATCATCCGCCTCTACGCCCGCCTGCAACGCACGACGGCCGACCGCGACCGGGAACATGCCCTGGCGCTGCACGAAGAGCAGGAGAAAATCCGTATCAAGAAACAGCTCACCAACAACATCAACCACGAGCTGAAGACCCCCGTGGCCGCGATACAGGGTTATCTGGAAACGCTGCTGGCCAACCCCTGCCTGACGGCGGAGAAACGCACGGCGTTCCTCGAAAAGAGCTGTGCGCAGGTCGAACGGCTGCGGCACCTGCTCTCCGACGTCTCGACCATCACGCGCATGGACGAGGGCAGGGAGCTCATCGGCAAGGAACCCGTGGTGCTGAACGACCTGATCGACGAGGTCAGGGCCGACATGGAGCTGCGCCCCGAGGGGCAGCGGCTGCGCGTGAACTGCGATTTCCGAGGCCCGGTCGAGGTCGAGGGCAACCCCTCGCTGCTGAGTTCCGTCTTCCGCAACCTGGCGGACAACGCCGCGGCCTACTCGGGCGGGCGCGACATCTTCATCCGCCTGCTTTCGGACACGGCAGAGGCATGCACGATACTTTTCGCCGACAACGGCATCGGCGTCGACGAAGAACACCTCCCGCACCTCTTCGAGCGGTTCTACCGTATCGACAAGGGGCGCTCGCGCAAGCTGGGCGGCACGGGACTCGGGCTTTCGATCGTCAAAAACGCCGTCGTGATCCACGGCGGGACGATCACCGTACGCAACGGCGAACGCGGCGGGCTGGAATTCGTTTTCACCCTGCGCAAACATTCATAAGGGCGCAACCGGACTGTAACGTTTTTGTAATATTTGTTTCAGACCTTTACGGCGGAAAAATCCAGAAACAGAACAAACCATGAGTCCCCTATTCACTTGTATCGTAATCATCATGGGCCTGCTGGCCGTGATGGGCATCGTCGTGGGCGTGGCCAACGACGCGGTCAATTTCCTCAACTCGGCCCTGGGGTCGAAAGTCGCCCCGCGGCGCGTCATACTTTGGATCGCAGCCGCAGGCATCCTCGTCGGGACGCTCACGTCGAGCGGCATGATGGAGGTCGCCCGAAGCGGCGTATTCTACCCCGGGCAATTCTCCTTCCAGGAGATCATGATGCTCTTCCTGGGCATGATGCTCGGCAACATCCTGCTGTTAGACCTCTACAACACGCTCGGGCTGCCGACGTCGACCACCGTGTCAATGGTCTTCGGGTTGCTGGGCGCCGGGGTCGCGGCGGCGCTGTTCCATATTTGGGGCGACGCCGGGGCTTCCATAGCCGACCTTTCGCAATACATCAACACGGGCAAGGCCATGGCCATCATCGCGGCCATCCTGCTCTCCGTGGCGCTGGCATTCGCCGCCGGGTCGCTGTTCATGTACGTCTCGCGGCTGATCTTCTCGTTCCGCTTCGCACCGGTGTTCCGCCGCTGGGGAGCCGTATGGTGCGGCATCTCGCTGGCGGGCATCCTCTATTTCGCCCTGTTCAAGGGACTGAAAAGCTCGGGGCTGATCCCCACGTCGGTGGCGGACTACGTCGGGGAACACGTGCTGGTAACGCTGCTGGCATTCTGGGCCGCATCGTCGGTCGTGCTGTGGCTCCTCCAGCGCATGCGGCTCAACATCATGCGCATCACGATCCTTTCGGGCACCTTCGCGCTGGCGCTGGCATTCGCGGGGAACGACCTGGTGAACTTCATCGGTGTGCCGCTTGCCAGCTACGACGCATGGCAGATCGCCCGCGAAGCCGGCAGCGAGTCGATCATGATGGGCGAACTGTCCGAACCGGCACGCGCCAATTTCCTGCTGCTGCTGGCATCGGGGCTGGTGATGGTGCTGACACTGTTCTTCTCGAAGAAATCGCAGCATGTCACCGAGACCGAGCTGTCGCTCGCCTCGCAGCACGAGGGTGAAGAGCGCTTCGGCTCGACGTTCATTTCGCGCAGCCTGGTACGTGCCACACTGGTACTCAACACGATGTGGACGGGGCTGATCCCCGTCCGCATGCAGAAGGCCATCGACCGGAGGTTCGAACCGCTGCCCGCAGAGGAGCGTTCGTCGGCGCCGTACGACATGATCCGCGCCGTCGTGAACCTCACGGCCGCATCGATCCTGATCGCCATCGGCACTTCGTACCAGCTGCCGCTGTCGACGACCTATGTGGTATTCATGGTGGCCATGGGTTCGTCGCTGGCCGACCGCACCTGGGGACGCGAGAGCGCCGTATACCGCATTACGGGCGTGATGGCCGTCATCTCGGGCTGGTTCATCACGGCGCTCGGCGGATTCCTGATCGCCTTCGGCGTGACACTGCTCCTGCTGTGGGGCGGCTGGATCGCCGTGACGGTGCTCGTCGCACTCTGCGCATGGCTGCTGGTTCGCAGCCACCGCAACGTCGAGCAGATCAAGGCCGCCGAAACCAAAGAATCGCCCGTCGTCAAGGCCGAGACCCCGGACGAGGTGCTCTGCGTCTGCATCGGCGAGGTCTGCACGACGATGGAGCACGTGACGCGCATCTACAACCGTACGCTGGTGGCGGTATTCAAGGAGAACCGCAAGGTACTCAAAGAGATGGTACAGTCGTCGGACAAGCTCTTCGAAGAGGCGCGCGACCGCAAGTACGGCATCATGCCTACGCTGCGGCGCCTGCAACAGTGCGACATCGACACGGGACATTTCTACGTACAGGTGGTGGATTACCTCTCGGAGGTGACCAAGGCGCTGATCCACATAACACGCCCGGCATACGAGCACATCAACAACCACCACGAGGGGCTCACGAAGGAGCAGATCGTAGACCTGATGCGCGTGAACGACCAGGTGGAAGCGATCTTCGACAAGATCAACGACATGCTGCGCACCAAGGACTTCTCCGACCTGGACATGGTGCTGGAGATGCGCGACAAACTCTTCGACACGATCGTCGAAGCCATCAAGAGCCAGCTGCGCCGCATCAACGGCGACGAGACGGTGAGCACACGCGCCAGCGTCCTCTACCTGACGATCCTCAACGAAACCAAAACGATGATCCTGCAGGCCCGCAACCTGCTCAAGTCGCAGCATTATTTTTTGGAGCACAAAAAATAGCACGGGGCACCTATACGGAATCCACCCGAACCCTCCTTTTCGAAGGAGGGTTTTTTGAACGCCCCGGCAAACGCAGCCGGAATACGACAGGCCGCCCCGCAAAAGCGGCACCCGCAAAAAGCGGCCGGCAATCCGCCCCGCCGGAGGATTTTCCCGGACAGGGCGGCATTTGTCGCCGGAACGTAACGGGGCCGTCATTCGCCCGTAACGACGGCCCCGTATCTTTGCAACGTGGGAACCGGAAGAAGGTTTCCAAGTTGGTTTTAGGTTACATAAGTAGGTTAGTGGGAGATGCAGTGACGGGATGTCGCGGCATCTTCGTTTTTTCAGGGATATGGCATGGGAAGCGGAACCGCCGCGGTCATAGGGACAATTCCCCGGTGTCTCCCTGTGGAAAGGGAGGTCAGCGCGCAACCGGACAAAACCGGCGAATTATTTCTCCATGTCGTGCAGGTGGATCTCCAGCGCACGCACCGAAATCTGGATTTCCCAAATCGACACGCCGAGCGACCCGATCAGCAGCAACAGCGCCGCACCGAAGACATAGGCGGAAAGGAGGATCAGGCCGACGTAGAGAAGGAACATCGTCACCACGCACAGGAACAGGCTCGTGACACCCAGGATCTGCATCGTACGCGTGAGGTGCAGGCGGCGGCGCAGGTTGTCGATCTGCGCACGGGTGACTTTCGAGGGGTGTTGCAGGTGTTGTTCCTTGAGCGTGCGAACCAATTGGGCATAAGAAAGAAACCGGTTGGTATAGGCCAGCAGGATCAGCGAAACGGCGGAGAACAGCAGCGCCGGGGTGGTAAGTGTCAGCTCTTCCATAACGGGGATATTTTACTCCCGCAAAACTACGCAATAATCCCGCCCCGTGCAAACCCGCGGGCGGAAGCTCCCTATTGTTAGGTATTTTTTAAGTTTTTTTAAGAAAATACTCCGAAGATTTCGGTATTGTGATAAAAATAACATACCTTTGTGGCTCCCAAATACGACAATTTTAATCTCATTTTGAATAACATTCTATGGAATTGAACAAAACCTTTATCGACGGGCTTTGGAGCAAGGAAATCAACGTCACGAGTTTCGTGCAGACGAACATCACCCCCTACCTGGGCGACGCCACTTTCCTGCAAGGCCCTACCGAACGTACCAAGCACATCTGGAACCTCTGCCTCAAGGCGCTCGAAGAGGAGCGGAACAACAACGGCGTCCGCTCGCTGGACAATGCCACCGTCTCGACCATCACCTCGCACAAGGCGGGTTATATCGACAGGGAACAGGAGCTGATCGTGGGCCTGCAGACCGACGAGCTGCTCAAGCGGGCCATCAAGCCCTTCGGCGGCATCAACGTCGTATCGCGCGCCTGCAAGGAGAACGGCGTGGACGTGGACGAGAAGGTCAGGGATATTTTCACCCACTACCGCAAGACGCATAACGACGGCGTGTTCGACGTCTACACCGAGGAGATTCGCTCGTTCCGTTCGCTGGGCTTCCTGACGGGCCTGCCCGACAACTACGCCCGCGGCCGCATCATCGGCGACTACCGCCGCCTGGCGCTCTACGGCACCGACCGCCTGATCGAAGCCAAGCAGCAGGATTTGCGCAACCTGACCGGCCCGATGACCGACGCCCGCATCCGCCTGCGCGAAGAGGTCGCCGAGCAGATCAAGGCGCTGAAGGAGATCCGCACGATGGGCGAATACTACGGGCTCGACCTGAGCCGCCCGGCGCATTCGGCACAGGAGGCCGTGCAGTGGGTTTACATGGCTTACCTCGCAGCCGTGAAGGAACAGGACGGCGCCGCGATGTCGCTGGGCAACGTGTCGTCGTTCCTCGACATCTTCATCGAATACGACCTGGCGCACGGCAACATCGACGAGGTGTTCGCACAGGAGCTCATCGACCAGTTCGTCATCAAGCTGCGCATGGTACGCCACCTGAGGATGCAGTCCTACAACGACATCTTCGCCGGCGACCCGACGTGGGTGACCGAAGCCATCGGCGGACGCTTCAACGACGGCCGCACGAAGGTGACCAAGACCTCGTTCCGTTTCCTGCAGACGCTCTACAACCTCGGCCCGTCGCCCGAGCCCAACCTCACGATCCTGTGGAGCCCCGACCTGCCGCAGGGATTCAAGGATTTCTGCGCCAAGGTTTCGGCCGACACCAGCTCGATCCAGTACGAGAACGACGAGCTGATGCGCGAAGTGCGCCATTCGGACGACTACGGCATCGCCTGCTGCGTATCGTACCAGGACATCGGCCGCCAGATCCAGTTCTTCGGCGCGCGCTGCAACTTGGCCAAGGCGCTGCTGCTGGCCATCAACGGCGGCCGCTGCGAGAATACCGGCACGCTGATGGTCAAGGGCATCCCCGCCCTTTCGGAGGGCCCGCTGCGCTTCGAGGAGGTGATGCGCAACTACAAGATGGTGCTGACCGAAATCGCCCGCGTCTACAACGAGGCGATGAACATCATCCATTACATGCACGACAAGTACTACTACGAGAAGGCGCAGATGGCCTTCGTCGACACCGACCCGCGCATCAACCTCGCCTACGGCGTAGCGGGGCTTTCGATCGCCCTCGACTCGCTCTCGGCCATCAAATATGCCAAGGTGACCACCCGCCGCAACGCCGAGGGGCTCAGCGAAGGCTTCGACATCCAGGGCGAATTCCCCTGCTTCGGCAACAACGACGATCGCGTAGACCACCTGGGCGTAGACCTCGTGTACTTCTTCAGCGAGGAGCTCAAGAAACTGCCCGTCTACAAGAACGCCCGCCCGACGCTTTCGCTGCTGACCATCACCTCGAACGTGATGTACGGCAAGAAAACCGGCGCGACGCCCGACGGACGTGCCAAGGGCGTGGCCTTCGCACCGGGCGCCAACCCGATGCACGGACGCGACAAGAGCGGCGCCATCGCCTCGCTCGCCTCGGTGGCCAAACTCCGTTACCGCGACTCGCAGGACGGCATCTCGAACACCTTCTCGATCGTCCCCAAATCGCTGGGCCCGACCGAAGAGGAGCGGATCGAGAACCTGGTGACGATGCTCGACGGTTACTTTACGAAGGGCGCACACCACCTGAACGTCAACGTGCTGAACCGCGCGATGCTCGAAGACGCCATGGAGCATCCCGAGAACTATCCGCAGCTGACGATCCGCGTATCGGGCTATGCCGTGAACTTCACCAAGCTGAGCCGCGAACACCAGTTGGAGGTCATCAGCCGCAGCTTCCACGAGAGGATGTAAATTTTCAGCCGCCACTGCCACGCCACACCACGCCGGATTTCCGCCGCAGGCGGACACAAGCCCCTCCCAAGGGAGGGGTGCGGAGTGGGGTCGGATTTATAAATTGCGGCCTGCAGGCCGCAGATTACGCCGACCAACCGCGAGCAGGGCGACAATATTCAGATTATGCTTCGAATACATTCCTACGAATCGATGGGAACTTTCGACGGGCCGGGACTCCGGCTCGTCGTTTTCCTGCAAGGCTGCAATTTCCGCTGCCTCTATTGTGCCAACCCCGATACGATCGACGCCTGCGGGGGAAAGCCCACGCCTGCGGAAGAGATCCTGCGCATGGCTACAGACCAGAAACCGTTCTTCGGACGGCGCGGCGGGGTGACCTTCTCGGGCGGCGAGCCGACGTTCCAGGCCGCGGCGCTGGTGCCGCTTGTGCGGCAGCTGCACGGGGCGGGCATCCACGTCTGCCTCGACTCGAACGGCGGCGTCTGGAATCCGGCGGTCGAGGAGTTGCTGGGGCTGGTCGACCTGGTGCTGCTCGACGTCAAGCAGGCCGATCCGGAGCGCCACCGCACGCTCACGGGGCGCGACAATGCCCAGACGCTCCGCACGGCGGCATGGCTCGAAGAACACGGCAAGCCGTTCTGGCTGCGCTACGTACTGGTGCCGGGTTACAGCGACGCCGAGGCCGACATCCGCGCGCTGGGCGAACGGCTGGGCGGCTACAAACAGGTAGAGCGGGTAGAGATACTGCCCTATCACACGCTCGGCGTTCACAAATACGAAGCAATGGGCAAAGAGTACAGGCTCGCAGGTGTACAGGAGAACACCCCGGAACAGTCGGAACGTGCCGCGGCGCTTTTCCGCGAATATTTCCCGACGGTCGTCGTGAACTGACCGGCAGGCGGCACCGGGCGCGGCGAACCGCACGTCCCGGCGCAAGGACAGCCGGGAGGCAAAGGCTCCGACGCAAGGGGCGGGGTAAGAGCCGGGACGAAAGGGCCGGAAGGCAAGGGCTGGGACGTAATGGCTGAAGCGCAAGCGGCGGCAGGCAAGAGCTCTGACGAAAGAGCCGGGAGGCAAAAACCGAATGCCCGAACAAGGACGCAATGGCGGGCGAGACGGTGTATTCCGGCCCCGAACAGGACGGCAGGGCATAAAAAACCGCACGTCCCGGCACAAAAAACGGCGCACCGCTGCGAAAAAAATCGTGGCGGCGCGCTTTTTTTCGTATCTTCGCAAAAATCCGATTAACCCCGACAAACAGATGGAGAACCGACTTCCCAACCTGAACGCCCCGGCCCGCGAACGCATCGGCTGGGTAGACCTGTTGCGCGTGACCGCCTGCTTCCTGGTGGTCTTTTCGCACTGCTGCGACCCCTTCGTCGGCCAGTTCGACAACGACCGCGCCGCATTCCTCACAGGAGCCTTTTCGGGCAGTTTCGTGCGCTGCTGCGTGCCGCTGTTCGTCATGATGACGGGCGTATTGCTGCTCCCGGTGAAAACCGGCCTCGCCGGCTTCTACCGCAAGCGCATCGGACGCATTCTCGCGGCACTCGTTTTCTGGTCGGTCGTGCTGCCGCTGCTTTATTACGTCTACCTCAATTACGTCACCGCAAGCCAGAGCCCGGCGATCGACCCCGAAAATTTCACCTGGGGCGCCACGCTGCACAAACTCTGGACATTCGTATTCAATTTCACGTTCGACACTACGCCGTTGTGGTACCTCTACATGCTCGCAGGGCTGTATTTGATCATGCCCGTGGTCAGCGCATGGCTCGAGAGGGCCTCGCGCAGCGAACTCAAAACGCTGCTCGGCGTATGGGGCGTGACCCTGCTGCTGCCCTACGCCAAGATGTTCGCGCCGATGCTGGGCTACACGGGGAATTTCGGAAACATGGGGCTCTACGGCGTCTGCGACTGGAACGAATTCGGGACGTTCTACTACGTCTCGGGCTTCGCGGGTTACCTCGTGCTGGCATACTACCTGGTGAAATTCCCGCCCGCATGGGACTGGCGCCGGACACTGGCCGTCTGCATCCCGATGTTCATTGCGGGCTACCTGATCACGGCCTTCGGATACGTCGCCCTGCAAAACCACTTCCCGGGCAACTACGCGTACCTTGAGATCGTATGGTATTTCGCGGGCATCAACGTCTTCATGATGACCTACCCGGTCTTCGTCATCGTGCGCAAGCTGGACTTCAAGCCCCGCGCATGGCTCTCGCAGCTGGCAGGCGCGACGTTCGGCATCTACCTCTGCCACTTCATCCTCGTGCAGGCCGGCTATGACCTCGTCGCCCGGATCCCGGCACTGCCGACGCTCCTGCGCATCCTGCTGATCGCATGCCTCGCCTTCGCCGCAAGTTACCTCGTGGTGGCGGCCATGCAGCGTTTCCGCGTGACACGGCGGTTCGTACAATAGTCCGGTTCCGGGCATGCCTTACGGGGCGGGGTGCTACCAGCACTCCGCCTTGTCTTCGAGCGAGGGGATACGGTCGCGGGTATAGACCGGGTTTTTGATGCCGCGGCGCCGCTGGCCCACGTAGTCGGCCAGCAGCAGGAACGCCTGGCGTCCGAGCAGGACGATCGCCACGAGGTTGATGAGGGTCATGAAGGCCATCGTGATGTCGGCCAGGCTCCAGGCCAGGTCGAGCGTGGCGAGTGCCCCGAACAGCACCATGCCTCCGACCAGCACCCGGTAAAGGGTCAGCACCCAGGGGCGGCGGGTGATGAACCGGACATTGGCCTCGCCGTAGTAGTAATTCCCGATAATGCTGCTGAAGGCGAAGAGGAAGATCGCCACGGCGACGAAGATGCCGCCCGCAGGGCCGATTTCGCCGACCAGCGCCGCCTGCGTAAGCTGTATACCCGACAGCGAAGCATCGGGGACGCCGCCGAAGAGGATGATGAAGGCCGTGCAGGTGCAAATCACGAGCGTGTCGGTAAAGACCCCGAGGGTTTGGATCAGCCCCTGCTTGACCGGGTGCGACACATGGGCCGTTGCGGCTACGTTCGGCGCCGAGCCCATGCCTGCCTCGTTGCTGAACAGGCCGCGCTTGATGCCCTGCATGAGCGCTGCGCCGGCACCGCCGCCCAGCGCCTGCTCCCAACCGAAGGCATTGGCGACGATCAGCTCCACGACCTCGGGCAACCGCCGGAAATTGAAGAGCACGACGCCCAGCGCAAGGACGATATACCCCAGTGCCATGACCGGGACGACCACTCCGCTCACCCGGGCGATACGGTGGATGCCCCCGAAGATGACCAGCAGCGTGAGCAGCGCCAGGCCGGCGCCGACCCAATGGTGGTCGAAGCCGAAAGCACCCTCCCAGGCCGCGCAGATCGTGTTGCTCTGCACGGAGTTGAAGGCGAAACCGAATGTCACGGAGATCAGCACGGCGAAGAGGACGCCCATCCAGCGTTTGCCCAGTCCGCGTTCCATGTAGTAGGCCGGGCCGCCGATATAGGAGTCCCGCCCCTTGCGTTTGTAGAGTTGAGCGAGGGTCGATTCGACGAAGGCACTCGACGCACCCAGCAGGGCGATGACCCACATCCAGAACACGGCGCCCGGCCCGCCGACGGCGATCGCCGTGGCGACGCCCGCCAGGTTGCCCGTGCCGACGCGGCTGGCCAGCGACACGGCGAATGCCTGGAACGACGAGACATGCCTCTCGCCCCGAGAGCCGCTGCCGGCCGACTCGCCCAGCACGCGCACCATCTCGCCCAGCATACGGAACTGCACGCCGCGCGTACGCAACGTGAACCAGACGGCGCACCCCAGCAGGAGTGCGACCAGCAGGTATGACCACAGCACGTCGTTGATGCCGTCGATCCATCGATAGAGGATTTCCATGGGAGGCCGTTTCCGGCAAAGGTAGCAAAGACGGTGCTAAAAATGGAAAAGGCCGGACATCCGGCCTTTTCCGCAGTGCGTTATTTCGTCCCGTCGACGCGGATCGTCGTCCCGGTGCGCCTGCTGCGCTCGGCGTCGTAGCAGATACGGTGGCTTTCGATCGAATCCTCGATGGTTGTCAGGAACGGATAGCCCGGATCGCGGAGCGCCCGGATGAAATCCCCGATAAGGTGCAGGTCGGCACCGGCATGGAACGGCTGCCCTACGATATCCGAGAAATCGTAAGTCCGCTCTTCGCCGCCGCGGAACCTGCGCACGCGCAGCGTCCTCTCATCGCCGTCGATCTCGCCGCCCGTCAGGCGGACGTGCGTCTTGCGGAAATCGTCGGCCGTGAACATCTCCATCGAAAGGCTCACGGTCACCTCGCCCTCCATCTCCATCGCAAGCAGCTGGTGATCGACCACGTCGTTGTCGCAGTGGTAGACGCAACGGCCGTAGATCCCGGTGCGAAGCTCCTCGAGGATGGTCTCATCGAGGGTCTTGCCTTCGGGGACATCGAAGTTCGCCACCCAGTCGCGGCGGACATAGTAGAGGTCGCGTGCGGAAAAGGGACAGGCGGACTCTATCGCGCAGTCGAGGCAGCGGCGCCCCGCACCTGCGGGGGCATTCTCCGCACGGAACCAGCGCAGCGAGCCGAAGGACGACAGGCTGCGGCAATGCGCGCCGGTGAGCCACAGCAGGAAGTCGATGTCGTGGCAGCATTTGGCCAGCAGGATCGGATTCGACTCCCGCTCGCGGCGGAAAATCCCGCGCACGTAGCTGTGCGTGGCACGGTCGAGGCCCACGGCGGCGGTATGGTTGACCGAGACGACCTGCCCCAGCTCGCCCGAGGCGACTATCTCGCGGATCTTGGCAAAATAGGGATGGTAGCGCAGCACATGGCAGACGCCGACCATCACGCCCCGTTCGCGGGCGCGGCGGGCGATTTCGCGGCACTCTTCGAGGTGCTGGGCGATCGGCTTTTCGAGCAGGATGTGGTATCCCGCGTCGATGGCCTTGACCGCCGGGTCGAAATGGACGTTCTCGGGGGTCGAGATCAGCACCATGTCGGCTTCGACGCCATCGGCGAAGAAGTCGTCGTAATGCGCATAGCTCCTGCAGGCAGGCAGTCCGAAATCCCGGGCGAAGGCATGGCGGCGCAGGTCGTTCACATCGACGACGGCGACGGGCTGCAGCCGTTCGGGATACCGGCGGGCATATTCGAGGTACTTATTGGCCCGGTTCCCGGCTCCTATCACCACAATCCGCACGGGGCGGGAAACGGTCGGTTCGTTTTTCATCGGAATCCTCCAAAAGGTTATATCGGGCGGCGCGGCAATTCGCACGGCCGGGGCTCAATCTCCGCCCGCGGCGTACCCGCTGCGGCGCGGTACGCCCGACAGGTTACAAGTTTCGGGATCGGGTGCGGAGAGTTCCCGCGCCGTCCCCCGGGGGTCGCCCGTCCGGAAAGAGATCCGGACGGGAGGCGACCCCGGCGGTTGTTATTTGCGGCCTGCGCCCAGATCCAACACACGCAGGTTGCGGAACTGGATGCCGGCACCATGGCCCAGCAGGCCGATATGGCCCGACTTGTTGAAAAGCCCCGGGTGGTTGCGGTGGTCGGCCGTATAGGGATTGACCTTCGAACCGTCCTCGGAAACATTATGCCCCTGGCAGGCTTCGCGGATATTGCCGTCGAGGATCACCCGGCCGTTGACCGTGACCGTAATGCGGTCGCCCACGGCACGTATCTCCTCGGTATTCCACTCACCCAGCTCGCCGAACTTCACGCGCTCGGCCGGGATGACGCCGTAAACCGAACCGTGCTGCTGGTAATCGCTGATGCCCTTGTAGATCGGCGCATCGTGGTCGAGAATCTGTATCTCCATCCCGTGGAACGCGGCATCGACGCCCATCGGCGTACGAATACCGATGCCGTTGTTGACGCCCTCGGTGAGGAACCGGAACTCGAAGCGCAGGATGAAATCGCCGTATTCCCCGACGGTGTAGAGGTTCCCCGAACCGCCGTAGGTGGCCGTCACGTCGATCGTACCGTCCAGCGGCACATAATTGGTCGTATTGCCCGTCCACTTGTGGAGCGAACGCCCGTCGAAGAGCACCTCGTAGCCCGCGGCAGCCTCGTCGGCCGGGAGGGAGAAGACGGGTGTCGACGGCAATTCGTTGATCCAGAGGTTTCGGAAGGCGACGGGAGCACCCTGTCCGGCCAGTTCGATACGGCCTTGTGCATAAACCGGCCCGCCGGGTGCGCAGAGGTTCGTCATCACGGCATTTTCGGCAACTTTCACGCCGTTCTCCACCAGCGTGATACGATCATCCACGACCTTAACATAAAGCGTATTCCACGTCCCCGGAGCGTTGTCGGCAACGGTTCGGGCGGCCTTGCCGTCCGCGAGCCCCGTCCCGGCGGCACCGCCCAGGCGGATCAGCGGCATCGAGCGCACGGCCATGCCGGCCTCGCCCTCGGAACGCCATTCGATCCAGAGTTCGAAATTCTCGTATTCCTTTTCAGTCCCGATCGTCGCGGGAGCCTTGGCGGCAAATTCGAGCAGGCCGTTCGCAGCGCCCCAATTGGCAGCCACCGCCTCGTCGGCGGCCTTGCGGAGCTTCGCCGCCTGACGGGCGGGCAGCGTCTTCGCCTCGGCAGGATTCACGGCCACGGCCGTCCATCCCGCGAGCCCGTCGGCCGGCAGCACGGCGAATCCGTCCGCCGGGATCTTACCGAGCAGTCCCGTGATTTCATCCACGGCATACCCGGCGTCGGCGTCGGATTTGGCGAGTTCCTTATAGACCTCGTGCGCCCGCTCCAAAGCCTTGCGGACAGCTTCGCCGCCGGGCATCGGGTTGCACTTGGCAACGATGGTCTTCACGGCCGCGGCGGCCGGGGCGGCAGTTTGCGCATCGTCGAGGTATTCGGCGGCCAGCATCAGTGCCGGGAGGGCATATACGCCCGAAAGGTAGCCGAGCAATCTGGCCTGCACGGCGGCCGAAGGCCTGAGTGCGAGAGCCTGTCTGTAAAGCTGGTAGCGGCGGATCGGGGTCACGACGGACTGCGAAGCCAGGTCGGCATAGCGCATGAGGGCGCGGTCGGTGAGCGTCGGATGCTCGGCAGCGATTCCGTAAAGGATATCGGTCATGGCAGGATTTTCGACCGTCAGCAGGGCGGCGAAAGCCGCGTCGCGGTTCCCGGAGCGGAACCCGTCGAGCAGGCTGGCGACAGCCTCCTGCGTGCCGCTCTGCGCCAGCACGGGATAGTAACGCGCAGGGGTTTTCGAGGCTTTCATATAACCTGCGACGGCGCCGTACCGCCTGTCGGCGGGGAGCTGCCCCGAGGTGCGGATCAGCGCCGACTGGATCGCGGCCGTGTGGGCCTCATCGGAAGCGTCGAGCAATTCGGAAAGCCGATCCATGTGCTGCGGCTGAGCGACGAAGGGAAGCGCCCCGTACGCGGCGGCACGAACCTCCGCGTCGGAGGAGCCGAGCAGTGCGAACACCCGGTCTGCGGCCGCGGACATGCGGCGCGCGGCGGCCAGCTTGAGCGCAGGAACGAGTGCCGCGGCATCATCCTTCGCAAGCAGCCGCCCCACTTCGGGGTTGATCTGTCCGTTGAATGCCAGGAGGGCTTTCATCGCGGCACCGGCATGCGGGCCTTCGAGCGCCCCGGCCAAAGCCTGAAGCGCCTTCCCGCCGCCGATACGGCCCGAGGCGGCAATTGCGGCCTCGGCCACGCGGTCGTCGGGCGACGCTACGGCGGCCGTAATCACATCGGCCTGCGACACGGCGCCGCACTCCCCGAGCCATCCGATAACGGCGGCCTGCGCGGCGGCATCGTAGCGCGGCATGCCGGCTGCAACCTGTGCGAAAAGTTTGTCGTCGCCTTTGCCGAGCGATTGCAGGGCGGCATAACGGTATTCGGCAGGCCCCTCCTCGACGGCCTTCAGCACGTAAGGCATCGCCTTCCCGGCACCGAGGGCATCGACCAGAATCGCGAGCGCACCGCCGCGGATGTACTGGAGGTCGCATTTGAGCAATCCCCTGGCGGCCTTTACGGCCCGGGCGTCGCCTGCGGCGGCAAGCCTTGCGAGCAGGCGCAGGTAAGCGTCCGCAGCGCCGGCATCGTTCCATGCGCAGCCGGTCTTGGCAGCGGCAGCGGCCAGCGGCTTGACCGAGGCCTGCGAACCGCAGGCGGCCAGTGCGTTATAGATCTGCTCCGCAGTCTGCGCATCGGCACCTTCGAGCCATGTCAGGAGAAACGGTTCGGCAGCGGCAAGCCGCTTTTCAGCGAAAGCGTAGGCGAGCGCCTGTTTGCGGGCGGCGGTAAGGTCGTCCTTGCCGGCCTCGGCGAGCAGCAGTGCTTCCGTACCCGGGGTCGAGACCAGCGCCCGGAGGGCATAGCCGGCCAGGTAGGGGTCGTCCAGATAACGGGCCATGGCGGCGGCATCGGCGGCCGTCGAACAGAATTGCAGCTGCGAGAAAAGGAAAGCCCGGTTGGCGTCGTCGCCGCAACGGTCGATAGCTGCCAGCAGACCCTTGCGGACATCGTCACGAAGCGCTTCGTGCGCCGGGTCGGTCACATAGGCCACCACGCCGTTAAGGGCGTATTCGAACGTGGCGTTCTTGCCCTTGTCGGCAGGGACGAGCATGGCGGCGATCATCTCGACACCCTTGCTTCCGGTGGCGGCCAGTTCGCCCATCACCTGGTTGAAAACCTTGGCATCGGCTGCGGGGAGCTGTGCGAGTCCGTCGGCGACGATGGTTTCCGTCGTGCGCTGGCGGGCATCCGATTGCTGGGCGGCGGCTCCTGCGGGCAGCAGGGCGGCCAATGCTCCCAGCATAAAAAGTCGTATGATTATCTTTTTCATGGTAACTGGTGCTTAAATATGCCACGGGCCGCGCATCGGCTGGTCGATCAGTCGGTTGGCGGCATCGTCGCCGATGAAGAGTTGTTTGTCGGGGTCGAAATGCAACGTGCGGTTCAAACGCAGGGCGCAGGCACCCAGGTTCACGAGCGTCGAGCTGCGGTGTCCCTTCTGCTCGTCGAGCGCAAACTTGCTCCGCGTGCGGACGCATTCCAAAAAGTCGGTGTTCTGCGGCGCAGGGTCGGGCATCTCGGCCAGTTTCTCCATGATGTCGGGGATCGTGCAGCGGAACCCTTTATAGACCTTGCCCAGCGGGCCTTCGATATAAGGCGTGTCGCCGCCGCTTTCGAAGCCTTCGCCTTCGAGGACGATCTGACAGCCGTCGTCGTAGGTATAGACGATCTTACGCCAGATACCCACGGCGTCGGGGTGCTGCTCGGGGGCGTCGACCTCGACCTTCACGGGCGAAGTTTCGTCCTTGCCCAGCAGGTACTGCACGGGATCCATGTAGTGTTGCCCCATGTCCGTCAGGCCGCCGCCGTCGTAATCCCAGTAACCGCGGAAAGTCTGGTGCACACGGTGTTCGTTGTAAGGCTTGTAGGGGGCCGGGCCGAGCCACATGTCGTAGTCGAGATTCGACGGAACCCTCTGCGGAACGAGGTTCTCCTTGCCCACCCAGAAGAATTTCCAGGTGAAGCCGGTGGTGCCCGAGATGGTCACCTTGAGCGGCCATCCCAGCAGGCCGCTGTCGATCAGCTTCTTGAGCGGCTCGACAGTGGTACCCAGGCCGTAGAAGGTATCCGTGAAACGGAACCACGTATTTAGGCGGAAGATGCGGTTGTTGCGCTTGACGGCCTCCACGACGCGCTTGCCCTCGCCGATGGTGCGGGTCATCGGTTTCTCGCACCAGATGTCCTTGCCGGCCTTCGCGGCCTCGACGGCCATGATGCCGTGCCAGTGCGGGGGCGTGGCGATATGGACGATGTCGACATTGGGGTCGGCGATCAGGCGGCGGAAATCGCGATAGGACTGCAACGTCTCGTTGAAACGCTTTTTGCCCAGGTCGAGCGCGCTTTGGAGATGCTTGCTGTCGACGTCGCAGACCGCCACCAGACGGCACTCCTTGGTGCTGGTGAAATGGTAGCTGCTCTTGCCGATGCCGCCGACGCCGATGATGCCTTTGGTGAGCTGGTCGCTCGGCGCCACGTGTTTCGGGCCGCCGAGCACATGGCGCGGGACGACCGTCAGCAGCGCCATGCCGCTCAGTGTTTTCAGAAAATTCCTGCGGGTACTCATATCGTGTTCAGGTTAGTGGTAATTATAAGGTTGTCAGACGGAAATTGCGCCAGAGCACCTTGATCCCGCCGCCGTCGTGGATCTGCAGGGCGATGCGCCCCTGTGCGGCGCCGATCCTGGCATCGGTGATGTCGACCATCTCTTCGCCGTTGAGCCACGTCTGCACGCGGTCGCCCTGGACTTTCAGGCGCAGCGTATTCCACTCGCCCTCCCGCAGGATGTCCTCCTTCTCGTCGGGGATCTGAACCAGCCAGCCGCGGCCGTAGGACTCGTAGATACCGGCCGTATCGAAGCCCTTGGGGGCCACTTCGCACTGCCAGCCGTGGACTTTCACGGGAGGCTCGACGAACGAGCGGAAAAAGACGCCCGAGTTACCGTTGGCCAGCTGCTTGAATTCGAGCGTCAGGTCGAAATCGTTATAATATTCGCGCGTGGCGAGATAGCCGTACTCCTTGTCGGGGCCGCTCTCGCAAACCATGTTGCCGTCCTTGTCGACATACCACTTCTCCGTGCCGTAGGCCTCCCAGCCCGTCAGGTCTTTGCCGTTGAACAGCTCGACCTCGCGGCCGGCCTTGCGGGGCAGCTCCTTGATCTTCAGGTTGCGGAACGAAGCGGGCGAACCGTGATCCTGCAGGCAGATCACACCGCGGCGCGCAAGGCCGTATTCGGGTGCGGTCTCCCATTTGCCGCTGTGCTTGCGGGCGAACCAGTCGTCCGTCCAGGCTTCGAATTCGAGGATCTTGTGGCCATTGAGCCAGTGCTCGACATGGCCGTTGTCGAAGACGATGCGCGACGAGTTCCACTCGCCCTGCGGGTTGACGAACAGTGAATCGGGATCGGGCAGGTGCATGGCGTAGTCCACGCCCAGTTTCTGCCACTCTTCGAGTTTGTTGGGAGCATTGACCTCTTCCCAGCCCTCGTTGTCGATCAGCTGGTATTCGGGGCCGGTTACGTAGGGTACCTTGAAATAGGGGTCTTCGACCACGTGGTAGATCATACCGCTGTTCCCTCCGTGGGAGAGTTTCCAGTCCCAGTCGAGGATGAAGTTTTCGTACTGTTTCTTCGTAACGATGTAGCCTGCCAGGTCGCTGCCGTCGCCCTTGGCCTGGATGCAGCCGTCGACGACATGCCACGGCATGGTCAGCTCTTCGCCGTTGTAGTCCTTCCACTGGTCGAGCGTCTTGCCGTCGAACAACAGCTGCCAGCCGTCGGCAATCTCCTCTTTGGTCAGCACATTCTGTTGCGGCGCACATGCAGCGGCAGCGCAGAGCACGAGTCCCAGCCCGCACGCTTGCGCGAGCTTTCTGCGAAAATAAGTTTTAGTCAGCATAATTATGATTGGTTAAATGGTTCCGTGGCCGGGGTTAGGACAAAAATACCTATTATTTATGATTATTCCAGCGCACGTATAGAACTATATAGAGGTTTGACAATCTATATAGCATTACAAATCAGCATTTTACAAACCGAATCCACACCCCGGATTATATAGACTATCCGAAGGTTCAGAGACCGATCCGCGACACCTGCTGCTCGAAATTGTCCCGATCCAGCGCCGCATTGCGGAGTTTGGTGCGGTAGGTATAGACCGTCGCCGAGGCACAGTTGAGCAGCGAAGCGATGTGTCCGCTGTCGGTAATCCCGAGCCGGATGGCCGCCAGAATCCGCAGCTCGGTGGTCAGCGATGCATCGGCGCGGGGCGCAAAATGCGACTCGGGCTGCAGGAGGGCATTGACCTGTTCGATGAACTGCGGGAAGATGTCGAGGAACGAGGAATCGAACGACTGGTAGAACTTCGCATATTCGCCGCTGACGGCCTGCGAGGTGTTCAGCCAGCGCACCAGTTCGTCGACGCCCTTGTTGCGGGCGACGCGGCAGACCTCGCGGCGGAAAGTGTCGATCTGCTTGATGTAATGGACGGAAAGGTCGATATAGTGGCAGACGTAACGGTCTTTGATCCGGTTGGAGTCGACCAGCGCGCCGTTGATCTCGCGGATATGGTCGTTCTTGGCCTGCATCTCGTCGTTCTTCGCCTGTAACTGGGCGCTCATGTCGATCAGCTGCCGGTGGTTGCCGCGCAGGCGGCGGTGCTGCCACAGCACACACCAGAGGATACCGATGAGGACGACCAGGAAGACACCGGCCAACCAGATCGTCGTGGTCATCATGGCCTGCCTTTGGGCGATGTTCGAGGAGATGGCCTCGCTGATCTTGACGGCCGCGGAAGAGGAGACCGGTATGCGCACCATCGACCGGCAGTGCATGGCGTCATCGGACGCGCTGCCCATATAGGCTGCCGCACGGTCGTAATCCTTGCGGTCGAACAGCAGCAGCGCAAGATCGTACAGCGAGGCATAGGAACGGGTGCCGGCACGCAGGTCGGCGACGGACGATTCGGCCAGGTAATAAAGCCGCAGGTCGTCGTCGCCCCACGCCCGCGCGATGCCTGCGAGGCCGTAATAGAGAAGCGCCAGCTCCTGGTAGTCGGGATTTTTGGCCGTATAGGGCTCGAGCAAACGCACGGCCTGCTCGAAGCGGCCGCTGTCGCGCAGAGCGGCGGCGGCGATCCGCGCCTGCGTCCACTCCGACTGCCCGGGCACGGACATGTGCCTGACGCGCATCACCGTATCGCGCCATGCCGACCGCGAAGCCCCGTCCTCGGCTTCGGCCGCACGCCGGGCAGCGATCGAGGAGTAGCGCGAATGCCATGCGGCATACTCCGAAGGGGACATGCCGGCAGTGTCTATCCTGCGGAAAAGTTCTTCGGCAAGCCCCAGCTGCCCGCGGCCCAGCCAGACGTCGATGTCGGCAAGCAGGGCGATGCGGCGGATATCCCCCGACCCGGCAGAGGCGGCCAGCCGGTAAAGGCGGTCGACGTAATAAGCCGCCGAATCCAGTTGGTAGGTCACGTAATTCTGCGACACGGCGAACAGGCGCCACGCCCGGTCGCCGGCGTTGCGGGCACGCGCCACCTCCCGGCGCAGACTGTCGTTCTGCGCCTGCCGCCACTGCTGGTAACGATCCTTGCGGGAAAGTTCCGCATCCAGCCGTTCCAGCGCCGCTTCGGTCTGGAGCGAGTATTTCGGGTGCCGCGTACATCCTGCGAGGAAAATGCACGCCAGAAGCACCCACAGGAAGCCGGATCGGGCGGGAAGGGTTCGCAGCATCATGGTTTCGGGTTTTGTGTCAGACAAAAATAAGACAAAAGCCGTTCAATACAAACTTTCCGGGCATAATTCGTCCGTCCCGCCATGGGTAAGCGCCCCGGCACGACAGGCCCGATGCTACGAAAATTACGGCCAAATGCCTCGCCCCATGCAGAAAAACACCGCACAAGCGGAAAAATATCGAGCAAAACCGTTAACTTCGCAGCAAACGCAAACGACAATGAATACCGAAGCAAACCGCAAGACAGAGTGGGTCGTCGGAATCGGCGAAGCACTCTGGGACATACTGCCCGAAGGGCGGAAGATCGGCGGCGCCCCCGCGAACTTCGCCTACCACATGTCGCAGTTCGGGCTGCACAGCTGCGCGGTCAGCGCCGTCGGCGACGACGAGGCGGGACGCGAACTCCGCAACCAGCTCCGCGAAAAAGGGGTGGGACATATGCTGGAAACGGTGCCGTTCCCGACCGGGACGGTCGAAGTCACGCTCGACGGGGCGGGCATCCCCAGCTACGAGATCCGGCAGGGCGTAGCCTGGGGCAACATACCGTTCACCCCGCAGATCGAGGAGCTCGCCCGGCACACCCGTGCAGCCTGCTTCGGGTCGCTGGCACAGCGCAGCCCCGTATCGCACCGCACGATCGGGCGTTTCCTGGAAACGATGCCCGACGGCGAGGGACAATACAAGGTCTTCGACATCAACCTGCGGCAGCACTTCTACACGCAGCAGGTGGTCGAAGAGTCGCTGCGAAAGTGCAACATCCTGAAGATAAACGACGAGGAGCTGGCCGTGGTCGGCAGCATGTTCGGCATGGAGGGGATGCAGCCCGGGGAGCAGTGCCGCACGCTGCTCGACAGGTACGGGTTGCGGATCGTAATCCTCACCTGCGGTGCCGCCGGGAGTTCGGTATTCGCCCCCGACACCCGGTCATATATCCCCACGCCGCGGGTCGAAGTGGCCGACACGGTCGGCGCAGGGGACTCGTTCACGGCATCGTTCCTGGCCGCCCTGCTCTCGGGGCTCGGCATCGGGGAAGCACACAGGCTGGCCGTGGATGTCGCGGCCCACGTCTGCTCGCAGCACGGCGCCATGCCCCGGCTGCCGGAACGGTTTACCGCTCGGCTGCGCAATGACGGCCCCGCCATACGATAGGGACGACCGGGACGCACGGAAGGGGCATCCCGCCCCGGGCCGCCGCTCCCCTATCCGGCATAACTGTGCATGCCGCCCAACAGGAAATTGACCCCGAAATAGGTGACCAGCACCGAGAGGAACGCCGCGATGCAGAACCAATGGAAAAACAACGGCCGGCGAAACCACGGCAGGGAACCGGCATGCAGGGGCAGCGCATAAACCAGCAGCGTGACGAGCGCCCATACCTCCTTGGGATCCCAGCCCCAGTAGCGTCCCCACGACACATTGGCCCAGACGGCACCGACGAAGATACCGGCGGCGAGGCAGAAGACGGCCGGATAGAGCATCAGCCGGCTGACGGCCTGCAACTGCGCGGCCGCCCCGCGGGCGCGGCGGTGCAGGACGACCCCTGCCACGCCGCCGAACATGACGAACGCCAGCAACGCATAGGCCGCCATGACCAGCATCACATGGATGCAGAGCAGCGGCGAGTCGAGAACCGGCATCAGCTGCGTGATCTGAGGGTTCGACTCCCCCATCATCGAAACCATCAGCGACAGCCCGGCGATCAGGTAACCGAAAGGCAGCAGGAACAGGAAGCGGCGGGCGAAGAGCAGCGTGAGCAGCAGCGTACACCATGCCATGAAGCGCATCGTTTCATAGCCGTTCGAAACAGGCCAGTGGCCGCTGACATAGCCCCGCAGCGCCAGCATCAGCGTAAGATACAGTCCTCCGGCGGCAACGCCCGCAAGGAGCCAGCCCCGGGTTTTCGCCCCGAAAGCCCGCCCGCGCACCATCCGGCGGCAGGCTTCGAGGAATCCTCCGATCCCAATCAGGATGAATGCCGCGGCGAGCGGCAGCGACCAATCGAGCCGGTTATAGAGTTTTTCGGCACGGAAACGCAGCCCGGAAGGCATATGCGCCCCGCCCTCCTTCTGCTGGTAGTTGCGGATCTTGCGCAACACCCCTGCGACCCCCGCCCAATCCCGTTTTACGACCAGTTCGCTGACGTAGTTCATGGCCCGGCCGATAAAGAGCGCCTGCCCGTGAGGCAGCTCCCGCGGCAGGTCGTCGACCTGCGACGCCCAGCGCAGCAGGCTGTCCGAAGGGTCGGTATAGGGAAAAATCCGCAGCATACTGCCCGTGCAGACCATCCCGATGATGTTGAATTTCTCATCGGCCTCGCCCGCCGGACGCCCGGCAGCCCCTTCGAGCCGGTATTCGTTGACCCGGTTGCGGAAATCCGACAGCCGCGCATAACGCCCGCCGACCTCCAGCAGGCGGCGTGCCCCGGCACTCCTGATGCGGATCATCGGTTCGCGTTTCCAGTCGTCGTAATAGAACAGCCAGCCGGAAAGCACCTGCTCGGGCGTAAGTCCCCGGTAGCGGCTCTTCCCGCAGAGTTTCACCGTAAAATCCTTAGCCAGAGTCTGCAACGGACAGATACGGTCGTTGTAGTAGACATACAGGTCGCCCAATTCCGCGGCGACCTCGCGCGGAAGCGTCTGCGGCAAGGTGTCAGCCGCCCGGGCACCCTGTACGGCCGCCGTACAGAGGACAAGGCACAGCGCCGCCTTGCGGAGCGCAGGGCTGCGCAGCAACCGCCTGAAACCCCCGCGCCTGTCGCACAGGAACGCCAGCATGGAAACGAGCAGCAGCCCGTACCCGGCATAGGTGATGCCGATGCCCCACGGATCATACGAAACGGAGAGGGTCGTACCCCGTCCGTCCTCGTCATAGGCGGACTGGTAAAACCGGTAATTCCGGAAAACCAGGATGCGGTTCATGCCGACTTCACCGTGCAGCGACCCGTCGTCGGCCGTCAGGGTGAGAAGGCTGACGAAATCCATCGGCGCACGGGTGCCGGCATAATACTCGATGCGGAAATCGTCCAGCCGGGCCCGGAAGGGCAGTATTTGCTCCGAACCGTCACGGCCGGCGAATGCGGTCGCCCCGGGATCGCCCGTGCGCAGGTGCAACGTCCCCTGCCGGCCGAAGAGCCATGTCACGGAAGCCCCCGCGAGGATGACCGCGAAAGAGAGGTGCAGCAACAGGACGGCGGGCCTGCGCCACAATTTCCGGCGGAACAGGCAGGCCAGCGCCGCGAGGGTGAGGACACCCCAAAGCGCGGCGAACCAGCCCGCGCCGTAGATATGCGCAGCGGCGAAATCCGTACCGTATATCTTTTCAAGTACCGTTGCCGTAACGAGCACCGCCATCACGGCTCCGAGCAGCCCAAAGGCAAGGCGTTTCAACAGTTTCATCCGTTCGTTCGTGTGTGAATGCATCGTCCGGACACGGCAAAGGCCGATGCACGGGGCACCGGCGCTTCGCACATATCCGGGAAGGGTTAGATGGATTCGATGAATTCGACCACCGCGTCGCGGTCGTCCTTGCTCAGCGTGCGGAACTTCTCGACCGACCAGCGGGCGTCGCTCTGCGCCGCGCCATGCCACATGATAGCCTCGATGACCGTCCGCGCACGGCAATCGTGCAGGCGGTCGCTGGCGCCCGTGCACTTCTCGCTCAGGCCACGGCCCCAGAGCGGCGTCGTACGGCACCAGCCCGTGCGGATGTCGTTCACCATGAAGAGCCGGTGCTGCACCATGTCGGAGTAGGGCCAAATCTTCTGGTTAGGATAACGCGGCAGGCGGCTGTCGCCGTCGGCAAAGAAACCGTTGGGGTCGGTAAAGACATCGTCGCCCGTCGTCCAGGTCGGACGGTGGCAGGTGGCACAGCCGATCTCGGTGAAGAGCGCCTTGCCGCGTTTGACGTCCGCATCGTCGAGGTTACGCGCCGCCGGTACGGCCAGACCGCGGTGCCAGACCATGAAGTCGACATAGTCCTCATCGCTCATCTCGACAGGCAGTTCCTTGTTCATCAGATAGTCGTAAATATCCTGCGCGACGTCGCCCGTCTTGTTCCACGCCGGGAAAAGCGTGTAGAAATCCCGCTGCACATCGGCGTCCTTCGACGCTACTTCGGCATAAGCAGCGGTCATGTAGTGGTAACGGCGGTCGGAGCGGGTCACGTTGGTGATGTTCCAGATGGCATTGGCACCCGCCGCATCCTGCAACGGGCCGCGGCTCAGGGCATAGGTATAGCGCAGCGGATGGGTGGTCGTCCCGTAGGTCTTGACCCACTCGCCGTTCTTGAAGATCGCGGGATTGAGCGGCACGCCGTTCTGCTCCTGGCGAACGTACTCGGCTTTCAGGTCGCTGTCCGAAATGGCATCCAGCAAACCCGTACCGTAGATGCCGATGGTCGATTCGAGGCGCACGCGCACCTTGGCATAGGGCACCTCGCCCTTGGCGCCGATCAGCGGTACGTAATAGGCGTCCTCGGGGATCGTCACTTCGGGATAGATCAGGCTGTAAGACTCGCCGTCGGGAAACTTATTGCCCCACTCGTCGGTATACTCCTGCCAGCCGATCATGATCTTCGATTCGTCGATCGGGGCTTTGAACGGCGCCACGGCCCGCGTTTGCGGCATACCGGTGAGCGATGTCAGGTAATTGTCGTCCTCGTCGGTGATGACCAGCAGATAGCCGTTGCCGATCTGGTTGGTGTTGAACGCGCCTTCGATACGCTTGCCGTGGCCGTAGCCCGGGTGGCAGTGCAGGCACGAGGTGCGGATATAGAGCGGCCCGAGGCCGTAGCGTACACCCGACGAGTTGGCCGTGAAGGGTTTTTCGAACAGCGCCTCGCCGTTCAGGAAACGCTGCGTCATCGCGGCGTCGTCATCGACGACCGGCGTAGGCTGCTCGTAGGCCACCGACGTGGTGTTGAAAGCCGTGCCGAGCTTGCCGCCGGCGTAATACTCCTCGGGAACGGGGTCGGGATTCGGATCGGGGGCGGGATCCGTCCCCTTGTCATCAGCGCACGCGGCAGCCATCAGGGCTGCCGACATGCACAGGCTGTAAATCAAGTGCTTTTTCATTGCTGAAAATGGTTATTTTTCGACCGACAGTGCCGTCAGCGCCTTCGTAAGCGCGTTCACAAGGTCGTTATTGCAATAGGTGGCGGCATCCTTCCATGCCTGTGCCGTACGGTTGTCGACGAACGGGGCCGGGCAGGCCTGGATCTTTTCGATCGCCGTGGAAATCGCATTGCGAACCTCCGTATCGAGGACGGGGTCGACCACCTCGATCCAGTCGCTCACCGAAGCGTCGCCGGAGGTCATGCCCTGGTAGGTGTTCCGGATGCTGATGATGTTGTCGATGAAATCGGTCTTCGAATTCTGGCTGTAAGGCGACTCGATGTAATTGATATCCTCGGAGCTGGTTCCGTTGGCCGGACGGCCGATCTTCTGCGAGCCGACCTCCGTAGCGATGTCGATGCAGCCCTGGATGATCTCCTCGGCGGCATCCTTATAGTTGCGGTACTTGCTGCCGCCCTTCCCCGAATTGCGCATCGAAGCGCCGTAGTCGAAGGTCGGCTCCAGTTCGGCATCGCCCAGGATCGTCTGCTTCTCTTCGGTGACATTGTCCAGCCCCGCCCACGAAGCTTCGAGGCGTACGCACATGTTGCACAGATCGTTGGCCACACCGACCAGGTATACCAGCTGAGGACGGGTGTATTTGCCGAGGGCGCGGGGGCCCGCATTCTCGAAAAGCATGTATTCCAACGCATGGAACCCGAGCAGGCCGTAACCCAGATTGGCGCTGACATAATCGGGATTCCTCTCGATCTCGGCCATCATACTGTTGTTGTTCAGCAGGTTCTGAAGCGCCGTGCCGTCCAGCGGCCAGGAGTCGATATGCGGGTCGATGTCGTAATCGGCCGCAGCGCCGTAAAGGTAGGCCTCGCTGAGCTCCCAGTGCTTGCGCGTGGTGATCCAGTCGTTGCAGGCGGCCTGCACCAGCGGGGTCGTAAGGGTTCCCGCGTCGAAAGCCTCCAGCATGGCCTCGCAATCCTCCTGCAAGGCGATGCTCCCGTCGGCCAGGGCCTTATAGGTCGGAATCACGTTATTGTCGACGAAATCTACGGCAGCATCCTTGAGCGCCTCTTCACGCTCGTCGGCAAACGTGTAATCGCCGTCGCTGTCGCTGCACGATGCGGCCCCGAGCGCCAGGACGAGTGCCGCGGCTGCATAAACGGAATTTTTGAACAGATTTTTCATATTCTCATTATGATTTGGTTAACGTCTGAAAAAGCCGGAATAGGCGATCCCCAGCGAAAGGGAGGGCTCGTTGTTGAAACGCCCCGTGCGGGTCTCCCCGGTGGCGGAGTCGGTGTAGTCGTACGACCGGAGCAGGCCGATGCCGTACTCGGCCTTGATGACAATGTTCTTGATCGGGTAATAGTTGAACCCGACGGCTACCCGCTGGCGGCCGCACCAGTCCTGGCGGATCACCGACTTGGCGGTATCGAACATCGAATCGTAGAACTCATAGCGGCCGAAGACGTAGAAGCGGTGTCCCCTCTCCTTGAGCTTGCGTATCTGCGAGAAGATGTCGTAACCGGCTTCCACCCCCGTGGCGATGGCGTCCGAACCCACATATTGCTTGGGCGAGGGCGATGCGTTGGGCATATCGCGGTTGAACTGGGAAATCTTGTCCGAATTGGTCAGGTGCCCGTAGTCGAAGTTACCGCGAACGATCCAGTTATGGGCATCGTAGAGGAAATCGAAGGCGCCGATCATCACCGTACCCTTCACGTCCTTGTATCTGTCCGCACCGGTACGGTTGGCACTCAGGGTATTGCTGAAACTGTTGCCCGCATAGCCGCTCAGGCTCAGGCGCAAGCCCGGGACGGAGTAGTTGTCGATGCGGAACGCCCCGGCATAGGCATTGGCGATCTTGAATTCGTAGGGGCTTCCGGCACCGCCGCTGACCCAACCGTTGTCGCCGAACCGGTCGGAATCCAGTCCCGGCAGGAACATCACCTCGTAACGCCAGTCACCGGCACGTCCCCAGAGGCTGATGCCCGTTTCGTGCCATGTGCAGGGCAGGATCGTATTCTCGCCCTCGGGACGGTAGACCCCGAAGAACTCGGTGGGCATGTGGTGCTGGTTGGTTCCGCCGACGGGCACGATCATATGCCCCAGCCGCAGGTTGAAGGCCGGGCTGAAGCTTTTCTGGAGCCAGAACTGTTCGAGGGCGACCTCGCCGCCGCGTTCGATCTCCGACTCATACTCGCCGCCCTCCTCGAATTCGGTTTCGAAGGCGCTCTCCGTGCCGCCGTGCTCGAATTCGATCTCGGTGCCCATCGACCAGCCGCGCCCGAAATCGTAGCCCAGGTAGATGACCACGTGCGGGAGGTCGAAGCGACCGTGGCTTTTGTCATTCTTGTACTTGTCAGGGCTGATATAACGCAGGTAGTTGTCGCTGAAGAAATTGCGCGTCATGACGGCCTCGCCGTACCCGCCTACGGTCAGCCGTGAGGGTTTGTCGGCCTCTTTGCTGACGGCGGTCTTCACTTCGGAAGAGAGCTCGGCCCGGATCTCCGACAGGAGTTCGGCTTTCAGCTGTGCCTTCAGCTCGGCATTGGCAGCCGAATCGGCCGCGGCCGCAGGTTCGGGGGCGTTCACGGCTTCCTGCGCATGCAGGGTAACACCCGCCAGTAATAAAATAGGGGTAAACAGTAAAATTCCAAGACGCATAGGCTCTCCGTTTATTTTGTTTGCGGTGGCAAAGTTAAGGTGCCCGCCGAGCCCGGGCAATTCCCTGTTTTAGGTAATTTTCGGGACAGAATAATAACATGTAGGTATTGCTCCCGACGGTAGGGGAATGCGGCGGGTGCCGGTCGTTTCGCCGGCGTTTTTTGCCGTTTCGCCGGAAACGGGCATACACGAACCCGCAACCGGCCCCGTTTTTACCACGAACGGGTGCAATTATACCTTCCGGCAGCGGAGGCTTAGCGGGTTTTTTCGTATCTTTGCATATCCCTCATTAAAGACAACCTCTCCGGTATGAAAAAAAAGAAATGGATCATCACGTCCGTCATCCTCGTAGTATTCTGTACAGGGCTGGTCGTTTACAACCACTACCGCGGCAGTTCGTCAGCCGCCGACGCCGACCCGTCGGAAATCAGCATACCCCGGAAAAGCAGCGTCCTGAACGTCAACGGGCTCGTCGTGCGGCCGCAAACCCTCACGGACGGAATCACCTCGGTGGGCAGCCTGCTCCCCGACGAGGAGGTAGACCTCTCGTTCGAGACCTCGGGCAAGATCGTCTCGATCAACTTCCAGGAAGGCTCGACCGTCCGCAAGGGCGAATTGCTGGCCAAAGTCAACGACAAACCGCTGCTGGCACAGCTGTCGCGCTACGAAGCGCAGCTCAAACTGGCCGAAGACCGTGTTTACCGCCAGAGCGCCCTGCTCGAAAAGGACGCCGTCAGCCAGGAAGCCTACGAACAGGCCCGCACCGAACTGGCGATGCTCAACGCCGACATCGACATCGTGCGTTCGAACATCGCGCTCACGGAGCTGCACGCCCCGTTCGACGGCGTGATCGGCCTGCGCAACGTCAGCGAAGGCGCCTATGCCTCGCCGAGCGTCGTGGTGGCCAAGCTGACCAAAATCAAACCGCTGAAGATCGACCTTTCCGTCCCGGAGCGCTACGCCAGCCAGATAAAACCCGGGACGCGCCTCACGTTCACGGTCGAGGGGTACAACGAGACGTTCCACGCCGAGGTATATGCCACCGAGTCGAAGATCGACCCGAATACTCACTATTTCTCGGTGCGTGCGCACTACCCCAATACGCGGGGCAGGCTGCTGCCCGGACGCTTCGTAAGCGTAAAGATCCGGATGCACGACATTCCCGACGCCATCGCCATCCCGACGCAGGCCGTCGTCCCCGAGATGGGCGTGGACAAGGTATTCCTCTACAAGGGCGGCAAAGCCCACGCCGTAGCCATAAAAACCGGGCTGAGGACGGAATCGCGGATACAGGTCGTCGAGGGGTTGGCCCCGGGCGACACGCTGATCGTCTCCGGCACGCTCCAGCTGCGTGAAGGGCTCCCCGTAAAACTCGACACCGTCGAATAAAACCGCCGCCGCATGAATATTTCCGAACTGAGCATCCGGCGGCCGGTAATGGCATCGGTGCTGACGATCATCATCCTGCTATTCGGTTTCATCGGGTACAGCTACCTCGGCGTACGCGAATACCCGAGTGTCGACAATCCCATCATCTCGGTGACGTGCTCCTATCCGGGAGCCAATGCCGATGTGATCGAGAACCAGATCACCGAGCCGCTCGAACAGAACATAAACGGCATCCCGGGCATCCGCTCGATGTCGAGCGTCAGCAGCCAGGGACAGAGCCGCATCACGGTCGAATTCGAACTCTCGGTAGACCTGGAAACCGCGGCCAACGACGTGCGCGACAAAGTGTCGCGCGCCCAGCGCTACCTGCCCCGCGACTGCGACCCTCCGACGGTCACCAAAGCCGATGCCGACGCCACGCCGATCCTGATGGTAACCATCCAGAGCGACAAACGTTCGCTGCTGGAACTGAGCGAGATCGCCGACCTGACGGTCAAGGAGCAGCTGCAGACGATCAACAACGTCAGCGGCGTGCAGATATGGGGTGAGAAACGCTACTCGATGCGCCTGTGGCTCGACCCGGCCAAGATGGCCGGATATGGCATTACGCCCGTGGACATCAAGAACGCCCTCGACCGCGAAAACGTAGAGCTTCCCTCGGGCAGCATCGAAGGCAACACTACCGAGCTGACGATCCGCACGATGGGGCTGATGCACACCACGCAGGAGTTCAACGACCTGGTCGTACGCGAAGCCTCCAACCGCATCATCCGCCTGAGCGATGTGGGACGCGCCGAACTGGGTCCCCAGGATACGCGCAGCTACATGAAGATGAACGGCATCCCGATGGTGGGCGTCGTGGTGATCCCCCAGCCGGGAGCCAACCACATCGACATCGCCGATGCGGTTTACCAGCGCATGGAGACGATGAAGAAAGACCTGCCGGACGACGTGGTGACCTCCTACGGGTTCGACAACACGCGCTTCATCCGCGCCTCGATCGACGAGGTGCGACAGACCGTCTACGAGGCCTTCATCCTGGTCATCATCATCATCTTCCTCTTCCTGCGCAACTGGCGCGTGACGCTCATCCCGTGCATCGTGATCCCGGTCTCGCTCATCGGCACGTTCTTCCTGATGTACGTCGCCGGGTTCTCGATCAACGTGCTGTCGATGCTGGCCGTGGTGCTCTCGGTCGGGCTGGTGGTCGACGATGCCATCGTGATGACCGAGAACATCTACATCCGCATCGAACGCGGCATGACGCCCAAGGAGGCCGGCATCGAAGGCGCCAAGGAGATCTTCTTCGCCGTCATCTCGACGTCGGTCACGCTGATCGCCGTGTTCTTCCCGATCGTCTTCATGGAAGGCATGACCGGCCGCCTGTTCCGCGAATTCAGCATGGTGATCTCGGGCGCGGTGGTCATCTCGACCTTCGCTGCGCTGACCATCACCCCGATGCTGGCGACCAAACTGTTGGTGCGGCAGGAGCGCAAAAGCTGGTTTTACAGCAAGACCGAACCCTTCTTCGTGGGAATGAACAACTTTTACCAGCGCACGCTGGCCGGGTTCCTGCGGCGGCGCTGGCTGGCATTGCCGCTCATTGCCCTGATGATCGGACTGATCGGCTGGCTGTGGCGGGCCATCCCGGCGGAAATGGCGCCGCTCGAAGACCGCTCGCAGATTTCGATCAACACCCGCGGGTCGGAAGGCGCCACCTACGAATACCTGCGCGACTACACCGAGGATATCAACCGCCTGGTCGATTCGCTCGTACCCGAGGCCCAGTCGGTCACGGCGCGCGTATCGAGCGGCTCGGGTAACGTCCGGATCGCCCTGACCGACATCTCGACCCGCAAACGCTCGCAGATGGAGATCGCCGAGGAGCTTTCGGCGGCCGTACGTACCAAGACCAAGGCCCGCGCCTTCGTGCAGCAGCAGAGCACCTTCGGCGGCCGCCGCGGCAACATGCCCGTGCAGTACGTCCTGCAGGCCACCGGCATCGAACGGTTGCAGGAGGTGCTGCCCGAATTCATGCGCAAGGTCTACGAAAGCCCCGTGTTCCAGATGGCCGACGTCGACCTGAAATTCAGCAAGCCCGAGGCGCGCATCATCATCAACCGCGACAAGTCGAACCTGCTGGGCGTCTCGACGCGCGACATCGCCCAGACGCTCCAGTACGGGCTCAGCGGCCAGCGTATGGGCTACTTCTACATGAACGGCAAGCAGTACGAGATACTGGCCGAAATCAACCGCCAGCAACGCAACAAGCCCGCCGACCTGCGGTCGATCTACGTACGCAGCGACAAGGGCGAGATGATCCAGCTGGACAACCTGATCGCACTGGAAGAGAACGTCGCCCCGCCGCAATTGTACCACTACAACCGGTTCCTCTCGGCGACCGTATCGGCCGGGCTGGCGAAGGGCAAGACCATCGGGCAGGGGCTCGACGAGATGGATCGCATCGCCGCCGAAACGCTCGGCGACGATTTCCGCACGGCGCTGGCCGGCGACTCGAAGGAGTTCCGTGAAAGTTCGTCGAGCCTGATGTTCGCCTTCCTGCTGGCCATCCTGCTGATCTACCTGATCCTCGCGGCGCAGTTCGAGAGCTTCAAAGACCCGCTGGTCATCATGCTCACCGTGCCGCTGGCCATTGCGGGGGCACTGGTATTCATGGCCGCCAACGGGCAGACGATGAACATCTTCAGCCAGATCGGCATCATCATGCTCATCGGCCTGGTGGCCAAGAACGGCATCCTCATCGTGGAGTTCGCCAACCAGAAGCAGGAAGCGGGAATCGACAAACTGCACGCCATCGAGGAAGCCTCGCTGCAACGCCTGCGCCCGATCCTGATGACGAGCGCCTCGACCATACTCGGCCTGCTGCCGCTGACCGTCGCCACGGGCGAAGGTGCCAACGGACGTATCGCCATGGGTATCGCCGTAGTGGGCGGTATGGTGGTATCCACCCTGCTGACGCTCTACATCGTCCCGGCAATATACAGCTACGTATCGACAGACCGGAGTAAGAAACAGAAATAAGGAAGCCCAATGAAACGAGTGATTTTATCGGCCCTGGCCGCGGGGATTTTCGCAACGGCGGCGGCACAGGAGGAGCTGACCCTCCGCAAGTGCCTGGAAATAGGGTTGGAAAACAACTACGACATACGCATCGTGCGCAATGAGGAGCGCATCAGCGACAACAATGCCACGGCGGCAAATGCCGGCATGGTGCCGACGATCGACTTCGAGGCGGGTTATTCGGGGGCGCTGGACAACGAGCGCACCACACCGCGCGAAGGGGACGCATGGTCGGACAACGGCATCTACGACCAGACGTTCAACGCCGGGATCAACCTCAACTGGACGATTTTCGACGGATTCCGCATCCGCACCAACTACAAAAAGCTCAAAGAGATGCAGGAGATGGGCACTGTCCGCACCCGCATCACGATCGAGGACTTCGTAGCCAGCCTGACGGCCGAATACTACAATTACGTCCAGCAAACGCTGCGCCTGCAGAATTTCCGCTATGCCGTGGCGCTTTCGCGCGAGCGGCTGCGCATCACCGAAGCGCGGGTCAGCGTCGGCAATTTCTCGCGCCTCGACCTGTTGCAGGCACGCGTGGACTTCAATGCCGACAGTTCGAAATATATGTCCCAGCAGGAGCTGGTTTCGGCTTCGCGCATCCGCATCAACGAACTGCTGGCCAACAAGGACGTCAACGAAATGCTCTGTATCCGCGACTCGGTGATCGAGGTCAACGGCGAGCTCAAATGGGAGGAGCTGCTGGCACAGACGCTCGACACGAATGCCTCTCTGCTGCTGGCAGGGCATGACAATGTGCTGGCCGAACTCGACCTGAAAACCGTGCAGGCGCGCAACTACCCCTATCTGAACCTGACGACGGGATACGGCTACACCTACAACCGTTTCGGGAACGGGACGACCCGGTCGCGCGGGACGCTGGGACTGAACGCCGGGGTGAAACTCGGCATCACGATCTTCGACGGCAACCGCCGCCGGGAGCAGCGCAACGCTCGCATCGACGTGGAAAATGCGCAGCTCACGCGCGAAAGGCTCGAGCAGTCGCTGCGTGCCAACCTGTCGAACTTCTGGCAGGCCTACCGCAATAACCTCGAGGTGATCCAATTGGAAAAAGAGAACCTGATCGCCGCCAAGGAGAACTACGAGATCGCCATGGAGCGTTACCTGCTGGGCGACCTGCCGGGCATCGAGATGCGCGAAGCGCAGAAGAGCCTGCTCGATGCCGAAGAGCGCATCCTCACGGCGAAATACAATACGAAGGTTTGCGAAATATCGTTGCAGCAGATCAGCGGCAACGTCATGACTTACATGGAATAAACCCGCGGTTCATTATTTCTCGCCTTGGGGCATCGGAGAACGGGCGGAGAGGAAATCGCAGAACGGCTGCCTGTAATTCCCGCAGACAGGGATATACTCCTTGCGAAGACGATGCGGTTGCGGCCGATCACGCGGATTCCGGCGGGCAAGTCCCCCTCGCAAAACAAGGGTGCCCGGCGTGCATTACGCCGGGCACCCTCTCCTACCCAACCTGTCCGGGCCCTGCCCGGACATCGTTACCCGTTACAAATCGATACGCTTGCAGGACGCACCCGCCACATCGAAGGGCTTGTCCACGCCGGGTAACGAAACCTTATGTTTTTTTTCATCCATATTGACAACGATATAGACCTTGCGGCCGTCCGGCTTCCGCCACTCGGCAGCCAGCACCGACGCGTCATCGCCGAACCCCGGAATCTTCACGATGGGGTTGTCGCCCGTCGGGGTGAGCTCGCGGATGAAGAGGCCGCCGTACACGACATCGTGCAGGCTGCGGCGGAAATCCATGAGCGTCTTCATGAAACGCGCCTCGCTGACGGCCTGTTCCGACATCAGCGGGATGGGGTCGACCCACCCGATCTGCGAACCCCACAACAACGCCTTCGCCAGTTCGTAACGGAAGTCGCCCAGCGACATCTTATCCGCCTCGCTCGGCGTATAGGTGAAGGCGCTGGTGACGGCACGGTCGGAATAGACCATCGGGAACACCGGCCGGATGATGCAGTTGTCCTCCTCATGGGGCGTATTGACGACCAGCAGCATGTCGAACAGGTCGATATAGCACTCGGCATTCTCCTCGCTGGTCAGGATCCTGTCCTCGAGCAGGTGGTGTGCGCGGATCTCGCCGATAAGCCTGCGGTAGCCGTCGTACCAGAAATCACCGCCCCCGACCGGATGGCCGTGCGCCTCGTTCCAACAGGGTTCGGGCGCCGCCGCAGCGATCTGGTCGATATAGATTCCGTTCACCCCGATCGCGTGTTGCAGGCTGTCCACCAGCCCGATGATCTTCCGGTGCCAGATATCCGTCGAGGGGCAGGTCACCGTATTGAGGACTTTCGACGTGGGGTAAATCTCGGTATAGAGCGAACCGTCGGGTTTACGGCACGACGCGTCGTAACCGCGGTCGCGCTTATAGCTGTCGGCCGCCGGATCCCAGAGCCGGCCGTTGATATAGGGCGTCACACGCGCCCCCAGAAGCTGGGCGTCACGCACCATCCCTGCAAAACGCTCCTGTGCGGGCAGGTAATCGGGATAATGGGTATCGTAGGGGTAATGATGCCAGAAATACCAGTGCACACCCAGCCCTTGCCCGAAATACCGGGCGGCACGCCGGACGGCATCGTACGTCTGGTCGGTCACATGCTTGGCACGCACCCACGCGTCGGCATCGTAACACCACTGCGGGATATTGCGCGAGGCGAGCGGCTTGCTGCCCCATTCGGTCGTGAAGGTAAACGGACGGTACCACCTGACAACGGCATCTTCCCAACCCTTCGGCGTGAAACCCGTGACCGAGACCCACGGCAGGCGGAACGTCCCGTCCGCGATCCATCCGGCCGAAGCGGGAATGGCATCGCTCAATGCAACCGTCGTCGGCGTACACTGCGCCGAATAGGTCTTTCCGCAGCCGCGGCGGTCTTCCGTCCCGTAATAGAAGGCACCCTCGGCATTGTGTACCACGAGGAACTGCATGGCGGAGGCATGCGACGGGTAACGGGCTTCGAACGTAGCGATGTCGAGCGGCTTCTCGACGCCCCAGCCTTCGGTGGTGATGATCCTGCCGTCTTCGGGGCGTTCGATCACGACATTGGGGAATTTCAGATCCGTGACCAGCCACCCGGCGGGTAGGTCGGCCTCTATGTTCCATTGCAGCAGCTCGCCGCCGTCGGGAAGCGTCACGTACATCCGCACGGGATATTTCACCGGCGAGTAGTCCAACGTCAGCTCCCACGTGAACACCAAAGTTTTGGCCTGGGCGTCATCGCGGACTTGCACCCCGCGGTAAACGGCATGTTCGGGTTTCAACTCCGGATTTTCTCCCTGGGAACCTTTGTATATCAGGATCCACGGCGTTTCGTTCTTGCCTGCTCCGACGACCTGTTTCCCGTTGAGCACCAGTTTCTCGATGTCGAAGCTTCCGCTCCCGCTGAAAACGGCCTCGACCGCACCGTTCGACAGGGTGTAGTCTTCGCCGGTACGGCTTGCGGCCGTTTTATCCTGTGCGAATATTTGCGTGTGTAGCAGGAGGCCCGCCACCAGCATACAACAATTTCTAATCATCATTTATTCCGGGTATTTTATTGAATTTTCAACTCAGCGCAGTTCCATGCGGTGCGGCCGGCGTAGCCGGATGCGGGCATAAACGGCAAATATAATATACATAGGTATACCCTGTTAGCCGGTAAGCCCGAAAGTTTACAGGGCAAAAATAAGCAAAAATATTTTACTTACAAACCCAAAAACAGTAAAAAACTTTTCGAATCATTGAAGCGGCAAAAATCAGGGGAGGCAACTATTTCCCGGCAGGAATGATTCGAGAAGAGATGAAACATAAAAATATAAGATATTGTATTACAAAATTTTAACAGCCAAGACCATCTTAATCCGTTAGCCCAAAGCCAAGTAGCTGATAAAAAGGACATTACTTTTTCACAAATATTTCACAGCCCTAAAAACATCAACAACATATTGAAAATCAACATATTATACACACAAATCCAAGGACATGCAAATCGCACCGCACCCCTTTAAAGTAAAAAAACTTATCAAAAATAGTAATGATAATAATTTTATTGTTATATTTGTTACCGGATAATGAATACTTTTAACTGAATTTCACAAAAAAAAAGTACCACACAGGCCGTATGTTGTCGTATATCAAGTTCTTTCGGCATTGACGGCCATATCGGCAGACGAATTATACAACCGACTAATTATTCACCATACCTAAAAACTAAAACGTGCCTATGGTAAAACAGACGAGACCCGAACTATTGACTTCCTGAAAAACACTAATCCAAAGTGCTTCTAGCCAAGCAAGGATCAATCCAACACGTACGGGCCCGCGGCGCCCGACCGACGCCCGAACCGTACAAATCTACATTAAGTAATTATAAATGAGGAAATATGACAATGACTATACAAAAGCTCTTTTGTAAAATAATGCTCCGGTCATTCGTGTTGATACTGGGGCTTATATCGGTTACGGAATTGAGCGCAAATCCCGAATTTGTGTATTCCGCAAGCAGCCTGGAATCGTCTGTTACCGCCCCGCAAGGGGGGGGGGAACGTCAAGATGACCGGACGCGTCCTGGACGAGACCAAGGCGGGTGTACCGGGAGCCACCGTGATCGTCAAGGGCAGTACCCGCGGTGTCATCACGGGTAATGACGGTACCTTCTCGATCGACGTAAAGCCGACCGATGTAATCGAGATTTCGTACCTGGGTTATGAAACCCAGAGCATTCCCGTCGGAACGAAGACCAACATCGTGACCGAGCTGGTGCGCAAGGTTTCCGAACTGGAGGCGGTAACCGTAGTCGCATACGGTAAACAGCGCAAGGAGAGTATCATCGGCGCCATCAACACCATCGACGCCGGCGAACTGGAAGTGGCAAGCGGCTCGCTCTCTTCGAACCTCGCCGGCAAACTGGCGGGTATCGTCGTGATGCAGCGTACGGGCGAACCCGGATCGAGCGCCGAGTTCTGGATCCGCGGACAGAGTACGTTCGGTGCCAAAACCACCCCGCTGGTGCTCGTCGACGGTATCGAGCGCGACATGGACTTTGTCGACGCGGACGACATCGCCACGTTCTCCATCCTGAAGGACGCAACGGCGACCGCCCTCTACGGTGTGCGCGGTGCGAACGGCATCATCCTGATCACCACCAAACGAGGCACCGAAATGACGGCGCCCCAGATCCGCGTCAAGGCCGAATTCGGCATTACGCAGCCTGTCCAGCTGCCCGAGCTGGCGAACGCTTCGCAGTGGATCGACTACTACAACGAACTCTACCGCGACAGCGGCAGCACCGAGATGCCGATTTCGGACTACGCCCGCCAGATGTACCTGAGCGGCCGCGACCCCGACCTCTATCCGAACGTCGACTGGGTCAACACCATCTTCAAGGACTTGGCCATGACCGGCCGCGTACACGCGAGCGTCACGGGCGGCTCCCCGAAAATCCGTTACTACGTTTCGGCATCCTACTACACGGAAGGCGGTATGTTCAATGTCGCTGACAACGACCGTTACAATGCCCAGATGAACTTCAACAAGTACAGCTTCCGCTCGAACATCGACATCGACATTACCAAGTCGACGCAGCTGGGCCTTTCGCTCTCCACGCAGTATACGACCAAAAACGCTCCCTGCACGACCACGAACGACCTGTACGCCTACACGATGTACGTTACCCCCGTGGCTACGCCGACCGTATTTTCGAACGGCATGCTGGCAATCCCGCAGGAGTCGGGCTCGGTCAACCCCTACAACATGCTGAACAACACCGGATACCGGCGCTACAACACCATGGTGGCGCAGTCCCTGCTGTCGCTGACGCAGGATTTCTCGGACATCATCACCCCCGGCCTGAAAGCCAATGTAAAATTCGCATGGGATGCACAGAACGCAACCCTCCTGGAGCGCGCAATGTCCCCCGTGACCTATTATGCCACCGGGCGCGACGAAAACGGCGAACTGATGCTGACCGCTGCCAACCCCAACGGCAGCAACTACATGCGCCTCGCGACATCGGACTCGTCGGGTACGACGGCCATCAATTTCGAGGGCTCGCTTATCTATGAGCGCCTCTTCGCGGAAGACCACCGCGTAAGCGGCATGTTCCTCTACTCGGTACGCAGCAAATCCAAGAACAGGCCCGTCAATTACATCGACGCCTACCCGACAAAGAACATGGGTATCGCCGGGCGTTTCACCTACGCCTTCCGCGACAAGTATTTCGCCGAGTTCAACTTCGGTTACAACGGTTCAGAGAACTTCGCCCCCGGCAAGCGCTACGGCTTCTTCCCCTCGTACGCCGTAGGATACATGATCAGCAACGAAAAATTCTGGGAGCCGCTGCGCGACAAGGTCAACATCCTGAAAATCCGCGCCTCGTACGGTAAGATCGGTAACGACGAGATCGGCGGCAGCCGCCGTTTCGCCTACAATACGACCATGAACACCAATGCCGGCGGGTTCACTTTCGGCGACCTGGGACAGACCAACCTGCCCGGCTATTCGACCGGCGAGTACGGCAACCCGGACGTTGCCTGGGAAGAGGCGACGAAGGCCGACGTCGGTATCGAGCTGGGGCTGTTCAACAAGATCAAGATCCAGGCGGACTATTTCTATGAGAAACGCGAAGGCATCTTCATCCAGCGCGAATCCACCCCGTCGGTGGTCGGCACGAAAACGGCGCAGTGGGTCAACCTCGGCCGCATGAAGAACCAGGGTTTCGACATGTCGCTCGAATTCGACCACAGCTTCAACAAGGATTTCAGCATATCGGCACGCGGTAACTTCACCTACAACCGCAACAAGAAACTCTACGACGACAAACCCGACCAGATCTGGAAATACCAGAACCTCGCCGGCTTTGCCAACAACCAGCAGTTCGGCCTGATCGCCGAAGGCCTGTTCGAGTCGGAAGAGGACATCGCCAACTGGCCCAAGCAGGATTTCGGCACCGTGCGCCCGGGTGACATCAAGTACCGCGACGTCAACGGCGACGGCGTGGTCAACACCTTCGACAAGGTGGCCATCGGCTATACGCTCGTACCGGAGATCAACTACGGTTTCGGCGCCAGCGTCAAATGGAAAGGCATCGACGTATCGGTATTCTTCTCGGGCGTGGGCCACGTGACCCGCATCATCCAGGGACAGAACCTCTTCGGCGCTTCGTCGACGATCCTCCGCATGGGACAGATCTTCGAAGATGTGGCCAAGAACCGCTGGACGCTCGACAACCAGAATCCCAACGCCCCCTACCCCCGCCTGTCGCTCAACAAGGTGGACAACAACCAGCAACTTTCGACCTACTGGCAGCGCGACATGAGCTTCATGCGTCTGAAAGATGCGGAGATCGGCTATACGCTCCCCGAAAGCATGACCAAGAAATGGGGCCTGTCCAAGATCAGGTTCTATATCCAGGGAAAGAACCTGGTTACATTCAGCGATTTCAAACTCTGGGATCCCGAGGTAAATGCAAATTACGGTAATGTATACCCCCTCATACGTACCTTTGCAATCGGTGCAAATGTCAACTTCTAAAAAAGGATAAGCAATGAAAAAAATACGAATATTCGCAACCGCCCTGTTACTGGCCTTTACGCTGTCCTCCTGCGAGTCGTTCTTCGACGTGGAACTGGACGACCAGGCCAAGATCGAGGATATTTTCCGGCAGAAAACGGAAGTCCAGAAATACCTGAGCCACCTTTACTCCTACATTCCCCAGGAGGAAGAGGTCGTAGGCATGCACGGCTGGACGGTAGGACGTGCGGACGAGTCGTTGTTCTCGTGGTACCAGTGGGTCTACTACACCCAGTTCAGAACCGGCAACTACAGCAGCGCCACGACCAACTTCAATTACTGGCCGGATTACTACATCGGCATCAACCAGTGCTCCATCTTCCTGAAATATATCGACCTCGACAAGGAAGACACCCCGGCGACCCTCGCATACATGAAGGCCGAGGCCCGTTTCCTGCGCGCCTACTACTATTTCCTGCTGTTCCGCCAATACGGCCCGGTATTCATCTGGGGCGACCAGATCGCCGACGAGACGATCGACGGCAAGACCGTAGACCGCCACACCGTACAGCAGAACATCGACTTCATGGTCGGGGAGCTCGACGCGATCAAGAACGACCTGCCGGTACGCACCGACGACATCGGTATCGACGGCAAGCAGTGGGCCGGCCGTGTTACGCGCGGTGCAGCCCTGGCATTGAAATCGCGCATACTGCTTTATGCCGCATCGCCGTTATATAACGGGTGCGACCTTTACAAAGGCCAGATGCAGAACATACGCGGTGAATTCCTCTTCCCGCAGAGCAAGGATGAAACCAAATGGGAAGCAGCCGCACAGGCAGCCTGGGATGTCATCGAACTGGCAGAAACGGGCTTATACGATCTCTATAAGGACACGGAACAGACCGACGAATTCACGCGTTACATGTCCTCTTATCAGGGCGTAAGGCTGAAGCCCTGGAACAAGGAGACCATCTGGGGATGGTGGAGCCGCTCGGGCGGTTATTCGTGGCTGGGCGGCACGGGCGGTCTGCTGGCATGCGCCATGCCGGGCATGACGGGTGCTTCGGGCGCCGTTTACCAGGGTTACGGCGGTATCCAGCCTTCGCTGAAGCTGGTCGACAGCTATCCGATGTACACGACGGGACGCTATCCCGTGACAGGCTACCAGGGTGAGAACGACATGTCGAAACCCATCGTCGATCCGCAATCGGGTTATCAGGCGACCGGATTCACCGATGGGTACAAGCAGCCCGGTATCGACTGGGGCGACGGCATCAAGGCCCATAACAGCTGTATCAACCGTGATCCCCGTTATTATGCCTGCCTGGTGCCCAACGGCTTCTGGTGGCCCAACAAGACGGAGAACATCAAGTTCACCTGCTACAACAATGACGCCTGCACCAATAAGTGGAATGCAGGTGAAGGCGGCGGTATCACCCGCGTAGGTTATGTATGGCGCCGTCTTTACGAAACCAACAAATCGTTGCGCGAGGCTACCGACTATACCACGATGAAAACGGTTTACCCGGCGTTCCGCCTGGCGGAGATCTACCTCAACTATGCCGAGGCCTGCAACGAAAAGCCCCAGCGCGACGAAGCCGCAGCGCTCGAATACCTGAACAAGGTGCGCGAACGCGTGGGCCTGAATAAGATCCAGGAGGCCTATCCCGAGATCCGCGGCAACCAGGAGCTGCTCCGCTGGTGCATCCAGAAGGAGCGCATGGTAGAGTTCGGACTGGAAGCGATGCGCCACTACGACGCCTGCCGCTGGATGATCGCCAAGAAGGAATACCCGAGCGAGAACTGGACGCTGCACGTAAGCGCCACCACGTACGAAGAGTCTTACGAACGCGTGTCCAACGACTACGTCGGTTCGCCCGCCGTTTTCCGCGACAAGGATTACCTCCATCCTATCAATGCGACACAGATGGCCGAAATGACCAACATGACCCAGAATTACGGACATTAATAAATGCTCGAACCTATGAAAATAAATATGTGGAAACTGTTGCTTGCAGGACTGTTTGCTTCGGCCGCCCTGGCCGGCTGCGAGGACAATCGCAACAACTTCATGGTAGACGATACGATTTCATTTGTCAATGAGGAGCAATATGCCGGCGTATCGGTTTATAATGGAAAATATGAATTGGCAATATTGAAGAACGGCAAGGGACAACAGAGTGCCAAAGCGCTCCTCAGTGTTTCGGAAACTGCCCTGGCCGAATACAACACGGCCAACGGCACCAACTATGCGGTGCTGCCGGCGAATTGCTACAAACTCTCTTCTTCGACGGTCGGCTTTTCGGACGGCGACACCCGTAAATTCGTCGAGGTTACGTGGGACGACGCAGCCATCTTCGCCCTGGGCGAGGGTACGGAGTATGCGATTCCGCTCGAACTCACCGTCGCCAACGACGCGCTGGCCGTCGATGCAAACCGCAATGTGAAGATCATCAATCCCAAACGCGCCTCGATCGGCATGGAGAGGGAGCTGGCGGCATCGTTCCATCCCACCGCTACGCACGAGGTGATCTCGTTCGACGGCGACATCGTGCTCGACAATGCCATCTCGACAATGGATCTGACGGTGAACTACACGATCGACAACAGCCTCGTGGACGCCTACAACCAGGCCAACGGGACGAACTACCTGGCTGCGCCCGACGGGTTCGCCACGCTTGACGCCACCAGCTCGCAGATCGCTGCGGGCGAGACTGCGGCCAAGTTCTCGGGCAAGATCAATTCCGACAAGCTCTTTACGGGCAGCAACCTCGACATCGTGGGCGACCTGCTCGTGCCGGTACGCATCACCTCCACGTCGCTGGACGGGATCACCGTCACGACCGAGGTCATGTATGTCCCCTTTACGATGGACAAGGAAGTCAAGGGCCCGTGGACTGTCCTGGAAGGTAACGGCATCGGTTATGCCTACGACCCGCTGCCCCCTGCATGGAGCGTGGCCATCTACACGGCCGAACGGTTGTTCGACGGCTCGTTCTCCGATGAGTGGATTCCTTTCTGGAATACCCCCAATACGTTCCCGATGGTATTCGTCGCAGACATGGGACAGCGGCAGGTATTTACCAAATTCCGTATCAGCGACAGCTACAACTACCAGGGGAATGCGCTGAACTATCAGATCTATACCGCCGAAGAGTACTCCGGCGCCGGCACCCAATGGAACCTCGTGGCAAGCGGCAAGCGTGCCTATGAATGGGTGAACTGCGGTACCGACAAGACCGACCCGCGGTTGATCTACGATTACCCTGTCCAGAAGACAATTGCAGGCCGCTACCTGAAATTCGTGATCGTCAATGTCGAGCGTCTCGATGCGACGGGCGACTATATGAACGGGCGCTGCAAACTGGGCGACGTACAGGGTCTGGGATTCTAACGATAGATGTTGAATAATTAATCCCGTTGTGAGTTCACTCCCTTTCACAACGGGATTAATTTTAATTTTACGAATTACGACTTACCGACTACGATGCTCAAATTCCTGAAAAATATCATTCCGTTCGCAACGGCCGCAGGATCCTTGCTTCTCGCGGGCAGTTGTTCCCGAACCATGTACCCGCAGGGGCAGCACCGCAGAAACCTGCAGCCCCCCACGGATGCCGTGTTATGTTACGGCGGCAGCCACCACCGCACCCCTTTCCTGTGGGACAAGGAACGGCTGGCGCCCTATGTCACCTATGTCGATAAAGAGGGCGGGGAGCACTGGCTCTTCGACGGGTTCATCTTCCTGGAATTCCAGGACACGAACCGTCCCGACGCAGAACTCTACGCCTTCGAGACGGGGCATCTGCGCGACAAGGGCGAATCGGCCGGCAAGGCGCAATGGCAGGAGCTGATCGACTATTATTTCACGGACGGCAACGGGGTCGAGGCCCTCGAAGAGGCCGTGAAGGAGGCCGCCGCGCGGTTGGGCAAAGCCCCGCAGAAGCGCAAGGTCATCATGGTACTCCCCGACCCGGTGATTCACCGGCACTATATCGACACGATGTCGAGTACGACCTATTGGGGAGCATTGGACGGGCGGCAACTGGATTTCAACAGGAATGAAGACCGCATAGCCGCCTGCAAATGGTATATCGACCGGGTACGGGAGCGGTTCGCCCGGGGCAGCTACGAACATATCGAGCTGGCGGGATTCTACTGGCTGCGCGAGATCGTCACCCGGCCGGTGGACACACAGTACAGCTACCACCTGACCCGCTCGGACATCATGCTTCCGCATATCGCCGATTACCTCCACAAGCTGGATTATACGTTCAACTGGATACCCTATTACGGCTCGCGCGGGTACGACGTATGGCAGCAGTTCGGGTTCGACCAGGTCTACCTGCAACCCAACTATTACTGGAAGCCGCAGAACGACATGGATGAGGTTTGCAGACAGATCGACAGCCTGGGCATCGGCATGGAAATAGAGTTCGAGCCCACGCTGCTCAACGCACGCGAAGGCAGCGGAACATTCCGCAAGCGGCTGCGCGACTACATCGACTACGCCAAACGACGCAACATCTACGGCAAACGGCCGTTCGCATATTACCATGGCACCAACGGGTTCTACGACCTCCACGCTTCGGACGACGAGGCCGACCGGGAGTTGTTCGACGAACTTTGCCAGTTCATCATAAACAATCCGTTACGGGCACAACGACCGACAACGGACAGGAAATAACCCATAAACGGATATATTGACCCCGGACGGAAGAGACTGCTCCGGGGTCGGATAAAAACGACAAGACATGACTCGCAGACTTTTTACAGTAGCAATTGCAGTGGTAACAGCCTTGGTTTTCACGCTCCCGACCGGCACCGCAGGCCCGAAGGACAAGCTGTACCCGTGGGAGAAGAAACACAAGAGTCCGGCGACCACGACCGATGCCGTATTATGCTACGGTGCCAGCCATCACCGCAACCCCTTCCTGTGGGACAAGGGGCGCTTCGCCCCCTATGTCACCTACGTCGACCCCGACGGGAAGGAACAATGGCTATTCGACGGCTTCATCTTCCTGGAATCGCAGGATGTCGACCGCCCCGACAGCGGCGCCTACTCGTTTATGACGGGCGTGCTGCGCGACACGGGCGTATCGGCCGGCAAGGAGCAGTGGCAGGAGCTGATCGACTACTATTTCACAAAGGGCAACTGTGTCGACGCCCTGGAACAGGCCGTCAAGGAGGCCACCGCACGGTTGGGCAAAGCGCCCTGCAAACGCCGCGTGATCATGATGATCCCCGATCCGATCATCCATCGACACTACATCGACACGACCACCACGACGACCTACTGGGGAGAACTCGGCGGGCGCCGGTTGGATTTCAACAGCAACGAAGACCGCGTAGCGGCCTGCAGGTGGTACATCGACCAGGTGCGGGCGCGGTTCGCCCAAGGCGATTACAAATACATCGACCTGGCCGGGTTCTACTGGATCCGCGAGATCGCCGCCCAGCCGCACGACACGGAGTACAGCTACCATCTGACCCGTTCGGACATCCTGCTCCCCGAGATCGCGGACTACCTCCACCGGCTCAACTACACGTTCAGCTGGATTCCGTTCTACGACGCCCGCGGCCATGACGACTGGCGCAAATTCGGCTTCGATCAGGTCTACATGCAGCCCAACCACTACTGGAAGCCGGAAAACGACCTGGATTCCGCCTGCATGAAGATCAACCGTGCCGGGACGAGCATCGAGTTCGAATTCGAGGCTTCGATCCTCAGCGCGGATCCGCACAGCGACATATACCGGGCACGGATGCGCAAATACATGGAATATGCAAAGAAACACGGCATCTACGGCACCCGCCCGCTGGCCTATTACCAGGGGAGCAATGCCCTCTACGACCTCTCGGTTTCCACGGACGAAACGGACAGGGAGTTCTTCCACGAATTCTGCCGTTTCGTCGTAAACAACCCGGTACGGACGCAACACACCGGGAAGGGAAACAAATAAAAAAACCTGACATCCCATGAGGAATTACCGAATTATTTTCACGCTTCTCTGCTGCCTGCCCTTCATCGGTTGCGGGGACGGGGACGACGAACCCTCCCGGGGCCCGAAACCGACCCTGAGCATGACGATCGCATCGTCGGGCGCCAACTCCGTGACGCTGAACATGAGGCGTACGAATGCCTCGTCCGTCAAAATCATACACAAGGCCACGGGGGTCATTACGTCCGAAACGGCTCAGAGCGTCGCCCAGAACGGCACGCAATACACCGGGACGACGGTCGAGATCGACGGCCTGGCGGCGCAGACGACCTACACGGTCTTCGCCGTAGCCTGCAACGACTCGGGCGAATACAGCCAGATGCAGCATGTCCGGTTCACTACCGACGCCCCCGGCCCGCAGATGTACCCGTGGGAGCAAAGCCGCAGCGGGATACTCTCCTACACGGACATGGTGCTGTGCTACGGCGGCAGCCACCACCGCACCCCGTACCGCTGGGACAAGGAGCGTTTCGCCCCGAGCGTGAGCTACGTGGACGAACAGGGCAAGGAACATTGGCTGTTCGACAGTTTCCTGTTCATCGAATTCCAGGACAGCAGCCGTCCCGACGGCGGTTATTACGCCTACATGGTGGGGCTGATGAAGGACTACGGATTCTCGGCCGGCAAGACGCAATGGAAAGAGCTGATCGACTATTGGTTCGCCGGCGGCAGCGGCATGGATGCCCTCGAAGGAGCCGTGAAGGACGCTTCGGCACGCCTGGGCGCACCCCCGTCCAAACGCAAGGTCATCATGGTACTTCCCGATCCGATCATCTACAAGGTTTACGACGGCAAGGGCAATGGCAAGGGCGACCCCGGCTCCACGGTTTACTGGGGCGAGCTGAACGGCCGCAAAATGGACTTTTCGACGGCCGAAGACCGCATCGCGGCCTACAAGTGGTATGTCGACGAGGTACGCAGGCGTTTCGACCTGGGCAACTACCAGTTTATCGACCTGGCGGGGTTCTACATCATCTCCGAGGAACTCGTCACGCCGGGCGACGGCTGGAACCACGAACTGAAAAAATCGGACGAGATCATCCCTCCGCTTGCGGAATACCTGCATGCGATCAACCAATCCCTGAACTGGATCCCGTACAACCGCGCCGCAGGGTATAAGAAATGGCAGCAGCTGGGCGTAGACTACGCCTATATGCAGCCCAACTATTTCTGGGAGGGACAGAAACCGCTGTCGCAGTTCTTCTCCGACGTCAAGGCCAACGGCCTGGGCATGGAATTCGAGTTCGACGAGGCGCTCCTCGAGGGCAAGGCCGACTGCGACACCTACAAGAAGCGTTTCCGTGAATACATGTCCGGAGCCAGGCTGAACAATGTCTACGGCACAAAGCCGCTGAGCTACTACCACGGCACCAACGCCTTATACGACCTGTCGAAATCGACGGCAGCCAAAGACAGGGAGTTCTACCACGAATTCTGCCGCTTCGTACTCGACAACCCGATGCGCAAATAACGATTAACGATCCGTAAACAGATGAAAAAACTCAAGACCTTCGCATTTTGCACCCTCTTAGCGGCATTGGCCGCAAACCATACGCCCGCCACAGCGGCGAACGGCCCCACGGGCGACGCGGCCCCGGCAACCCGCGATTCCGAACCGAAAATGTACGCCTGGGAACAGGAACGCGACGCGATACCGTCCTATACCGACCTGGTGTTGTGCTACGGCGGCAGCCACCACCGCACCCCGTACCGCTGGGACAAGGAGCGTTTCACCCCGTTCGTGACCTATGTGGACGAGAGCGGCAGGGAGCACTGGCTCTTCGACGGGTTCCTCTGCCTCGAATTCCAGGACAGCAGCCGCCCCGACGGCGGTAAATACGCCTACATGGTAGGCGTGCTGCGGGGGCAGGGCGTTTCGGCCGGCAAACAGCAGTGGAAGGAGCTGATCGACTACTGGTTCGACGGCGACAACGGCGTGAACGCCCTCGAAGCGGCCGTAAAGGAGGCTTCACAGCGGCTGGGCACACCCCCGGCCAAGCGCAAGGTCGTCATGGTAATGCCCGACCCGATCATCTACCGGAAGTACGACGACACGAACGAGTCGACGACCTACTGGGGTTCGCTCGGCGGGCGGCGGATGGATTTCGCCAAGGGCGCCGACCGCGTTGCGGCCTGCAAATGGTATATCGACCAGGTGCGCAGGCGCTTCGACGAAGGAAATTACCAGTATGTCGAACTGGCGGGGTTCTACCCCATCTCCGAAGAGATCGTGACGCCGGGCGACGGCTACTGCCACGAACTGAAAAAGTCGGAAGAAGTCATCCCCCAGGTTGCGGAATACCTGCATGCGATCAACCAGAGTTTCTGCTGGATACCCTACAACCGTGCCGCAGGCTACACCAAATGGAAGGAGATGGGCATCGACTACGCCTATATGCAGCCCAACCACTATTGGGACGACAAGGGCGTAAGGCCGCTGTCTCGCTATTTCTCCGACATCAAGGCGCACGACCTGGCGATGGAATTCGAATTCGACGAGAACATCCTCGAGGGGGAGCAGAACTCCGAGGTTTACAAAAAAAGATTCCGCGAGTATATGGAAGGTGCCAAAAAACACGGCGTATACGGACGTAAGCCGCTGAGCTATTACCACGGCACCAATCGTTTTTACGACTTGTGGGCGTCGACGGCGGCAAAGGACAAGGAACTGTTCCATGAATTCTGCCGGTTCGTGATCGACAACCCGCTGCGGCAAAGAACGGCCGCGTCCGGCAAACCCGCCGCCGAGCAGGGCTACCGGACGACCGAAATTCAGGATCTGGCCCTGATCTACCAGGGCGGCAGCCACCGGCTGGACTGGACGGTCGATGAATTCCGTCCCTATGTCGTACACCGGTTTGCCGACGGTTCGAAAGACTGGCTCTTCGACGGTTTCCTGTTCCTCGAGTTCAAGGACGGCTCGGGACGCAACTACACCGTGGGCTACGAGAAACTCAACGCCCGCAGGACAGAATGGGAGTGGCTGCTGGATCGGATTTTCGAGCAGGGCAAGTCGCTTTCGGCACTCGACCGGTGCATCGGCGAAGAGATCGGCGAGCTGGGCAAGCCCGCATTCAGGCACCGGATCGTGCTGGGACTTCCCGAAGCGATCCGCGGCCAGAAGGACTGGGGCGAGATCGACGGCCGGGAGATGGATTTCTCGAAAGAGGAGGATCAGATCGCCGCGACCAAATGGTACATCGGGGAGCTGGTCGAACGTTTCAAGGCCGCCAAATACAAGCACCTGGAACTCTCGGGCTTCTACTGGGTCGCCGAGGACACCCACCACTGCGAGGAGCTCACCATTCCGCTGAGCGAATACATCCACTCCGAAGGCAAGCTTTTCTACTGGATTCCCTACTGGCAGGCCAAAGGCCATGAGGAGTGGAAACGCCTGGGCTTCGACGTGGCTTACCAGCAGCCCAACCACTTCTTCAACCACTCGATCCCCGACAGCCGCCTCGACGAGGCCTGCGCCACGGCCCGCCGCCACGGGATGGCCATGGAGTTCGAATTCGACGAGAAGGCCACGGCGGCGATCCCCAACTCGTCGCACGACCGGATGGCGGCTTATATCAACCACTTCGAAAAGAACGACGTCTTCAACTCTTCGGCCGTCGCCTACTACTGCGGAAACCGCGGCGTACTGACCCTCGACGAGTCGGACAACCCGAAAGACAAGGCCCTGATGGATCGCCTGGCCCGGATCATCCAGGCACGCCGCTACCTGAAATACGGCATCCCGATGAAGAACAAGACCCGCGTGGTCGCACACCGGGGCTTCTGGCACACCGACGGCTCGGCACAGAATTCGATCGCCTCGCTCCTCAAGGCCGACCAGCTGGGCGTGTACGGCGTGGAATTTGACGTATGGATGGCCTCGGACGGCGTTCCGGTGCTCAACCACGACGGCTGGCACGACGGATACGAGGTACAGAGCACCCCTTCGACCGTGCTGACGACGCTCAAGCTCGAAAACGGGGAGCTGATGCCCACGCTGGCGCAATACCTCGAGGCCGCTAAGGATACGAAGGTACACCTCGTTCTGGAACTCAAGCCCCACGCCACGCCCGAGGCGGAAACCGCAGCGGCCGAGGCCGTGGTGAAGATGGTCGGCCGGTACGGGCTTTCGAAACGCGTGACCTACATCTCGTTCTCGCTCCACATAATGAAAGAGCTGGCACGGCTGGCCCCCGCAAAGACGCAGCTGATGTACCTGGGAGGCGGCACGTTGCCCAAAGACCTGAAGGCGATGGGGCTGACGGGCTGCGATTTCAACTACGGCGTATACCTGAACAACCCGACGTGGCTCAACGACATCAAGGCGTTGAAGATGGCCTCGAACGTATGGACGGTAAACAACCCGGCCGACATGATGTGGGCCATCGAAAACCGGGTCAACTACATCACCACAGACCGTCCCGACCTCTTCCTGAAGCTCACCCGCAAGTAAACCGGACGGGCATCGGATGCCCCGGCATACAGGCGATGCACCCGGGATGCGCCCGGATGCATCGCTTTCCTACAAAAACGCAACGATGAAACATTTGAGAATCATGGCCTGCCTGCTGTTGCTGGGATGCATGGTGCCCGCAACGGCACTCTGTGCCGGGGAGCATGCCCCTAAGCGCAGCAGGGGGAAAGGACACGACCGCCCCTATTCCGAAGCGATGTATGTCAAACGCCAGGGCGGCGACCTCTATATTTCGGCCAAGCTGGACGAACGGACGGATATCACCTATTGGTTCAGGCGGTGCATGTTCAACGAGCTCTACACGTTCTACCGCGTAGGCATCACGCGCAACAGGGCGGCGCTTCCCTCCACGCAGCCCGAGGCCGAACCCGCCGTCCTGCTCAACTCGACGTACAGCGACAACATCGGGCCTTTCGCCATCCCCGGGTGCGGGTGGTGCGGGGGCAACCACAAATACAGGGAACGCACGGCGCGCACGGCACGCAGCGAGGGTTACACCCTGCTGGCCGACGGCACCCGCATCGAGGGCGACACGACGCTATGGGCAAATCGGGTGACGGTCGAGGCCGAAAACGTAATCCTCGACCCAACACGCCCTTACCGGAACGTCGCGGGCGGCGAAGAACTGCGCGACACCCTGTGCCGGGAATCGGTGACATACACTGTCCGCCGCAACAACATCGAGGTCGCGGCCTCGCACCGGTTCTGCAACGCCGCGCCCGTGACCATCGCCATCTATTACGGGATGCAGTCGATGTTCGAAGGCGAGACGCACGTACTCACCCCGGGCGGGGCCTACACGGACTGGACGGAAGCGGCGAAGGCATCGACGTTCACCAAACAGGAATACCCCCTTTTCCGGCGCTACGTCGAAAAGAACAGACAGGGGTACCAATCGACCTGGCTGCTGCCCGACGGGCTGGGAGACCACGCGCTGCTGGACGGGCAGGACGACATCTTCATCTATGCGCCCTACGGCAAGAGCTACCACAAGCTCATAGGGAACAAACGGATGGAGAACGGCGACAAGACCTGCTGGCGGGGTGTCTACACCTGGTTCGAGACGCCCGTCGCCGACGATGCCGACCTGTTGTGCTACGAAGGCAGCGCCGGGGGACATACGGCCGTTTTCATCGACTGCAAGCGGGCTTGCAAGAGGACGCTGGCACTGCCCGGATACCTCGACCTGCGGCATTTCGGAACGGCCGAACAGAACAGCGGCATCCGCATTTCGGCCGCCGGGCGGAATAAACTGAAGATAAAGGCCGACGCACCGGGCAGCTGTGTATTGCTGCTCCGGGAATAAGGTCACGGGGCCAAAATAACGGAAGGCCGCTGCGATCTGCCTGCAAGAATAAGAGGGCCGGGGAAATAAGCATTCCCCGGCCCTCTTATAATTCTGCCCCTGCCGGCTATTAACGCCGCCGATACCGTTTCGGATTCTTCAGCACCGCGTCGACGACGGGCGGCAGAATCTTCTCCATCACGTCGTACCCCGCGGCCGTGGGATGGACTTCGTCGTAGGTATAGGCCGCTACCATGCCTCCGTCCGCTTCGGACATCGCCGCGTGGTAATCCACATAGGGGACATTCTCCCTGCGGGCATACTCGCGGATCATGGCGTTCAGCTCGATAATCAGGGGCGCGGGTTCCAACTCCTTGCGCCAGCCGAATTCACGCGCGGGCAACAACGAACACAGCACGGGGGCGATGCCGTTGGCACGCGCCAGCTCGACCATCGACACGAGGTTGCCCAGGATATGCGGGAGCGATATATAACCGGTATTCCGGGCTATGTCGTTCGTCCCGCCGCAGATGACGACCACCTGCGGGTGCAAGTCCAGCACGTCGGCCCGGAAGCGCACGAGCATCTGCGAGGTGGTCTGCCCGCTGATGCCGCGGCTCACATAACCGCGGGCGGCGAAAAAGTCGGGATGCGTCTTGATCCACAGTTCGGTGATCGAGTTGCCCATGAGGACGACCTTCGGATTGCGCACCTGGCCGTTGGCCTGCTCGAAGCGGCCGAAGTTCGCCCAGTCCTGGGTTTGCGCAGCGGCGCAGAGCAAACCCGCAAGGGCAAGGACGGTAAAAAACAGTTTTTTCATCGTTTCAGCAGCTATTGAATGACCTCCATCGGCATCTCCCACCCCATGATCGTCGAGATGTAGGGGATGACCGCAGCGGCGAACTTCCGGTGTCCGCGGTGGTTGGGATGGTACCCGGCCCCCAGGTCGCCGTCCTGGTTGGTGATGCCCGTAAAATGCATGACGCAATGCAGGTCGCCGTCCTCCAGGCCGGCCATGACGGACTGCATATAGGGATAGAACGCCTCCGCACCGTCGGGGATGACGTAAAGGATCGGCACGGAGCCGTAATGTTCGCGCAGGGCGCCGTAAAGCTCACGGAAAGCCTTGCCGAAGGCGGCCTCGGAGGGTGTAATGCCCGTGCTGCAATCGTTCGTGCCCAGTTTTATCACCACGATGTCGGGCTTGTAGCCCCGGAAATCCCACCGCGGCGAGTCGGTCATGTCGAACGTCCGCAGGATGCGCTGGCGCATGGTGACGTCCGACGTCTGCTTCACGTCGCCCCAGTTACGGACAACGCCCTGCCCCGAATGGGCCGTGAGCACGTAATCGGCATCGAAACAGCGCGCCACGATGCAGCCCCATGCCAGGTCGCAGTTCTCGGTCTCGGGGGTGAAAGGCTCCGAGGCGGTTTTCCCCTCGGTACCGTAGCCGCACGTGTGCGAGTCGCCGATGAACTCGATCAGCCGCGACGGGGCGGGCGGCAGGTCGAGCAGGGCACCGTCGGCCTCGATGCCGTAGAGCGTCGTGCGCCCCTGCTCGGCTTCGGTGCGTTTCTGCACCGTCACGGTATGCGGCCCCGGCGCAAGCCCTTCGGCGAGGGGCACGCACGACGAGGCTCCCTCGACGGTCGCCTTACCGTACAGGCGCCCGTCGACGAATACGTTGTAGTAGTTACGCCCGGTATCCGCCGCACGCATCGCACAGCGACTGCCGTCGAAACGGAACGTGAAATGACAACCGCTCCAGTCGAACGACAGGCTGCCGTCGCCATTTTCGGCGGCGCGGCCGGTAAAGCGGATCTTGTCCGAACGGGCTTCATAGAAGCGCATGTCGCCGCCGGCCATGCAGGCTCCCGACGCCGCGCACAATGCCAGCGCAAAAAACAGACGTTTCATCCGGGCAGCTTATTTGACGTAGGGCCTGATCTTCTCGATCCACACGGCATAACCCGCCGCCTTGAGGTGGATGCCGTCGAACGTGTACTCTTCGGGCAGTTCCCCGTTGCGCTGCATAGCGCTCCAGATGTCGATGAAGGTCAGCCCGCGGCGTTCGGCCATCGCACGCAGCAGTGCGTTGAACTCGGCGAAACGGGCATTCTTGCCCTTCATGAAGGCTTCGTTATGCGCCTCGTTGAGCGGCAGCAGGCTCTGGATATAGACCCTCGTGCGGGGTGTCCCGCAGGCGATGATGTCAAGCAGGCGTTCGTACTGCTGCAGGAGTTTCTCGTTCGAAATCTTCGAGAAAAGCAGGTCGTTGGCACCGCCCATGATGAAAATGGCCTTCGGTCGTCCGTCGACGATCGGCTGCACGCGGTTGATCATGCCCGATATGCAATCGCCGCCGATGCCGCGATTGAGCACGCGTTTCCCCTGGAAATACTCCGCCCAGAAACCTCGTTCGGTAAGGCTGTTGCCCAGCATCACGATATTTTGCCCGGTGACCGGCACCAGTTCCTCGACATTGCGCTTGGAGAAATAATAGTCGTTGTTGAAGGTCAGCGTATCGCGCTGCGCCTGTGCGGCTGCGGTCGTCGCGACGGCAGAGGCCAGCAGCAGGAGGATGAGTTTCTTCATGGTTCGTTATTTTATCAGGTTTCCTTCGAAATCAATGTCGCGGTCGAACGGATGCAGCGCTTCGTCCGTCATCCGCGCCGCTTCACGCCGCGTCAGGGGCTCCGTACCGTCGGCAGCGACGGCAGCACCGGCCTTGCGGAGCATGGCGGCAGCCGACGCCGCCGTAAGCGGCGCGGGGTCGTCGGACACTTCGACCTGCGGCGCATAGTCGTGCAGGCCGCGGCTGAACTCACCGACGGAGATCCCGCGCTCGGGATAGAACCACGTGCGGTTCGCCCACTGGAACGGCTCGCCCGTCATTCGCAGGATGCCCGTCGCTGCGATGCGCTGCAACATCGCGAAGTCGGGGTCGTCGGGTTTCACGTCGTACAACGGCGCGATATACGCATCCTGCGCCAGCAGGGCGGCCTGCAACCTGCGCACCGGGACTTCGCGGGGCGTACACCCTTCCCGGGCGGCGATGGCCGCCAACGTCCCTGCCGCCTGTCCCGTGAGCAGGACTACCGGCTGCAGGCGCGTCGAACCGTTGATAAGGTTCGAAACCGATATAGCCTTGTCCGAAACCACCAGGTTGTCCGTCCCGGCAGGGATCATCACCCCCATCGGCACCGAAAACGACGGCACGGGCGGGAAGGGTATCTTCCCGATCTGAGGACGGCAATCGTGGTGGTGGTCGACGGGATAGTCGCCGACCGAAATGCCGGTACGGTAAAGTGCCGACGGGCGGCCGTAACGATCCGCCACGTCATCGAGCGTCAGGCGGATCACCCCGTCCAGGCGCCGCCCCTCGCGGTGGTAAGGCAGGTATGCCAATCCGTCTGCGGTGCCGAACTCGTCATCGGCGATCCCCAGGTGGCTGAAACCCAGTTCGTGCTGGATATAGTAGATGAACCGCAGGGTCTTCTCGCGGGCGGGGCGCAGCGCGGCGTCACGCCGGGCATAGGGCATCTCGACGATATTCATGTAGACGTCGTTGCCGTTGACCGGCCAGTTGAGCATGTATTTGCCATTGGGCAGGCGGCCGTAGTTGAGCATCACCTCCGCCGGGATCGGCTGCCCCGCAGCGGTCTGGCAGGCCGCAGCGAACTCCGCAGGATCGTACCCTTCGGGGCGGGGGATGGTCTTGTCGGCACCCTTGCCGTAATCCTTGAGGATGGCGACGAAAGTCAGGTCTTGCACGATGTCGTTCGCCTCGGCAGGCGCCAGCGTCTCGCCCGTATCGGCACGGGCGTCCATGCCGATGCGGTAGGGCGTACCGCTCATGGGCAGCGCATCGCCCAGGTCGGTGGCATCGACCGTGATACGAGCCGAGACCTCGAGCCTGTCGCCCCCGCCACGCGAGAAACGGGCGCCCGTCACGCAGTTGCCGCGCTTGTATACCTTATCGAGCACATACCCGTGCAGGACTTCGAGCCGCGGCTCGGCCGCAGCCATCGCCCTGAAGATGCTGTCCGCCACATGGGGCTCGAAGAGCGTGTTGCTCACCCAGCCCGTGGCAAGCGCTTCGGCCCCGCCGTAATGGGCGCGCAGAGCCTCGCGAAATTCGTTCCACAGCCCCGAGGGCAGGTGGTGGTTACCGTCGGCAGCCGGGACGCCCTGCGCCGAGAACATCCCCCCGAGCATGGGCGTGGGTTCGACGACCAGCGTGGCCGCCCCCTGACGCGCCGCGGCGATGGCCGCCGAAGTGCCCGAGGTCGTGCCGCCGATAACCAGCACGTCGACCGTGCGGCGTATCGTTTTGGCTTGTGCGGGACGTACGTGCCCGATTGCGAGGGACAATACCGCCGAAAGTAAGAATCCTATACGTGTCATGCTTGTTTCGTTTCTTTTAAATATCACGGCACCGTTTGAGGCCGGCAAATCGTTTATCAGGCATCGGGAACGAGCCGCCTATTTGCATTGTTCGAGGATCTGCCATATCTGGTAAAGTCCGCGCGGAACATGGAAACACCCCTTCCACTTGCCGCCCTTGAGCGGGAGGAGCACCTCCCCGCGGCGGTTGAGGTAACCGAACCACTCGGGATATTTCGGGTCTTTGAAGTGCGTCCACATGTAATCGTGCAGTTTCTGGAACCACGCAAGGCACTCCTTGTTGCCCGTCAGCTGGTAGGCCTTGATCATCGTGATCGCGGATTCGATATGCACCCACCACAGTTTCTGATCCCATTCGAGCTGCTGCTGCGGACGCCCGAGACGATCCATGAAATAGAATATGCCGCCGTACTGTTTGTCCCAGCCGTATTCGATAGTCGCAAGCGCGATCTCCACGGCCTTCCCGATCAAATCGGGGCGGCCGAGCCGCTTGCCCAGATCCATGATGAACCACATCGCCTCGAGCGAATGCCCCGGGTTGATCGAGCGCCCCTCGAAGGAGTCGACCAGCGAATTGTCCTCTGCCGAGACATTCTCGACGATGAGCCCGAGGTCTTTCTGGTAAAAGACCTCCATCACCTCGTGCAAGCATGTTTCGATCGTTTCGTCGATGAGTTCCCTGTCGATGAGCTGCTCGATTTCCAGCGACAGGTTGCACAGGATCATCGGCAGCGCGAAATCCTTGATCGGACGCGTCCCGGGATGTGCCTTGCACCACTTGCCCTTGGGGTTCGAACGCTTCTCGAGCACCCGGTCGAAAGTCTTTTTGGCGATGGCGGCATACCCGGCGTCGCCCGAGGCGATGGCCAGCTGCGCGAAGGCCATCGTGGCGAAGGTATACGAGAAAATGTTGTAGGGGTCGACCAGCGGCCGGCCGTCGCGCGTGAGCGAGAAATACCAGTTGTAATTGCCGTCATGGCCGTATTTCTTCAGGAACTCCGCACCCTGCAAAGCACACTCGAGCCACTCGGGGCGTTTTTCCACCTTGTTATAAAGCATCGAGAAAAGCCACACTTCACGGCCTTGCAGCCAGATGAACTTGTCGGTGTCGTAGACGCTGCCGTCGCGTTCGAGGCAGGTGAAATACCCCCCGTATTGTTTATCCTGGGAGTGTTCGAGCCAAAACGGCAGGACGCTGTCCAGCAACTCCGACTTATACTTGCCGGCCAGTTTCTGAAAATCCATAGTGTCGATTGTTAGATTAATGTCCCGCAGGTGATCCATACGACGGAGATCTCCGGCCTGAATGCGCACAGCACCGGATTCATTATTCGTGTTATTCATTTTTTTGCCAGTATTTCTCTATTTCTTCAAGCGAACGCCCCGTGGTTTCGGGAACGGCACGCCAGATAATCAACATATAGGGGACGCACATCGCCGCAAAGAGGAAGAACGTGCCGGCGGGCGTAAGGTTTTCGAGCATCCACGGCGTCAGCTGCCCGATGAGATAGGTGCCCACCCACAGCGCAAGTCCGGCGATCGACATCGCCAGCCCGCGCACCCGGGTGGGGTACATTTCCGAGAGCAGCACCCACACCACGGCGCAGATCGAAACGGCGCAGCAGAAAATATAGGCCAGGAAGAATATCAGCAGGAATACGTTGGGCAGCCCCAGCGCCGCACCGCACATGAAATAGAGCCCGATGCAAAGCAGCGAGACGATCATGCCCGACACACCCCAGTAGACCAGTTGTTTGCGTCCCACGCGGTCGATGATGACAAGCGCCAGCACCGAGGTCAGCATGTTGACCACGCCCACGAGCACCTGCGAGAAGAGCGAATCGCCGCTCGACAGCCCCGCATTCTCGAAGATCGTCGGGCCGTAGTACAGCACGGCGTTCACGCCCATGAACTGCCCCAGGATGGCGATGAAAACGCCTATGACAACCGCCTTGCGGATACCCGGCTCGAACAGCACGCGCCATTCGGACTTCGACGAAGCGGAGGCCGTGCCATGTACGGCAGCGATCTCCTCGTCGGCGGCTTCCGACGAACGGTAGATACGCTGCAACACGGCATGCGCCCGCACGTCGCGGCCGCGCAGCACGAGCCAGCGGGGGCTTTCGGGAATGAAGAATATAACGGTGAAGAAGAGCAACGCAGGCAGCGTTTCGGCACCGAACATGCCGCGCCACAACTCCGTAACCCATATCTTCTGCATCCACGGGGAGGCGTAGACGGCCGTTTCGGCCGATTTGAGTATCTGGAAGTTCACGAGGTAGGCCGCCAGGAACCCGACCGTGATGGCCAGCTGGTAAAGCGACACGAGTGTCCCGCGCCAGCGTGCCACGGCGACCTCGGAAATATACATCGGCGAAACGATCGACACCACGCCGATGCCCACACCACCCACGATGCGGTAAACGACCAGTTGGATGAAGTCGGCACTGACGGCACAGCCGACAGCCGAAACGGTGAACAGCACGGCCGACAGCAACATCGTAAGTTTGCGCCCGAAACGGTCGCTCAGCACACCGGCCACGGCCACGCCGCCGATCGAACCGACGAGCGCACACCCGACGAACCATCCCTGCTGCATGGCGTCCAGCGAGAACTGCGAGGCCACACCGGATATCGTACCCGAAATGACCGCCGTGTCGTACCCGAACAAAATCCCGCCTATGGCGGCTACCAGTGACAGGAATGCCACATATCCCGTATTCGTCTGTGATTTCATCGGCTAACGGAGGTTAAAGTATTCCTTGTAACGGTCGAAGAGATGCCCGGCCTGCAGGTATGCAGACTGGGGGCTCATGAAATGCGAAAATTCGAACGTGATGGCCTTGTCGTAGCCCGCACGCATGGCGGCTTCGAGCTTCATGCGCAGCTTGTCGAACTTGATGGGCAGGAACTTGATGGGCATGTCGCGGTCGAACGACTCGGCGTTGGTCCAGCACTGCATGCCGTACTTGTCGGCCAGGCGTTTGTTGACCGCGAAGAACGCGTCCAGCTCGTCGTAGTCGATATGCCCGTCCTGAAACGCACAGGCATCCACCACATCGTGAATCCCGTCGAATATCTCGTCCCACTCGCGTTCGTGCTGCTCGACGGAAACAGCCTGCTCCTTGGTCAGTTTGCTCCCGCTGGCCATCACCGCCTTCTTGCCGTCGATCCACGGCGAGATGAAGGTGGGCAGCCCGCCCGAAACTTCCTTGCACTGTTTGCCCAGAGCATGGAACGTCCCGATGGCACCCTTGGTGGCACGGCTGATCTCGCCGCTCAGGTACCAGCCGCCGAAACTCTCGTATTTGCGGCCGTACATGTTCCACACCTCGTCGATTACATATTTATTATGCTCCACCTCATGCGACATGTCGCCCGTGTCCCAGTATTCGCCCGAGTCGTAAAGCCCGAAGTAAAACTTCATGCCGTACTTGCCGGCCAGGCGCAGGAACAGATCGAGCAGGTCGACCGACGGCATGTAACACCCTTTTTTGAGCAGGTAGGGCGAAGGGTAGGTGATGAACTTGCGGTAGCCCGAGCGAATCCCGATCACCGTGTCGATGCCGATCGACTTCATATGGCGGAAATCTGCGTCCCACTCCTTCTCGCCCCAGTTCTGGTGCGGGATGTCGTGCGAAATTTCGTCGAGGAACGTACCCGTGATGCGCAGCCCCTCCCCCTTGGGGACGATCAGCCCGCCATACCCCGGAGCGGATGCGGCCAGGGCATCGTCCGTGCCCGTACCGCCGAATTCCGAGGCCGCTTTGACCAGTCCGGGGACGGCAACTGCCGAAGCCGCAGTCACAGCCACTTTTTTAAGAAAATTCCTTCGGTTCGAGGTTTTCATATCAGACTGGATTTTATAGTTTGCATAAAATAAAGTAAATTTTATCGTTTTTCTATGCAAATATAATAAATAAATTTACAATGAAGCAATATTATAGTCTTTTTTATTCTAATCGACCAAAAAAAAGATTTTGCGGCTGGTAATATCGGGTAATAACGGGTACAAAAAAAAGTCCGTAGGGCTACGGACTTCTCTTTATGGCTATTTTATCGGTCCGGGCTACATCAGCCCCAGCATCTTGCTACGGCTCAGCATACAGGCGCCCACGGCCCCGGCTTTTTCACCCAACTTACTGAGTTTTATGGTAGTATCCTTATTCACGAGTTGCAGCGAATATTTGTTGATGGCGCTCTTGAGCGGCAACATGATATAATCCTTGGCCACGGCCAGCGTCCCGCCCAGCACGATGAGGTCGGGATTGAAGAGGTTGATGAGCCCGGCCATGGCCTTGCCGAGCGTATGCCCGACGGTTTCCATGACTTCGATGGCAAGCACGTCTTCCTGCCCCAGCGCTTCGAGAATATCCTCCAGCAGGATCTGCTCGCCGCGATTGTACTTGTCGGAAAGCATCGAAACACGTTTCTGCGCCAGCTTCTCCATGAATATACGGTGTACGGCCGAGCCCGAAGCGCCGGTTTCGAGGCAGCCGCGCTTGCCGCACCGGCAGATCACCTCGTTGTCGAGCAGCGGGAAATGGCCGAACTCGCCCGAGAATCCCGACCGGCCGTAGAACAGTTTGCGGTCGATGACCAGCCCGACGCCCAAACCCCAGCTGGCATTGACGAATATCATCGTATCCTCGTTGTTGCCCACGCCGCACATGTACTCCCCGTAGGTCATCGCCCGGGTATCGTTCTCGACATAGACCTTGCAGCCCAGGCGTTTCTCCAGCAGCATCGTGAGGGGCTCCTCCTCGACGAAGAAATAGCTGTAACTGTACCCCGTCTTGGAATTGACCCGCCCCGAGAGGTTGAAGCCGACCGAAAAGATCTTGGTCCGGTCGATCTTGCTCTTGGCGATGAACCCGTTGACCACGTCGCACAGCCGGTCGAGCGCCTGTACCGAATTTTCCATGACGAACGGCACGCAATCGCGCATGTCGACGACCTGTCCCTTGAAATTGATGATCGCCAGGGTGATGATGTCCTTCTTGATGTCGACACCGACGAAATAACCCGCATAGGGGTTGAGCCCGTAGATGTTGGGCCGGCGCCCCCCGGCAGTACCCTGTTTCCCGAAGTCGTGCACGAAGCCGTCTTCGATCAGTTCGCTGACCAGTTTGGTGACCGTCGGCACCGACAGATTCATTTCATGGCTCAGATCCGTGATGCTGAAATCCCCACCCATGATGTAGTGCCCGATCAACTGCAGTTTGAGCAGAGCGGTTTTGTTGCCTTCCTCGGCTTGTCCCAAAAAAGAATCGACCATAATTCGAAATGATTATTTGGTGCTGTACTCCTGCAAAGATAATAATTTTTACTTTAAACAAGCGTTTTTCTACGGTATTTAGCCGTCTGAAATAGGCAAAATAAATAAATACGGAGAAAGCCGGGGAAAATGCGAATTTTATTTCTTTTCGACAGCCGCCTGCCGCCGCCAGACCGGACATTTCCGTCCGGATAAACAAAAACGCTGGAAGCCGCAGGCACGACGCCTGCGGCTTCCAGCACTGCGGGGGTGGGCATTCCGGCAGGATGCTATGCCGGCAAGAGGATCGAAAAGCGGCTTCCCCTGCCGATCCCGCTTTCGACCGAGATCGTGCCGCCGTGCGCCTCGACGAACTCCTTGGAGATGGCCAGCCCCAACCCGCTGCCCTGGACCTTCGTACCCGGCACGCGGAAATAACGCTCGAAAATGCTCTTATGGTAACGCGGGTCGATGCCCCAGCCGAAATCCTGCACGAAGATCTCGACCGCCTTTTCATGCTGCACGGCCCCGACGATGATGCGCGAATTCTCGGGGGAATGGTGGATGGCGTTGGAGAGGAGGTTGGTAATGACCCATGCGATCTTTTCGTTGTCGACGAACAGTTTCGAAATCTTCTCGGGGTATTCCACCTCGACGAAGCAGCGGAAACGCTCGGCCAACACCTGCGTCGCCTTGACGGCATAGTCGATCAGTTCGACAGGCTTCACGACCTTGGGCATGAGCCTGAGTTTTCCGGACTCGACCTGCGTCATGTTGAGCAATTCGCCCGTGATATTGAGCAGGCGGTCGCTGCTCTCGCGGATGCTGCCCACGAGCTGTTTCTGTTCTTCGTTGAGCTGCCCGAGACGGTTGTCGCCGAGCAGTTGCAGGCTCATCAGGATCGACGAGATGGGGGTTTTCATCTCGTGCGAAACCGTCGAGATGAAATTGGTCTTGGCAGAGTCCAGCTCCTTGTATTTGGTGATGTTGTTCAGGACGATCAGGTTGCCGACGAACTGTTGCTCCCGGCTGCCGACCGGCATGATGTAGAGCGGCGTATCCTCCATCTGGAAATAGCTCTCCTTGTTGTCGGCATAGATCTTCAGCGGCTCCTGCCCGGCGTTCTTCTTCTCGCCGTAAAGCTCGCGCAGCAGGCGCCGGAGCAGGTCGTTGGCAAGCGCCACCTCGGCGGCATCGCGCCCGATGACGGTCTCGGGCAGGTTGAGCACCGACAGCGCCTCGCGGTTCATGAAGAGGATGGTCTTCCGGGGATCGAGCCCGATGATCGGTTCGTGGAGCGAATTGACGATCGCCTCGATCCGCGTCTTGGCCGTCATCAGGTCGTCGAGCGAACTGCGGCGGTACTCGTCGAGCTTGGCCGCCATGTTGTTGAACGACTCGGCAACGGATTCGAACTCACGGTTGCCCGTGAAGTCGAGCCGCTTCCCGTAATTATGGCTGGCAATCTCCTTGATCCCCTTCTTCAGCTCGTCGATCGGGCGCAGCACCATCCGCGGGAACCACACCAGCACGGCGCCCGCGACAAGGGCGCACAGGGCGGCCACGACGATCAGCCACCACATGACATAGTCGGCACGCTCCTCGACCCCCGAACTCTTGGCCCGGATGGCCGCCATGTTCACCTCCATAATGCGATAGAGGTCGGCACGCACGGTCTGTATCTCGGCCTCGGTGACGGGGTCGCTCAGGCTGGCGACATGCTGCTGCAAGGCCGCCGTAAGCTCCTTTTCGCTGACTTCGGTGATGTTCTGCTGCTGGAGCGCCAGGCTCTGGCGCAGGGCGTGCCGCGAGACGGAATCCTGGCCGATGTCGTTCAGCGACCGGAGCATGTCCCCGGCGTATTGCAGCGAATTATAGTTGTCGGCCAGGATGGTGCCCGTAGCGCGCGAAAGCTGGCGGACGTAGCTGACCGACTGGATGCCGAGCAACAGGATCATGGCGAACAGCACGCCGATGCCCAGGGTAAGCCTCCCTTGTATCTTCATAGTCATGACATAATAAAAAGGTCGATGTTCATACGCGACAGGCGGCCGTCTCAGAATGATACGCCTGGCGCCGGCGTCAGGGCTTCATGCCGTAACTTTCCAGCTTGCGGTAAAGCGTGGCGATGCCGATACCCAGCAGGCGGGCGGCCTCGGCCTTGTTGCCTTTGGTGTATTCGAGTACCCTGAGGATGTGGTGCCGTTCGAGGGCGTCGAGCGCCATCGAGTCGGGTACGGAGCCGTCGCACGACGCGGCATGGAATTCGGGGGAGAGGCAGCCGACGGTAAGGGCATTGCCTTCGGCCATGATCAGGCTGCGCTCCACGACGTTGCGCAGTTCGCGGACGTTGCCGTGCCAGGCATGGCGTTCCAGTGCGGCGATGTACCCTTTGTCGATCGTGTCGATCCGACGCCCCATCCTGTCGGCGAATTGCGCCGCAAAGAACCGGGCATATTCGGCGATATCGCCCGGCCGCTCGCGCAGCGACGGCAGGTGGATGCGAAAAACAGAAAGACGAAAGAAGAGGTCTTCGCGGAAATTCCCGGAGGCGATCTCCTTTTCGAGGTCGCGGTTCGTGGCGGCAATGATCCGCAGGTCGACCTTGGTCGGGCGGGTTTCGCCGATTTTGATGAACTCGCCGCATTCGAGCACGCGCAGCAGCTTGGCCTGCAGCTCGACGGGCATCTCGCCGATCTCGTCGAGGAAAAGCGTCCCCTTGTCGGCCTCCTCGAACAATCCCTTCTTATCTTTGGTGGCACCCGTGAAGCTGCCGGCACGATGGCCGAAAAGCTCGCTTTCGAGCAGTTCCTTGGAGAAAGACGAACAGTTGACGGCGACGAACGCTCCCTTCGCGCGCGGGCTGGCATGGTGGATGGCCTGCGCAAAGACCTCCTTGCCGGTTCCGGTTTCACCCGTGAGCAGCACCGAGGTGTCCGTGACGGCGACCTTGCGCGCCAGCGCGACCGCACTGCGGAGGGCTTCCGACGAACCGATGATGCGGTCGAACGAATGCTCTTCGAAAAGTTTGTCCTCGAGACGAGCCAGCCGGCGCTGCATCTGCGCCTTCTCGGTGGCACGGCTCAGCAGCGGCAATATCTTGTTGTTGTCGTCGCCCTTGGTTATGTAATCGAACGCCCCGTTCTTGATGGCCTGCACGCCGTCGGGGATATTGCCGTAGGCCGTCAGCAGGATGACCTCGGCCGAAGGCATGGCCTGCTTGATCCGACCGACCATCTCGACACCGTTGCCGTCGGGCAGTTTGACATCGCACAGCACGACATCGGGTTCGCAGCGGCGGAGCATCCTGAGCCCCTCGGCGCAATCGGCGGCCTCGGCCACCTCGTAACCTTCCAGCCCGATGATGCGTGCCAGCAGTTTGCGCAACTGTTCCTCGTCGTCGATAATAAGAATCTTTGCCATTCGGTTCTCCAATTTTCGGCAAAGGTAAAACAATAATTTCACATATCGTTCCGACAGCCCCGATACAAACAAAGCCCCCGCGATGCAGGGGCTCCGTCCGAACCGGCAATACCGGTTCTATTTCACGGACTTCTTATACCACTCCTTGTGTTTTTCGCCACGGCTCTTCACCCAGTCGGCGAAATCGGGATAGAAGACGTCGATCTTTACCATCTCGTCCGGGATCCGGAAATCGGTAACGGGCAGGTCGATGGCGAAAGGATACAACTCGGAGGTCGCATAATAATACGGCCCGATGGGGTTCCCCGCCTTGTCGAGCGAGCTCTTGTCATCGTTGCGGCCGAAAGGATAGGGGTCGGCCAGCGACGTGGGAGCATAGTTCGTCAGGTGTATTTCCTTGCGGACGGCCCCGGGAACAAAGCCTTTGTCGCTCACGCAGATGAACGGGTTGTAGAGCGACTTGCGGGTCACCTTGTCCATCGACAGCCTCCCGTCCAGTTCGATCTCGACGGTGACGGGCCCCCGGGCCACGGCCTGCTCGATGTCGTCGAAGAGTATGACCACGGCCTTATCCTGGTTCTTTTCGAGGCCGGCCGCCGAAGATCCGTTTTCGACCTTCACGCCCTTGACGGCGGTTACGGGAATGTCGAGCTGGTAGCCGAAGGCGCTCCGGAGCTTACCGCCGCTGTGCAACGGCGTGAAAACATCCCTGATCGCCACGATCCGGTTGTCCTTGTCGGTCGTGAAAGTCGTGCTGTACCCGACCACCACGTCGTTCATGTCGTAATCGCCCTGGCTCGGCCACAGATCCTCGAATGCCAGCGTGCCGACCACAGGGTCGCCCGTCACGTCGGGATATTTCTCGTCATCGGGGTCGGTCGTCGGGCGCTCGGGATCATAAATTGCATCGGCAGGATCGGCATCGACGTAGAAGAGCACGTCCTTGTAGTCGTTGTCGCCGCCATCCTCGAAGCCGAGCACGGTCTTGCCGCTCACCTTGTCGTAGAGGCTGACCATATAGCGGCCGTTTCCCGCATTGAACTCATTGTTCGAATAGCGTGCCGGGTGTTTCGAACCGGTGACGTCGAGTTTCCCGGTATAGGGATAGTTCTTGGTCGAAATTTCATACGCATCGGGCAGCATGAACCAGCCGACGGTCGTACCGGCGGGGAAAATGTCGGCGGCCTTGCCTCCCTTGAAATAGGTCAGCCGCAGCTGTTCACCGAAAAACAGGGGCGCCGTCCAATCGTCGCTGCCCGAGCCCCAATCGTCCGGATCGTCGAAATTGGTCGTAAAGGAGGTACAGTTGGGGAAGGCCACGTACTTGGACAGCGCATCGAACTCGACTTGCGTCCGGGGAGGGTTCTGCGTATCATAATAATAATAACCGATGGCATTGCGCCATCCGGCCAGTTCTGCGGCGAACACCAGCGTCAGATGGGCATCCTTCGCAATATTGAGGTTGACCACCTCCGTAGGCATGGCGTATTTCGAATTGTCGACGCCCGGCATCAGCACGTTCTGGATGCGGTTCATCAGCCCCGCAGGTGTCTGCGCATATTCGGGGTCGATATTCAGGTTGGGTTTCTGGCCGAACAGCGTACCGAGGATATAGAGCGGTTTCCCTTCCCAAGTCCAGTCGCCGAGCTGCTGCACATTATATGGATTGGCCGCATCGGCACGGGTCGTCACGGTTCGGTCGGCAACCACGGCGCCGGAAACTTTCCCGGCCGCCTTTTCATAGAGCTGCCGCACGTCGAACGAAATACCGCCGGCAGTCACGTCGACCCCGATACAGGCCGGGAACCCGTAGGATTCGCTATACACGTACACCTTGCTTACGGCAGTCGGGAGGTTGACCACCCCCGAGTATTTACTGTCGTTATCGGTATAGGCCCTGAGCAGGGCTTTTACGCCGGGCTTCAGGGTAAGCACGCCGTCCCCGGCATCCACGGGGTTCTCCGCATAAATTTCGAACAGCGCCTTGCTGCCCCTGCGGGCGTAGTCCAGGTTCAGAGGGACATCCCGCGTCGTGGCGTAATCGTATTTATTTCCGCCCTGGGCCGTGCCATCCGGGCCGGGAACTTCATCCGGCCGTTCGATACAGCCTGTCGGTAACATGGTGCATACTGCGAGGGCATACAGCAGGCACAGGTTTCGTAAATTTTTCATATGAGAAAAAAATTTGGTTAATCACATCCCTTTCCGACAGCCATCCGCACCTACCGCTCCGCCCCGCGAAAGTAAAGTTCCGCAGAAGCCCGCATTTCTGTCTTGGCAAATGTAAAAAGAAACCTTATTTCGCCCAAATTTGGTCGATAATCGCATGTTATTGGGGAAATACACGCAAATTGCACAACAAATACGACTATATTACAAAACATTTCAGCCCTCGCATCCAACAAAAAAAAGAAGCCGGGCTTCCGGCCCAGCCTATCGTTCAGAAATGAATATTCTTCCGGTATTGAGACGGGGACATGCCCGTGTACCTGCGGAAAAAGCGGCTCAGCGTCGACTGGTCGGGGAAATTGACACGCGCCACGATCGTCTTCAAGTCCATCGCCGACTCACGAAGCAGCGCCTTGATTTCGAAGATCGTATAGTAGACGATCCAGTCCCGTGCCGACTGCCCGCTGATCTCGTTCATCAGGTTGGTCAGGTACTTCGGAGTGATCCCGAGCCTCTCGGCGAAATACGCCACGTCCCTGTTGGGAGAATGTTCCTCGACGATCGTCTGCATGAAACGGAACGCCAGTTCCTCCTTGTGGGTATAGGCTGTCTTCTCGGCCTGCGGATCATTGAGATAGGTGGCGTAGATGTCCCAATAGAACACCCGCAAAAGCTGCATCACCGACTCGCGGCGGCAGATGGCGGGGGCATTTTCGGCGCGGTAGGCCAGCAGGTCGCAGAAATTCAGGAACCGCCCGACATACTCTTCGCGCGGCTCTGAGGCGACATGCGTGCGCATGTAAAAAAAGAAACCGGGCCTGGGTCTCCACAGGGAGCTGAGGGTGTCGGTAAACATATCGTGCGATATGCGGAAAAACCTGATCCCGAAATCGTCGCTTACCTCCTTGATGGAAGCCAGCTGCCAGGGAAACAGAGCAAGCACCATTCCGCGCACGATCCGGAAACGGTGGCCGAAAACCTGTACCGTAGCCGTACCCGACAGGCAGATGCCTCCGACCCCCTTCATAAGGTATACCGGACAACCGGATACCGGCAATTCGTCAAGCTCTGTATAGATACCGAACTCCCCCGGCTCAAGCGGCCTGAAAAGTCTCGTATCGTCTTCATCTATATTCATTATTACAAAATTAGATATTTGTCCGTTCTGAAAACACCCCGTTCTTCACCAATAACATGCAAAAATTGCCGCACATAAAGAATCGCCACTTGCACCCGCTTTTCTCAGCTATCGGCCGGTGCAAAAATTGCCGGGCCTTCCTCCGCACGCAAAATACCCCGAAAAATTTTGTCGGCTCGAAATAAATGCCTACTTTCGCACAAAACATCAGATGATATGATGAAACCCGGTTCGAACATGCAACTCAGCAAGAAATCGCTGGCCGAAGAGCTGGCCGGGCGGTTGCAGGATCAATTCATGTCGGGGAAATTCGAGGTGGGCGAAAAACTGCCGCCCGAACCGGAATTGATGCAGATTTTCGGGGTCGGCCGCTCAACCGTGCGCGAAGCGGTCAGAATCCTGTCCAACATGGGTTTCCTGAAGGTACGGCAGGGTGCCGGGACATTTGTCGAACGCCTCACGCCGCCGGACGAACCGATGGAGCGGCGCCTCGGACGCGCCGACCTGCACGACCTGGACGAGGTGCGGAAAATACTGGAAGCCGCGATTGCAGAAAAAGCCGCCGAACGGCGAACGGCACACGACGCCGCAGTCCTCGAAAAGCACCTCGCGGAACGGGGAGCGACCGCGGCTTCCGGGGCATTGCAGGCCTGTATCGAAGCCGACGTCAACTTCCACATCGCCCTGGCCGAGGCCACGCACAACGAAATCCTGTGCGAGCTGTATCGCTCGACGGCCGCCCATCTGAAAAAGAGGTTCAGCAATATATACAGGAACACGGAGTGCCTGCTCGCCTCCCAGCCCACGCACGGGCAGTTACTCGGATACATCCTCGCCGGGGACGTGCGGAACGCCCGGGAGGCGATCACGCGGATACTCGAAGAACCATAGCCCGCAGCAATGGAGACGCTTACAAAACCCACGGACACACGCCTGCGGCGCTTCACGGAGACCGGAACGGTCTACCCGATACTGTTCATGATCAGCATCACCCACCTGCTGAACGACATGATGCAGTCGGTGATCCCGGCCGTCTACCCGCTCCTGAAGGAGAAATTCGGCTTCACGTTCGCCCAGATCGGAATCATCACGCTGGTTTTCCAGATGACCTCGTCGCTGCTGCAGCCCTTCATCGGACTCTATGCAGACCGCCATCCGCGCCCCTACTCGCTCGCCGCAGGGATGTGTTTCACGCTGGTCGGGCTGCTCATCCTCTCCGTCGCCCCGGGCTTCGTACCCATCCTGCTGGCGGTGGGGCTGATCGGCTGCGGCTCTTCGGTCTTCCACCCCGAATCCTCCCGGGTGGCGCAACTCGCCTCGGGAGGCCGGAAAGGACTGGCACAGTCGATATTCCAGGTCGGCGGCAACGCCGGGGGCGCCATGGGGCCGCTGCTGGCCGCACTGGTCGTCATTCCCTTCGGGCAGGCCTCGATCGGCTGGTTCGCTTTGGCCGCGATCCTCGCCATCCTCATCCTCACGAGAATCGGGAACTGGTATAAACTTCGCCTCACCGTCACCGCAAACCGCCCCGCAGCAGCCGCAGCGGCCCCGGCACACCACTTGGGAAAACGCAAAATCCGCCTCGCCCTGGGCATCCTGGGCGTGCTGGTATTCTCGAAATACTTTTACATCGCCAGCATGACCAACTACTTCACATTCTTCCTGATGGATAAATTCGGGATCTCGGTGCAGGGGTCGCAGTACTGCCTCTTCGCATTCCTCGGGGCATCGGCTGTCGGCACGGTCGCCGGCGGGCCGCTGGGCGACCGTTTCGGGCGTAAATACGTGATCTGGGGCTCCATCCTCGGAGCAGCGCCCTTCACCCTGCTGCTGCCCTATGCGAACCTGGTCTGCACGATCGCGCTCGCCGTCATCATCGGACTCGTCATCTCCTCGGCATTCTCCGCCATCCTGGTCTACGCCACCGACCTGATGCCCGGCAAGGTCGGAATGATCGCCGGGATCTTTTTCGGGCTGATGTTCGGCCTCGGCGGCCTCGGCTCGGCCTTTTTCGGCTGGCTGGCCGACAAGACCAGCATCGAATTCATCTTCCGGATCAGCACCCTGCTGCCCCTGTTGGGGATAATCACGGGATTCCTGCCGAATATCGAAGGCAGAACGACAAACACATAACCGATGAAACCATGCCAAATGTAATCGTATTGTTCGAAGTAACCCTGAAAACCGACCGCATGGAGGATTACCTGCAGACAGCGGCGACTCTGAAGGAGGAACTGGCCCGGACGGATGGATTTATCGGCTCGGAACGTTTCGCGAGCCTTGCGAACGGCAACAAACTGCTCAGCAAATCCGAATGGCGGGACGAGCAGTGCGTCGCGAAATGGCGGAACTCGCTCCGGCACCGCCTCGCCCAAAAGCACGGACGGTCGGAAGATTTCGCCGACTACAAGATAACCGTAGTGACACCCTTGCGCTGTTACACGATAGCTTCGAGAGAAGAAGCCCCGGAAGATTCCAACCTTTACTTTAATCTATAACACCATGCAGTACATTTGTAAATACCAATCGCCCTTCGGCGGGATAACGATCTCCGCCGACGGCAACAGCCTGACCGGGCTCTGGTTCGACGGGCAAAAATACTTTGCCGCCACACTGCCGGCAGCACACGAAGAGAAACAGCTCCCCGTATTCGACCAGACAAGGAAGTGGCTGGACAGTTACTTCAGCGGGGAAAACCCGGGATTTACACCCCCGTTACACCCCGAAGGGTCGTCCTTTCGGCAGGCCGTATGGGAAATATTGCTGCAAATACCGTATGGGGAAACAATTACCTACAAGGATATTGCGAAAGAAATCGCACGGCAGCAGGGAAAGCAAACCATGTCGGCGCAGGCCATAGGCGGTGCCGTAGGGCACAATCCGATCAGCATTATCATCCCCTGCCATAGGGTCGTGGGCAGCGACGGCAGCCTGACGGGATACGCCGGCGGCATTCCTAAAAAGGTCGGGCTCCTCACCCTCGAACAGGCGAACATGTCCGGGCTGTTCATCCCGAAAAGGTAACTCCCCGGGCGGGCGCAAAAGACCCGCCGACGGGCATAAAAGAAAAATCCTCACAACTCGCTGATTGGCTTGCTGTAAGGATTTAATCGTCCGTTTTGGAGCGGAAAACGAGACTCGAACTCGCGACCCCAACCTTGGCAAGGTTGTGCTCTACCAACTGAGCTATTTCCGCAATATGTTTCTCCGTCTGCAAAAGAGGCTTTCAACCTCCCTTTCCGGCATCCGAAACTTGCATTTCGGGATTGCAAATATAAACTGAAAAATTTATTCTGCAAAATTTTCCGGCGAATTTTGTCACAAAACGATGTCCCCGGCCTTCGGAAAAGCCGGGGACATCGTATGGGAAACCCTTATTTCCGGGCGGCGGAATAAACCGTCCTGCCGGGAACCGGGGAATTAACGAACCAGGAATCCTTCGTCGGCACGTACCGGAATGGGCAGCTGGGCGTAAATGCCGTCCTGGAGCTTGCTGCGTACGGCCTTGAACGCCTCGATGGTGACATTCACGTCCTCGAGGGTGTGGACTGCGGTCGGGATGATGCGCAGGATGATCTCGCCTTTCGGGATTACGGGGTAAACGACCATCGAACAGAAGATGCCGTGGTTCTCACGCAGGTCGACGACCAGATTCGTAGCCTCAGGGATGCCGCCCTTCAGGAAAACGGGCGTCACGGGCGAATTGGTCACACCGATCTCGAAGCCGTTCTCTTTGAGGCTGCTTTGCAACACACGCACGATCTCCCAAAGCTTCTGCTGGTATTCGGGGTGGTTGCGGATCAACTCCAGGCGTTTGAGCGCACCGATAACCATCGGCATCGGGAGCGACTTGGCATAAAGCTGCGAACGCATGTTGTAACGCAGCAGGTTGATCAGCCAGCGGGGGCCGCAGACGAATGCACCGATACCGGCCATCGACTTGGCAAAGGTGTTGAACAGCACGTCTACGCCGTCCACAACGCCGAAATGCGACGCCGTACCGCGGCCGCCCTCACCCATCGTACCGAAGCCGTGGGCATCGTCGACCAGCAGGCGGAACTGGAAATCCTTTTTCAGGGCCACGATCTCGTCGAGCTTGCCCAGGTCGCCCTTCATGCCGAAGACACCCTCGGTGATTACGAGTACGCCGCCGTTCTGCTCTTCGGCCAGGTCGGTGGCATGCTGCAATTGCAGGCGCAGCGACTCCATGTCGTTGTGTCCGTATACGAAACGCTTGCCCTTGTGCAGGCGCAGGCCGTCGATGATGCAGGCGTGTGCCTCGGCATCGTAGACCACCACGTCGCGCGGCGTCAGCAGGCAGTCGATGATCGAAATCATACCCTGGTAACCGAAGTTCAGCAGGAAGGCATCCTCCTTGCCGACGAACTCGGCCAGTTCGCGCTCGAGACGCTCGTGGTAGACGGTCTGGCCGCTCATCATGCGGGCGCCCATCGGGGCCGCCATGCCGAACTGCGCGGCACCCTCGGCGTCGGCCTTGCGGACTTCGGGGTGGTTGGCCAGCCCGAGGTAGTTGTTCAGACTCCAGTTGAGCATCTTCTTGCCCCGGAAAGTCATGTGGGGGCCGATATCGCCTTCCAGTTTGGGGAAAGCGTAATAACCGTGGGCGTACGACATGTACTGACCGATGGGGCCACCTGCATTTTTCTCAAGGCGTGCAAAAATATCAACCATAAAATATTGTAATTTAATGTTTAAGTTTCCGTTTCGGACGCGCAAAAGTACAAAAAAACCTTTTAGCCATCAAAATTAGCCGTTTTTTATTCGGCACGGGTACGCATTTATACTTATTTCCGGATATTAGATAAGGAAAAAGGCCGCTTTCGGCGGCCCGGGGAAGAACTTTGTTCGGTTTTTCATTTTTCCGATCGGCGGTCTATCGCATCGACGATCACCGCGACGGCACCGTCGCCCGTCACGTTGGTCGCCGTGCCGAAGCTGTCCATGGCGATATAGGTGGCGATCATCAGCCCCGCGAGCGTCTCGTCGAACCCGAGCATCGATTCGAGCAATCCCAGCGCCGCCATGATCGCGCCGCCCGGCACCCCCGGTGCGGCAATCATCGTCACGCCCAGCAGCAGGATGAACCCCGCGAAAGTCCCCGCCGGAATATCCAGCCCGGCCAGCATCGAAACGGCCAATGCGCAGGCCACGATCTTCATCATCGACCCCGAAAGGTGGATCGTGGCACAGAGCGGTACGACGAACGACGCCAGCTGGGGGCGCACGCCGAGCCGGAGGGTCTGCGCCAGGGTCACGGGGATGGTGGCGGCCGACGATTGCGTGCCGAGCGCCGTGACATAGGCCGTAAGCATCGTACGGAGCATCCGCAGCGGGTTTTTGCGGGCAACGAGCCCGGCAATGGAGAACTGTGCGAGCAGCAGCACGACGGTCATGAAGAAGATCACCACGATCAGCTTCACGAAGACGCCCAGCACCCCGGCCACCTGCCCGGACTGGGTCATCGAAAGGAAGATTCCGAAGATATAGAAGGGCAGCAGCGGGATGATGACGCCCGCGATCACGCGGTCGATGATCGACTTGAAATCGTCCATCACCCCTTTGAGTTTCACGCTGTGCGTATAGGCCATCCCCAGCCCGAGTACGAAGGCCAGTACCAGCGCCGACATGACACCGAACAGGGGTGGCATCCCAACCGTGAAATAGGGTGCGGGGGCCGTTGCGGCCGCGTCGGGCAGCACGGCTGCGGCGCCTTCGAGCAATGCGGGGAACAGCGCCCGCCCCGTGAGGTAGGTGCCGAAGCCCGAGAAAAGGGTGAAGGCATAGGCCAGCGCCGCCGTGAGGGCCAGCAGGCGCCCGGCGTTGCGTCCCAGGTCGGCGATGCCCGGCGCCACCAGCCCGAGGATGAGCAACGGGATGACGAACGAAAGGAACTGGCCGAAAATATCATTGAACGTAAGGGCGATACGCGTCGCCCATACAGGGAAGAAAAAGCCGCAGCCGACCCCGAGGCCGATGGCCAGCACGACGCGCGGCAGCAATCCGAACCTGAATTTCATAAGGAATGGTTTTTGTAAAGGTAGAAAAATATTTCCGTTTTAGCTATCTTCGGCTTTGCCTCAGACAGGCGGCGCCCCGGCAAAATGCAAGTAAACTTGCTTTTGCCCCCGGCATATACTATCTTTGTGGTATGACTTCATTATTCCATGACATCATCTTCGGCCCGGTACATTCGCGGCGGCTGGGACTCTCGCTGGGGGTCAACCTCCTGCCCACCGAGTCGAAACTCTGCTCGTTCGACTGCATCTACTGCGAATGCGGCTGGAATGCCGAGCATCCCGGCGCGCGGCGCTTCAACACCCGCGAAGACGTCCGCACGCAGCTCGCAGCGACGCTGCGGCGCATGGTGGCCGACGGCACCCCGCCCGACGTCATCACCTTCGCCGGCAACGGCGAGCCGACGATGCACCCCGAATTCGAAGCCGTGATCGGCGACACGATCGCCCTGCGCGACGAGCTGTGCCCCTCGGCCAGGGTTTCGGTGCTTTCGAACGCCACGCAGCTCCACCGCGAGGGCGTGCGCCGTGCCCTTCGCAGCGTGGACAACAACATCCTCAAGCTCGATTCGGCCTTCGACGCCACGGCACGCCTGATAAACAATCCCCAGAGCCCGGCCTATTCCGTACGCAGGGTCGTCGATCAGATGAAAGGCTTCGACGGGCACCTGACCGTGCAGACGATGTTCCTGCGCGGGGAGTTCGACGGACAGCGGGTCGACAACACCACCGAAGAGGAGGTCGCGGCATGGCTGCGCCTGATCGGCGAAATCGGCCCGCGGCAGGTCATGGTCTACTCGCTCGACCGCGACACCCCGTGCCGGACGCTCGAAAAAGTGCCGCGCGAGGAGTTGCAGGCCATCGCCGCCCGCGTCGAGGCACTCGGCATCCCCTGCTCCGTAGCATAAACCGCACCGCACCATGAAACGCCTTCTGCTGTTCCTGTTGCTTGCGGCCAGCTGTACGGCCGCCGCACAGAAGCGCCCCACAACGGACGGACTGTCCGCTTTGCAGGACAGCATCTGGCAGTGGGCGGCAGACAACAAGGCGGCCGATCCGGTCGCAAACGCCATCTACGCATCGGCGGTCAACGAACCGGACGGTGTCATAGACGTACACATGATCCGAGCCGACACGGCGATGAAAGCCCGCTTCCGCCGCTGCGTGCACGACAGCCCCCTGATCCGGCTCCACGGGTTCGACCCCGACACGACACCCTATCCGCCCGCACCCGAAGGGGCTGCTCCGCCGGATGGGCTCACGATGGATGCCGAATACGCATTTTATCCCGCCGGCACCGAACATATCCGGCTCACGATCCGCCACAAAGGCGATTCGACGGTATATTTCGGGAGCGACTACACCGTCTGCCGCTTCCAGCACGGACGGTGGGAAACGCTGCCCGTCGTCAATGCGTGGAACTCACTGCTGGTCGGCATCGGGCCAAACAACCCATCCCGCACCGAAGTACCGCATCCGGCACCGGCCGCCGAATACACCTACGGGTTCACAGCCCGGCTCGCACCCCGTGTCTACCCGGCCCGGTATGCGCGTTACCGTATCTGCAAACAAGTGTACAAGACCTGCCCATACCGGCCCTACCTGCTCACGGCCGAGTTCACGGTGACGCCGTTCGTCCCGTTCACCCGCTTTGCGGAGCCGGCAGAGGGGCAGGACATCCAATTTTGATCCACAGCCATGCAAATACTCCTTTCCTGCGCCAAAACGATGGCCGAAAACAATCCGGCCGAAATCCCCCGAACGACCCTGCCGCGTTACGCCCGCGAGGCCGCGGAGCTGGCCCTGCAGCTGGCGACGCTCAGCACCGAAGAGCTGGAACGCATGCTGCGCACCAACCGGCAGATCGCCGCGACCAACCGCCGGCGTTACCGGCAGTTCCACGGCGAAGAGGCCCTCCCCGCGCTGCTGGCCTACACGGGCGTCGTATTCAGGCATATCGCCCCGGAGCGATTCACCCCCGGGGATTTCGAATACGCACAGCAGCACCTCAACATCACGTCGTTCCTCTACGGGCTGCTCCGGCCGCTGGACGCAATCCGCCGCTACCGGCTGGAAGGGGACGCCGTATTGCCGGGGCACGACGACCAAACGATGTTCGGGTACTGGCAGGGACGGCTGACAGAAGCCTTCCTCGAAAAAATCCATGCCGACGACGGCATCCTGGTCAACCTCGCCAGCAGCGAGATGAAGCGCCTGTTCGACTGGAAACGCATCCGCCGCGAAGCGCGTATCATCACGCCCGAATTCCGCATCCGTGAAGGCGACCGTCTGAAAACCATCGTGGTCTACACGAAAATGTGCCGCGGAGAGATGACGCGCCACCTCATCAGAAACCGGATTGCGGATCCGGAAATGCTCAAAGAATTCGAATGGGAAGGGTTCCGGTTCGACGCCGCGCTCAGCCGGGGCGACGACTGGACGTTCACGATGTAACACGGCCGCAGGAAACCGAAGAAGAACCCTCCGGCTCAGTTTCATTGCCCCTGGTCGACGAACAGGAGCCTGTCCGTCCGGTAACCGCGTCGTTCGGCCAGCCCCCGTTCGAACGGATGGTCGTAGCGGGCGACCTCCTGCCAAGAGCCCATGTAGCACGCCTGATCGAACGACGGCACCGGAGTGCGGTCGGTACGGTCGGCGGCACGGCCGTATGCCACGCCGATGACAAGCAGCGCGGAGGCCAATAATACGATCGCGATTTTCACTTCCCGAACGGTTTTCAGGGAGCATGTGACAGATTTTATGCCGCAGCACGGCAAACAGGGCTGGACGGTTTTATTTCCCCGCGGCGAGCAGCGCCCGCAGGATACCCTCCTCGTCGTAACCGCAGAGGGCGTAGAGCTGAGCCGGGGTTCCGTGCTCGACCCACTCGTCGCCGATGCCCAGCGAGTGTACGGCCACCTCGCAGCCGCGGGCATTGAAAAATGCCGTGACGGCCTCGCCGACGCCCCCGCGCAGGGAACCGTCCTCGACCGTGACCACATGGCGGAACTCGGCACCGACCCCGGCCAGCAGGGCCTCGTCGAGCGGTTTGGCGAAGCGCAGGTCGTAATGCGCCACGCTCACGCCCTTCGCCGCGGCGCGTTCCGCGGCACGGGCGGCAGCGTTGCCGACCGTCCCGACCGTCACCAGCGCCACGTCCGTACCTTCGCGGAGCCTCCGTCCCCGGCCGACGGGCAGCGCCTCGAAGGGAACGCCCCGCCACAGACGTCCCGCACCGTTGCCGCGCGGGTAGCGGATCATGAAGGGATGGCCGTATTGCAGACCGGTATACATCATGTTGCGGAGTTCCAGTTCATCCATCGGCGCAGCGATCGTAAGTCCCGGCACGGCACCGAATGCAGCCATGTCGAAGACCCCGTGGTGGGTCACGCCGTCCTCGCCCACGATGCCGCCCCGGTCGAGGCACATCACCACGGGCAGATCCTGGATCGCGACGTCGTGGATCACATTGTCGTAAGCCCGCTGCATGAAAGACGAATAGATGTTGCAGAAAGGCACCATGCCCGCAGCGGCCATCCCGGCCGAGAAGGTCACGGCATGGCCCTCGGCGATACCCACGTCGAAGCAACGCGACGGCATGGCGTGCATGAGCATGTTCATCGAACAACCCGACGGCATGGCAGGCGTGACGCCCACGACCCGCGGGTCGAGCCCGGCCAGTTCGACGAGCGTCTCGCCGAAGACATCCTGGTAACGCGCCGCAGCGCCCGGCGAGGCGATCCGCTCGCCCGTATCGGGATTGAAACGTCCGGGGGCATGCCACGTGGACTGGTCGTGCTCGGCAGGCAGGTAGCCCTTGCCCTTCACGGTCATGACATGCAGCAACTTGGGCCCTTCGATGTCGCGCAATGCCTGAAGCGTGCGCACCAACTCCTTGAGGTTGTGGCCGTCGACGGGGCCGAAATAGCGGAAATTGAAGCTCTCGAAGAGGTTGCTCTTGTTCAGCACCCCCTGTTTCACGGCGTTGCCCGCCTTCTGGCAGAGGCGCAGCAGGCGCGGCGTATGCGAAAGGATGCCCCACAACTGCTGCTTGAAACGGTTGTAATGCACCGATGTGGAGATTTTGAGCAGGTAGTTCTTCAATGCGCCGGTGGCCTGGTCGATGGCCATGTTGTTGTCATTGAGAATCACCAGGATATTGGTGCGTTTGCTGGCCCCGGCGTTGTTGAGCCCTTCGAACGCGAGGCCGCCGGTCATCGAACCGTCGCCGATGACAGCCACGACCTGATGCCTCTCGCCCCGCATCTCGGCAGCCTTGGCCATGCCGAACGCCGCCGAAATCGACACCGAGGCATGCCCGCCCCCGAAAGCGTCGTAGGGGCTCTCGGACATGCGCGGGAAACCGCTGATGCCGCCCAGCAGGCGTTTGGTCTTGAACGCCTCGCGGCGCCCGGTGATAATCTTGTGGGCATAGGTCTGGTGCCCTACGTCCCAGACGATCTTGTCCGCGGGCGTATCGAAAACGTAGTGGAGTGCGGCGGCGAGTTCCACGCAGCCGAGGCTCGACGCCAGGTGCCCGGGATTTACCGAGCACTCGTCGATGATATAGCTGCGCAGCTCGTCGCAGTAGGTACGCAGTTCCTCCGCCGAGAGTTGCTTGAGGTCGCGGGGAGAATTTATTTTTCGGAGTAATTTGTATTCATCCAACGTCATGGCAGCACAAAGATAGCGCAAGGAGCGCGACAAACCAAACTTGTTTGAGTTTGTCCGAACCGCAGCCTATCTGAAACGAGGTTAAAGATAGCACAAGCCGAGCACAATGCCAAATTTATTCGGACATTGCCAAGGCGAAGCCTGTGTTCCGTAAAACAGCTCAGACCGGACATGGCGCCGGTTTTTTTCCGGCATAGCCGCCATACCGCCTATTTTCTGTAAAGATAGTCATTCTTGCGTTTTTTTCAATAAAAAAATGCAGCCGAGGATAGAAAAAGAGCAAAATGCGGCGACAGGTCTCTAAAAAAGGCTTTTAGGTAAGTGTCAGCAAAAAAGGTAACGCCAACGGAAACCTGAAAAAAGCCAAGTAAAACCGGAATTGCGTTACCAAGTCGTAACCTCTTTTCGGAAAAATAAGGCTATCGGGAACGCGGAAAAAACGGGGCGGCAAAGATACGGTTTCGGTTTCCTGCGGCCTTTGCTGTAAGCAAAGGTAGTCAAATCGGGAGACAACCTCAAAAAAAGCATTACACGCTCCTTTTGCGTTGATATGCTGCAATTTGCATTATGACGAATAACTCCATAGTTAATAGTTTTGTACCATTAAAAAATGTGAGTTATGAGAAGTACATTCAGCGTGTTGTTCTATCTGAAAAGAAAGGACGTGAGAAAAGACGGTACTGTTCCCGTTATGGGACGTATCACCATCGACGGGGGCAAGCCCGCGCAGTTCAGTTGCAAAATGACAGTCGATCCAGCCTTATGGAATACCGAAACCGGACGCATGACGGGGCGGAGTATTGCCGCACAGGAAGCGAACAGGATGCTCGACGCGATCCGGGGAAAAATCAACAGCCACTACCGGGACATCATGGATCGGGACGGCTTCGTTACGGCGGAAAAGGTGAGGAACGCTCTTTTGGGTCTGGAATACCGCCACGAAACGCTGATGAAAGTTTACGACCAGTTCAACAGCGATTTCGACAAGATGGTCAGGGCTGGGATGCGAGCCAAGTCCACGCAGCAGAAATACCTGACGGTGTACGGCCACCTGAAATGTTTTCTCGAAACGAGATACCATGTGAGCGACATCGCGCTGAAAGAGATCGCCCCCGCGTTCATCAACGATTTCGAGTTGTATCTCCGCACGGAAAACCATTGCACCCACAATACGGTATGGGTGTATCTTATGCCGCTGCGCAAGATGATAACCATCGCCATCGAGAACGGGTGGCTCGTGCGCGACCCGTTCATCAAGCACGAGATCAGCATGGAGGAGACGGAGCGGTCGTTTCTGACGAACGAGGAGTTGAAGATGCTGATGGATATGCGCTTTACGAAACCCAAGCTCGAACTCGTGCGCGACCTGTTCGTGTTCTGTTGCTTCACGGGTTTGTCCTACTGTGAACTGTACAACCTGTCGGAGGAGAACATCCGCACGTATTTCGACGATCACGAGTGGATTCATATCTCCCGCCAGAAAACGACGGTCTTGTCGGAGGTACAGTTGCTCGACATTCCCAAGATGATCTACGAGAAATACAAAGGTATCGGCGAGGATGGCAAGATATTTCCCGTTCCGAAGTACAGCACCATCCGCAATAGCATCAAGAAAATAATGGGAATCTGCGGCATCGAGAAAGAAATCACGTGGCATAAAGCCCGGCACACGATGGCCACGACGGTCTGCCTGTCGAACAGTATGCCTATCGAAACGGTCAGTTCGATTCTGGGACATAAGAACATCCGCACGACGCAGATTTACGCCAAGATCACGAAAGAGAAAGTCAAGAAGGATATGAGCGCCCTCGCCGCACAACTGAACTCCATCGAGGAATTTGCGGGAGTAGCTATTTAACACCGATATTTACCATTCAAATAATTGAAGATATGAAAAGAGACATCATCAAAATAGAAGAAAATACCATCCGTGTAACGGGTTGCGATGTATGGATGAGCGAACCGGAACTCGTCGAACTGTTCGGTACTACCGCGGGAGCCGTCGGTAGCGGAATCAAATCCGTCCTCAAAGAAGAAGCCCTGAACGCATACGAGGTCTGCAAGTGCGTTCGTCTGACCAGCGGCAACAACGCGGACGTGTATAACATGGAGGTCGTCATCGCCCTCGCGTTCCGGTTGGACACATACCCTGCGGCGCTGCTGCGCAGGTGGCTTGTGCGTAAGGCGACGATGCCCGTGCGTGCGACGCCTCCGATCATCATCCGATACAAGGTGGGGTACTTGAATTGAAAAAACGGCGGACAGGCTTTCGGGCTTGTCCGCCGTTCGTTTTCAGGGAATGGACTTGCGGTAATTATCCGCGAGGAGCTTTTCGATGTCCGTTTCCCGATAGAGGACTTTCCCTCCGAACAGGATAAAGGGTATCTTTCGTCCGGTACGGTATTCCTGCAAGGTGCGGCGGCTTACTTTCAGCAGGGCGATCACCTCCTTGTCCGTAAGGTATCGTTCTCCCGCGAACGGAGGATGATAATTCTCCGTCAGCCGCTCCGCATTTTTCATAGCCCTTTTCAAGGCTTGCAGCACCGGGGCGATACGCCCGTCGTCTGCCGTAATCACTCGGTCGTCATTCATATATCTGTGGATTCAGTGGGTTCTTACTGTTTTCAGGTTTCTTCCCGTTCGTAGCGTTGTAAAGCCGCCCCTTTCAACAGCCGCTCCACCTCCTCCGGTTTGTAATAGAATTTACGGTTCACCTGCGTGAACCCGATAGCACGGTTGTCGCGCATGATCCGGAGTGTGCGCGGGCTTATGCGTAAAATGCGGCACACGTCTTCCCCGTCGAGCCACTTGCACCCCTGCCTGTCGCCGCAACGACGGTGCAAGGCATCGACCTTTGCGGCGAGTGTTCCGGCAGCGGCGAGCAACGCCTCGAATGTTCTCTTCTCTACGATTACTATTTCCATGATCTGTAAATTTTAAGTATGCGGCAAATGTAGGCAAACCGTTCCCAGCGTCCTACGTTTCCGGCTTTCTGGCAGCTTGTGGCGTCCGTTTGGCACTCTCTGGCTTCTTCGTATCGCTGCAACTTTCTGAAAATCTTTCCCGTGTCGTTATCGGCACGTGAAAGCAAGCCGTGGCAAAACGACACCTTTGCTTCGGAAATAAAAAGCAAAGGTTATGGAAATCATCACGATGGAAAGCACCGCTTATAAAGAGCTGGTGGAAAAAATAGACCGTATCGCGGGTTATGTCCGTGACAGCGAGCGTTCGAAAAAGGGAGACGGAGCGGACGTGTGGCTGTGCAACGAGGAGGTCATGTCGCTGCTGGGCATCAGCCGCCGCACGCTCCAACGCCTGCGGGACGGCGGACGTATCCGTTACGCCATTTTCAGGGGCGCGTGCCGCTACCATTTCTCGGAGGTGGAGCGTATGGTCGCGGAATCGGTCGTCGTCTGCAATCCGCAAGGGCTGGAAGATTTCAAACGTAATTATCTGTTGCGCACGGGCAGTCGCAATAAGAAGAAAGGATAAGGGTATGGGACTGCTGGATACCGAAACATTCGAGCTTTGGATGTCGAAGATTATGGAACGCTTCGACCGCTACGAACAGATGCTCTCGAAGCTCGCGGGCAAGGAAATCAAGGAGGTGAAATATCTGGACGGCGAACGTCTTTTGGACAATCAGGACTTGTGCCAACTTCTCCAAGCGAGCAAACGGTCGCTGCAACGCTATCGCAGTTCCGGGACGCTGCGCTACCAGATGCTATGGCATAAAATCTACTACAAGGAATCGGACGTGCAGGAGTTCCTGAAAAACCATTTCGACGAGTTCAAGGGCTGCCACAAAGTCGAGAAAGGCAAAGGTTGAACGCCAAAGGCTGCCAAACGGACGCCACAAGCTGCCACGCCGTGTGCGAGCCATTGCCGCAGCCTCCGAGACCGCTAAATTCGCGGCACATCAATCAAGATGCAATTAAATATCAAACGATTATGGAACAAAGGAAAAAAGAACAGGACGTTCTGGTCGTCAAGGACGAACAGACGGGCGAGATCGGCGTCGTCGCGGGTTTGAAACGCGACGGCACGCCGAACATGAGAGCCGCCAAACCGGAACACGAACGGGAGTTCCTGCGCTTCGACCGTCATGGCGACGTGCTGGACAACTTCTTCTCCAACTTCTTCCAGCAATGTAAAGACCCCAAGCGTTTCTCGTTCTACCGAGTAACGGCGGAGAGTATCGAAAACGTGCTTACGGTCATGAGGGAGATGCTGAAAAAGCCGGACGAGTACAAGGAAGTCCTCGACGCCCACCGCGTCGATACGAGCAAGTACGAGCAGCAGGCCGAACAGATGCGGCAGGAGACGCCGGATGCCGCCGAAAAAGGGCTGGAACCCGATTCCGAGAGCCAGAGCACCGAAATGGAACGACAGCAAGCGCAACCGCAGCAGACACCCGCCGAGGAGGGATACAAGCCTATCGACGACAGCCGTCTCGACCGCGCGGAGGTCGCCGAACGCTGGGGTATCGACCTTGCGGCATTGGAGCAGTCGGGCGATCTGGAACGGATGCGCAACTACGGCAAGTCGCGCCTTATCGACTGCAACCCTGAAATCGGGGGTGTCCGTGTTGCGATGCAGGCACGTCTGTCGCTGCGGGAGAATTCCGACGGCACGGTATCGCTCGTGCCTCACCCGATACGTCGTGCACCGAATTACGACGAATACCTGAACGTCAAGTTCACGGCGGAGGATCGGGACAACCTGAAAAAGACGGGCAATCTCGGACGTGTGGCCGAAGTCGTCGATCCGGCGACAGGCGAACTGCTCCCCTCGTTTATCAGCATCGACCGCGTAACCAATGAAACGGTGTCCGTTCCGGTCAGGGATATCAACATTCCCCAAGAGGTACTGGGCGCGGCGTTGGACGACAAGCAGCAGGCGGCACTTGCCAAAGGCGAAGGCGTGTACGTGGAGGGCATGACCTCGAAGAACAACGGTAAGGTGTTCAATGCCACGATCCAGATCAACGCCGACAGGCGGGGGTTGGATTTTCATTTCGGCGAGAGGAAAGAAGCGCAGCGTCAGGAACGGACACAGACGACGGGCGGCGAAAAACAGGAGCAACCGCGCAAGCTGCGTATCGGAAGCACCCTGCTCCAAAGACCTGTTACCGACGAAATCAAGAAAGGCTGGGAACAAAACAAATGGGTCTATATGGAGGGGCTTATCGACAGGAAGGGAAAGCCGTTCAATGCCTACGTGCGCCCCAACCACGAGCGCGGCAAATACGATTTCTCCCGCAAACGACCGGAAGAGGGGCAAATCCATGAAATCAAACCCGACAACGCCTCCCGCACGCAGGTAGCTGTCAATTCGGAGGGTAAGACCGACGAGGCGACCAAACACGTGGGCGAGCCGCTGCAACGGGGACAGGCCGCACCCGTCAATGAGGAGCAGCAGCGCAGGCAGCAGAACGCGAACAGACCCCGAATGAAAATGTAGCTATGGCGGCCTTTGTCATTCTCCTGTTCTTCTGCCTCGTCTGCGGCGTAGGCGGCTGTGCCCTGCGGCGTGTCGATTGGCACGCCATCGAAGAAGATAACGAACGATATTATACCCCTGACGGGTATCACATCTATTATGACCGAAAAATCCTGCGTCGGCTGTATTCGCAGAACAGTACGGCGGCAGAAACGAACGACGAATAAACCGGGGCTTCCAGCCCTACCCACTAAATCCACAATAAAATAAATCAAGTATGAAAACTATCATTGCAGAAAAACCGAGCGTGGCGCGGGAGATCGCCCGCATCGTCAAAGCCTCCAAACGGGAGGTCGGCTATCTGACCGGAAACGGCTATAACGTAACATGGGCTTTCGGCCATCTGGTTCAGCCCGCCCTGCCGGACGGTTACGGCATCAAGGGTTTCCACCCCGACAACCTGCCCATCATCCCTCCGGTGTTCAAACTGATTCCCCGTCAGGTCAAGACCGAAAAAGGTTACAAGCCCGACAGCGATGTGGTGGCTCAAATCAAGGTCATCGCCGCCCTGTTCCGCGAAAGCGAACGCATCATCGTGGCAACAGATGCGGGGCGCGAGGGCGAGCTGATCTTCCGCTACCTGTACGAGTATATCGGTTGCGCGACACCGTTCGAGCGGCTCTGGATCAGTTCATTGACGGACACCGCCATCCGCGAGGGGCTGGAAAGGCTCGAAAGCGGCAACAAGTACGACAACCTCTACTACGCGGCCAAAGCCCGCAGCGAGGCCGACTGGCTGGTGGGCATCAACGCCACACAAGCCATCACGGTAGCTGCCGGACGCGGCACGTATTCACTCGGACGTGTACAGACGCCCACGCTGGCGATGGTCTGCGAGCGGTATTGGGAGAATAAACGTTTTACGCCCGAAACCCTTTGGCAGGCGCATTTCTCGACCGCCGGGGAAACGGATGACGGGGTGGTGAGATTCTCCTCCTGCAAGAAATGGAAGGAGAAACGACCCGCGACGGAGGCTTACGGGACGCTCAAAGAACAAGGCAGGGTGAGAATCACGAAGGTCGAGCGCAAGGAGAGCGTGCAGGACACGCCCCTGCTGTACGACCTGACAACGCTGCAAAAGGAGGCGAACGCCAAGCACGGCTTCACGGCGGAAAAGACGCTCTCCATCGCCCAGAAGCTCTACGAGGCGAAACTGATTACCTATCCCCGCACGGGCAGCCGCTACATTCCCGAAGATGTTTTTACGGAGATTCCGGCCTTGCTGCTCACGCTCAAAAACAACCCGGCATGGAGCGGCCGCCTCGCCCTCGTGGGAGAGCCTACGCGCCGGAGCGTGGACGCAGCGAAAGTTACCGACCACCATGCACTGCTTATTACAGGCATGAAGCCTAAAAATCTGCTGCCCGACGAGCAGACCCTTTACGACATGATTGTCGGACGTATGCTCGAAGCCTTTTCCGAAAAGTGCGTCAAGGACATTACGACCGTCGTGGCGGAGTGCGGAGGCGTGGAATACACCGTGAAAGGAGCAACCGTCCGTCAGGCGGGCTGGCGCGGCGTGTATAACGAGGAGACGGAAGATACCGTGCTGCCCGAATGGACGGAGGGCGAAGAACTGTCTGTCGCTGCCTGTTCGATGACCGAGGGCAAGACCAAGCCCAAACCGTTGCATACCGAAGCGACGCTGCTGGCGGCAATGGAGACCGCAGGCAAGGAGATCGAGGACGAAGAGTTGCGGCAGTCGCTCAAAGAGTGCGGCATCGGCACTCCGGCCACCCGTGCGGCCATCATCGAAACTCTTTTTTCACGGGAGTACATGGTGCGTCAGAAAAAATCGCTCGTGCCGACGGAAAAGGGATTGGCACTCTATTCGGTCGTCAAGACGATGCGCATCGCCGACGTGCGGATGACGGGGGAATGGGAGGCCGCGCTCGCCAAGATCGAGCGGGGCGAGATGCGCGACGGGACGTTCCGCGAGGCCATCGAGATCTACACCAAGCAGATTACCACCGAACTGCTCGCCTCGGATAAACTCTTCACGCACAAAGGATCGGAGTGTCCCTGTCCCAAATGTAAGACGGGGCGGATGCAGTTCTTCGGCAAGGTCGTGCGCTGCGACAATGCCGCGTGCGGGCTTCCCGTGTTTCGCGTGAAAGCCGGAAAGACGCTTTCCGACGCAGAGATTACGGAACTGCTGACCAAAGGCCGCACCGGAGTAATCAAGGGTTTCAACAGCAAGCAGGGTAAGAAATTTTCGGCTGCCGTCGCTTTTGACGGGGAGTTCAATACCGTTTTCGAGTTTCCGGAGGGCGACAAAACGGGAAAATCCACGAAAAGAAGAAAATAATGCGTACCTTTACCCACAAATTCACAGGAATAGATTGTTCTGCCGTTTCGACGGTCGATACCGGTTTATTTGCTGTGGATTTAGTGGGTGGCACTCGGCGGGGACGTCGAGTGCCTTTTCTTCATTACTCTTTTTATCCGATAATCCACTAAATCCACAGTAATTATGAATAATACAAACAAGCCTGCGGAGCTGTCCTATTACGGGCTTTACCTGTTATCCTACCTCAAAGAGAACCATCCCGACAAGGCGCACGACGCGGCTTTCGTCGAGGAGCGTGCCGACCGTGCCGCCGACATGTTCGAGCAGGCGCGGCGCGAGGGCTACACGCCCGGAGGAGCGCACGAGCTGGCAATGGCCTCCCTTCTGGAAGGGCTGCATTTCTCCAAGTACGATACGCTTGTCGAGGTGCTCTGGAACGAATGCTCGGACGAAATCCCCCAGAGCGAGGCTCCCGCCGTCGCACTCAAACTGTTGCCCTACGTGGAGGGCATTTTCACGCAATACCCGCTTTCGGACGACTTCGCCTACTCGCCCGAATACGAGCGGCTTTACACGGAGCTTGCGGGTGCTGTTCTGATCTGTATCGAGGAGAATGGCATTTAACCGCAAAGCCAAGCTGCGCGACAATATCGAGGCGATACGGACGGCTTTCGAGTTGGGCAAGGCAGGACGGGCGGCCACTCCCGAAGAGAGGGAGCGGCTCGCCCGCTATTGCGGTTTCGGAGGGTTGAAATGTATTCTCAACCCGGCTTCCGACCTGACCGATGCCGTGCAGTGGGCGAAATCCGACCTCGACCTGTTCCCGATGACGGCGGAGCTGCACCGTCTGATCCGCGAGAACAGCGCAAGCGAGAATGAATACAAACGTTATATCGACAGCCTGAAAAGTTCCGTGCTGACGGCGTTCTATACCCCGTCGGCAGTAACGGAGGCATTGGCCGACGTGCTGCGCGATTACAACGTGCGTCCGCACCGCCTGCTGGAACCATCCGCAGGACACGGCGCATTCGTCGAGGCGTTCATCCGAGAGGACGCCGATACCGATGTCATGGCCTTCGAGAAAGACCTGCTGACGGGTAAAATCCTCTCCTGCCTCTACCCCGACAAAAAAGTGCGGGCAGAGGGTTTCGAGCGTATCGAAAAACCTTTCGACGGCTATTTCGATGCGGCGGTCTCCAACATCCCGTTCGGAGACGTGGCGGTGTTCGATCCGGCCTTCTCTGCAAGCGAATCGGTCGGTCGCCGTAACGCCACGAAAGCCATTCACAACTACTTTTTCCTCAAAGGGCTGGATGCCGTGAGGGATGGCGGCATCGTGGCGTTCATCACCTCGCAGGGCGTGACGAACTCCCCGCGTAACGAGGCGGTCAGGCTCGAAATGCTCAAAGGGGCGCACCTCGTCTCCGCAATCCGCCTGCCCAACAACCTCTTTGCCAACCATGCCGGAACGGAGGTCGGCAGCGATCTCGTCGTCCTGCAAAAAGATACCCGCAAAGAGGGACTGACAGAGGACGAAAAGTTGTTTATTCAAACAGGAATACAGAACGGCGTAAGCACCAACCGCTATTTCATCGAGCACGGGGAACAAATCGTCCATACAAGTGCGAAGTTAGACACCGATCCCTATGGCAAGCCCGCAATGGTCTACCAGCACGACGGCGGTGTAGAGGGTATCGCCACGCAGTTGCGCGAGCTGCTCGACGACAATCTGCACGCAAGGTTGGTTATGCGCCTCTACTCCGGTGGCATACGGGATGTGCGGTTGCAAGAGCAGCAGACGAAAGCCCAAACGACCGACACGCCCCTGCGCACGGAGCTGACGGCGGAAGATTTGGCCGCTTTCGGGGCGTGGGCAAAGGAAAAAGAGCAACGGTTGTGGGAGGAACGACCGCCAAAGGCAACCGATTTCGAGGGGGCGACCGTCGTCCAAGAGACGGTACAACCGCCGAGCGCCGCAATCCGGCAGGAAGCGGAACGGACTACCGTACCTCCCAAAGAGGAGAAGCCCGAAATCGAGCCTCCGGTCATGAGCCTCTACGACCTGTTCGGCTTCACGGCGGAGGAGAGACGCATTGCCCAAACGGGTGGCAAGGCTCGCCGCCGAAGCAACCGCCCCAAGTTGGCGCAACCGCGTCAGCCGTCCCTGTTCGATATGCCGACACCAGCAGCGACAACCATCCAAGCGGAACAGATGGTGCATACTTCCACCGAAACCGCAGCGCGTCCTGCCTACCCCGTCGAGAACGCTGCCGGGACAGATATGAATCGTCGTATCACCGACATCGAGCGGCAAATCCGTGAAGATGAAGCGAAACTCACAGCAGAAGAGCGGCAGCGCAGACACGAGGAGGAGATGAAGCCCAGACCGTTCGACGGATTACTGGAACCGCACCACCGTGAGGGTTCATTCGTCAAGGTAAACACCGTCGGAGCAGGTTATCAGATCGGCTATCTGAAAGACGTCACCCGATACGGGGCGATGTTCCACCCGCTCGATTTGGGAAAGGAGCAGCGGGAAAAAATCGCAGCCTACATTCCCGTGCGCGACGCTTACGAGAGGCTTTATACCTACGAAGCCGAGTATCACGATGAAGGATCGGCGCAGCGCGAGGCGTTGAATACTTGTTACGACAAGTTCGTTGCCCGTTACGGTAATTTGAACGCCAAAGCGAACGTCAAGCTCCTTATGATGGACGCTTCGGGGCGCGACATTCTCGCTCTCGAACGGGCGGAGAACGGGCAGTTCGTCAAGGCCGACATCTTCGACCATCCCGTAGCGTTCGCGCTCAACGGGATTACGCACGTCGATACGCCCGAAGAGGCGCTCTCGGCCTCGCTCAACCGCTATGGTGGTGTAAACCTCGACTACATGGAATCCCTCGCGGATAACAGCCGCGAGGAGTTGATCGACGAGTTGAAAGGGCGCATCTTCTACAATCCGCTTTCCGGCAGTTATGAGATCAAAGACCGCTTCATCGCGGGCAACGTGGTCGATAAGGCGGAGCGCATCGAGGCATGGATGGCCGAGAACCCGCACGGCGAGCGCGAAAAAGAAGCCCTCGCCGCCTTACAGGAGGCCGCGCCGCGTCCGATCACGTTCGACGAGCTGGATTTCAACCTCGGTGAGCGGTGGATTCCGACGGGTATCTACTCGGCATACGCATCTTATCTGTTCGACACGAAAGTAAGTGTCGGTTTCTCGGAGAGCATGGACGACTACACCGTCAAATGCGGCGTGAAAAACGCCAAGATTCTCGACCAGTTCTGCGTCAAGGGGTATTACCGCAGCTACGACGGTATTGCCCTGCTGAAACACGCCCTCGTGAACACCGTACCCGATATGACCAAGAGCATCGGCAAGGACGAGCACGGCAACGACATCAAGGTGCGCGACAGCGAGGGCATACAGCTCGCCAACGCCAAGATCGACGAAATACGCAACGGGTTCGTTGAATGGCTCGCGGAGCAGTCGCCGGATTTCCAGAAGCGGCTGACGGATATGTATAACCGCAAGTTCAACTGTTTCGTGCGGCCGCAATACGACGGTTCGCACCAGACCTTTCCCGATCTCGACCTGAAAGCCCTCAACCGACGGTTCGGAATCAAGGATGTGTATCAGAGCCAAAAGGATTGTATCTGGATGTTGAAGCAGAACGGCGGCGGTATCTGCGACCACGAGGTCGGCACGGGAAAGACGCTGATCATGTGCGTAGCGGCGCACGAAATGAAGCGGCTGGGGCTGGCGCACAAGCCGATGATTATCGGACTGAAAGCCAACGTCGCGGAGATCGCCGAGTGTTACCGCACGGCCTACCCGAACGCGAAGATACTCTACGCTTCGGAAAAGGACTTTTCGCCCGAAAACCGTGTGCGGTTCTTCAACAACATCAAGAATAACGATTACGATTGTGTCATCATGTCGCACGACCAGTTCGGCAAGATTCCACAGTCGCCCGAAATGCAGCAGCGGATTCTCCAAGCCGAGTTAGACACGGTGGAGGAGAATTTGGAGGTGCTGCGCAGGCAGGGTAAGGATGTTTCCAGAGCGATGCTGCGGGGATTGGAGAAGCGCAAGATCAACCTCTCCGTGAAGCTGGAGAGTATCGCCCACGCAATCAAATCGCGTACGGACGACGTGGTGGACTTCAAGCAGATGGGCATCGACCATATTTTCGTGGACGAGAGCCACCAGTTCAAGAATCTGATGTTCAACACACGTCATGACCGTGTGGCGGGACTGGGCAATCAGGACGGCAGCCAGAAAGCACTCAATATGCTCTATGCCATCCGCACCATACAGGAGCGCACGGGCAATGATTTGGGCGCGACGTTCCTGTCGGGTACGACTATCAGCAACTCGCTGACGGAGTTGTACCTGCTGTTCAAATACCTGCGCCCGAAAGAGTTGGAACGGCAAAATATCAACTCGTTCGATGCGTGGGCTGCCATCTTCGCCAAGAAGTCCACCGATTTCGAGTTCTCGGTAACGAACAACATCGTGCAGAAAGAGCGCTTCCGCTACTTCATCAAAGTACCGGAGCTGGCGGCGTTCTACTCCGAGATTACCGACTACCGCACGGCGGAGGACGTGGGCGTGGATCGTCCAGATAAGAACGAGATACTCCACAACATTCCACCCACGCCCCAGCAGGAGGAGTTCATCGAACAGCTGATGCAATTTGCACAATCGGGCGACGCGACGATACTCGGACGCGGCAAGTTGTCGGATACCGAAGAAAAGGCCAAGATGCTGATCGCAACGGACTACGCCCGCAAGATGGCACTCGATATGCGGCTGATCGACCCGAACTACGATGATCACACCGACAACAAGGCGAGCCACTGTGCCCGCATGATTGCGGAATACTACCGCAAGTACGACGCGCAGAAAGGAACGCAGTTCGTCTTCTCGGATTTGGGGACGTTCCAGCCGGGACAGTGGAACGTGTATAGCGAAATCAAACGCAAGCTGGTGGAGGATTACGGCATCCCCTCCTCGGAGATTCGCTTCATTCAGGAGTGCAAGAACGAGAAGTCGCGCAAGGCCGTTATCGACGCGATGAACGAGGGTAAGGTGCGGGTGATCTTCGGTTCGACCTCTATGCTCGGCACGGGTGTCAATGCGCAGAAACGAGCCGTCGCAGTGCATCATCTCGATACGCCGTGGCGACCCTCCGACCTTGCGCAGCGCGACGGACGCGCCGTGCGCAAGGGTAACGAGATCGCCAAGATGTTCGCCGGGAACAAAGTCGATGTAATTATCTACGCCGTCGAAAAATCGCTCGACAGCTACAAGTTCAACCTGCTGCACTGCAAGCAGACGTTCATCTCGCAGCTCAAAAGCGGCGCGATGGGTGCACGAACCATCGACGAGGGTGCGATGGACGAGAAGTCGGGCATGAACTTTTCGGAGTACATGGCTATTCTTTCAGGGAACACGGATTTGCTTGACAAAGCGCGGTTGGAGAAGAAGGTGGCGGCGTTGGAGAGTGAGCGCAAGTCGTTCCACAAGGCCAAGAGCGGCTCCGCATGGAAATTGGAGGAGTACACCAAGACGCTCGCCCACAACAACGACTGCATCGTCAAGATGTCGGCGGACTACGAGACGTTTCTTACGCGGGTACAGACCGACAAGGAGGGCAACAAACTCAATGCCCTGCGGCTCGACGGGCTGGATGCCACCGACCACAAGAGCCTCGGCACGCACTTACAGGAGATTGCCAAGAACGCCACGACAAGTGGTGAGTATCTGCGCATCGGCGAGCTGTACGGCTTCCCGATTCTCGTCAAGACCGAACCTCTGTTGAAAGACGGCAAGGAGACCAAGCAAAACCGTTTCTTCGTGGAGGGGGCGTTCAAGTACACCTACAACAACGGGCAGGTAGCGATGGCCGACACGAAAGCCGCTGCGTCGAATTTCCTCAACGCATTGGAGCGCATACCCAAGCTCGTGGAGCAGTATCGGGAGAAAAACATCGAATACGAGCGCGATATTCCGATTTTGCAACAGACCGTCGGCGGCGTATGGAAGAAGGAAGACGAATTAAAGCAGTTGAAATCAGAGGTTGCGGCGTTGGAGCGTAAGATTCAGCTTACATTGGCCCCGAAGCCGGAAGCGGCGGCAGCACAGGATGCCGCGGTGGAGAACAGCGAAGGAATCAATCCCCAAAAGGATGAAACCGCTGTCCGTACATTCGTGGACGAACATATTATGCTCGTTCGGCCCGGTGCTGCGGCAAGCAGCCATGACCCCGGCAGGGGAATAAAGATGTGATTCGTTCGGACGGCTATCGGAAACGGTAGCCGTTTTTCTTACAAGGAAATGCCTCCAAATATTCCGCCAAGAAGAGAGATTGCCGTATAGACCGGGCGCAGGCGGTTGTTGATAAGGGCGGTTATCGTGCTGATCTTGTTGCGGACGGTTCCCTCGCTTAACGAGGAATAACGGGCGATGTCGTAAATACTGAACCCGTGTTTCTCGTATAGATTGTAAATCTTGCGGTCAGTTTCGGGCAGCGAATTGATGATCTGCACCTTTTTCTCCTGTATCTCGGCACAATAGACGTCGTCCTCCACACTGTTGTAACTCCACTCCGGACATTGATGCAATTTGCCGAGCAGTTCATCGTCCAAGCGCACGGTAGCCCAATCTTTCCTTTTATAATAATCGTATAAATCGCACAGATACACCGAGTGTAGGAACCGTGCTGCGGAACCTTGTTCGTCGGTCTTTATGCGTGTCATATTCCTGAATACGTATGTCCAGAAATCTTGCAAAAAGTCCTCCGCATCCTCCTTGTTCCTGAAAAAACGGAGCGATTTACGGTAAAGAGCCGAATGATGCCTTTTGAAGAACTCTTCAAAAGACCTGTTCTCTGCGCTTTCCACGAAATCATCCAACAGTTCTTGATCCGTTTTCATACCTAACAGACTTTCGATAGGGCAAAATTCCGTATTTTTCACTGAATGGGCAAACAATTCGGATTACATTATTATTAAGTTTTTTTCTGCCACGCATTTTTGCCCCATCTCCCCCGAAAAATGGGGCCGGATGTTACGGTAACATTACAAACGGCAATTTTCGAGACGCTGAAAATTGTTTTTTTCACCGGATAAAATTTTGATAATCAATTAAATAATAGCGTTTAACACAATCTTAATACAAAAAGTTGCCGTTTTCGCGTGAAAAAGTGCTGCGAAATTCGATAATATATATAGAGGGGGACATGTAATGCACGCTCCCGAAAATAAGGAAATAAATAATGTGCTAAATAGTATTTATGGAAAAAGAAAGTAAACAACCCAAACTCGGAACTCCCGAAGCCAAGCGGGAGTTGGATGCGCTGCACAAGCTGATGCGACGCTACACGGCGGGCGGCGACCTCACGGCGGAGGAATTACACCTATTAGACAAAGTGGCGGTCTCCGACGAAAGGACAAGCCCCGGTAAAGAACCGGAAACCAAGAATGCCGGAAGGAGAATCCTTCGCCGGGTTTATGCCGCAACGGTTCCGCACGATGGCAGACAGACCGCCGCCGTCCGGAAAATCCGTCCTGTTTCGCGGCTCTACCGTTACGGCGTCGTCGCCACATTTCTGTTGCTTGTCGGCGTCAGTGCGGTAATCGGCTTCCGTGCGTTGGAGCGCACGCCGCAGCTTGTGGAGTTGGCGGCCTTGCAGGAAGTGGAGGAATTTACGTTGCCCGACGGTAGTAGGATCTACCTGAACCGGGGCAGCAAGCTCACCTATGACGACCGGACATTCAACGACGAGCGCCGTGAAATTCGTCTTTCGGGCGAAGCGTTTTTCGAGGTGGCGAAAAACCCCGCGAAGCCCTTTATCGTCTATGGAGGCCAGACGCAAACCACCGTGCGGGGTACGTCGTTCAACGTGAAAGTCTATCCCGGCGTGCGGGAAAACGTTATCTCGGTACGCGACGGACGTGTCGAAGTGAAGAACGCCGAACACGAGGTACTGGCCGTGCTGACACGCAATCGTCAGATTACGTGGGACACGGCGACGCAGACCGCCCGGCAGGACAGTATCGACTGGCAGCGTGCCGCCGGATGGAAAGACGGGCGGATGCTCGTACTCAACCATGCCGGACTGGACGAAATAAAGTTGAAGATGGAGCAATGCTACGGTGTCAGCATGACTATCGATCGGATTACGGACGGGCAGGTCAGCTTTTACGGCTCCTACCCGCTGGATGACGGCGGTGCGGCACTGTTGAAGGAGTTGAGTTGTATCTACGGCATCCACAGTAAGCGGCAGGACAACCGGATCGAACTTTATCGGTAAGTCCCTTTCACAAGACTGGATTTTTTGAATGGTTTTTCCCGCCTGATGGGAAGGACAGCACTTACTATGTCTTTACGGAAACGAGTTAGTGTGATATAAACAGTTGATTTTGAGTAATTTGATTTTAATAAAAAAAGAAAAAGATGGAAAAATTAAACATTTGGATACGGCGTTGCTGTATCGGCTTTATGACGGGAATCCTGCTGCTCTGTGCCGCGGATGTCGTCGCCGCAGACCAACAATCGGGGTTCCCGAAAGAACCCCTTATGGAGCGGCTTCAAAGGATTGAACGATTGAAAAAGGTCTTTATCTCTTTCGAGGGCGAAATGGTGAAAAACCTCACTGTTCAGCCTCTTGCCGTCGAGGGGAAAAGTGCGGACGAACTGATCGCCCAGAGCCTCCGCTCCACCACATTGTCCTATGTCAAAGTCAATGACAACCGCTATGCTATTGTCCGGAAGAAAGCGGACGAGCAACCTGCCCCTGCACCCCAGCAGACCATGCCGCGGGGCAAAGGCACGCTGTCGGGCACGGTGGTCGATAAGGACGGTTTTCCCGTACCGGGAGCGACGGTGATTGTTGCGGGTACGACGACCGGAACCTCCACCGACGTCAAGGGACACTACTCCCTCGAACTTGCCGCCCGCACTGTCAGCATCGATATTTCGTGCATCAGTTACCAGAAGATGAGCATTTCGGACATCCGGATCACGGCGGGCAAAACCACCCCGCTGGACGTGGTGTTGCAGGACGCCAACGAACAGCTCGAAGAGGTCGTGGTAACGGCGACGTACAACAAAGCCTCTGCAAACGGATTGTATGCCAAACAGAAAGCCCGTACCGTGATGTCCGACGGTATCTCCGCCGACCTGATTAAGAAAACCTCCGACAACAACGTGGCGCAGGTCTTGGGCCGCGTGTCGGGCGTAACCATCGACAATGGCAAATACGTTAATATCCGCGGTATGGGTGAACGATATAACAACGTGCAGTTGAACGGCGCGACGCTACCCTCCACCGAGCCGAACAAACGTAATTTCGCCTTCGACGTGCTGCCCTCCGGTCTGATCGACAACGTAACCATCGCCAAGACCTTTACACCCGACCTTCCCGGCGAGTTTACGGGCGGTCTGGTCGAGGTGAACACGCTGGCCATCCCCACCGAGCAGATCATCCAACTGTCAGTTGGTACGGGCATGAACACCAGCTCCACGGGTAAGGATTTTTACAGCAACAAGCGTTTCGGCGGCGACTACCTTTTCGGCAATATCAACGACCGCAAATGGTACACGGGACGCAGCGACGAGCAGGGCGTCGCCGACCGCAAGCGGGCCGGACAGATGAACACCTACGGATTCCAGCGGTTCAAGGCCGCTCCGACGCAGAACTACGCCCTCACTGTGGGGCTTCCGTTCGACCTCGGACGGGGACACAAGCTGGGCGTCGTGGCGTCGCTGACCTACCGCAACGAGCAGAACATTGAGGACTACAAGGAGATGCGCTCCTACCAGAACGACAGTCTGAACGGCCCCGGCAAACGCTATAAATTCGTTACGCAGACCGGAGCGGTCGCCAATGTGGGCTGGCAGTCGCCCAAGCACAAAATCACATGGCGCAATATGTTCAACAACCGCTTTTCGCACACCAACCTCGAACGCTATATCTGGCGTTATACCACAGGTTTCGACACCTACGAACAATACAGTACCCCATTGCAGAGCCGCCTGTGGCAGACGCAATTGGACGGCGAACACAAATTGTTCGGCGAACGGCTGATCGCCTCGTGGAACGCTTCCTACAATCAGGTAACACGTATCAACCCCGATGACCGGTATGCGCAGGCTACCGTGATGGGCGACAAGTCGCAGGGCGTTGAAAACGCATACCTGAATTGGATGTCCAGCGTAACCAGCAGCCTGTTTGAAGTAGAAATGGGACACCTGATGTATAGTAACCTGACCGAGAAAAAGAAAACGGCGGGCTTCGACCTCGAATACCCGTTTACGGTGGGCGGTAACAAACAGACGGTCAAAGCGGGCTATCTGGGTACGTTCCGCAATGCCGATTTCCAGCAGAAATACCTGCACGCCATGTTCCCTTTAAAACCTTCTAATGCCTCTCCGGAAGAAATGCAGGAATACGAACGGCAGTGGGCAGCCTATCAGGAATTGAGCAATTCCCATCCGAACTTGCAGGAACTCTACGATCCCAGAAACTTCGGAAGCGGAGCGATCTACTACGCCTCTTCGGGTGTGCAGGGCAGCGAGGGGGCCGAATATTACGAAGGTTCGCAGCATATCCACGCTGCCTATCTAATGGGCGAGTTCTCTTTCCTGCGCAGATTCCACTTGACGGCTGGCTTTCGCATGGAGGATGCGACGACTGATGTACGAACAAAAGTCAAACAAAAAGCAGATAGTCTGGTGACGGTAAAAAAGACCGACTGGCTGCCTGCAGCGACTTTGGTTTATAATATTACCGATAATTTCAATGCCCGCTTTGCATACAGCCGCACCATCGCCCGTCCGGATTTTCGGGAACTGACGCCGTGTATGTATTATAATGTGGACGACCGTATTACGGTGATCGGAACCAGCCAAATCAAACAATCCTTTACCGATAACTACGACCTGCGGCTGGAGTGGTATCCTGCGCCGGGAGAGGTTGTCTCGGTCAGTGCCTTCTACAAAAAATTCAATCTCCCGGTTGAAAATGTAACTTATAAAACTTCCGACGGAAATTATAAACTCTATCCGTTCAATCTGGACGAATCAACGGTAAAGGGGATTGAGTTGAATGTGCGTAAATCGCTCGGCTTCCTTGCCCCCGGATCGTTCCTCAAGGATATTTACCTCTCCGGAAATGCAACGCTGCTCAAAGGAGATGTTAAATACGATATGGGGCAATTGCTCACCTCTGTTTTTGGAGGAGAGAAAGATAAAAATGGAACGGGCGACCGCAATCGTCCGCTGCAAGGCTTGGCTCCCTATACGGTCAATGCGGGACTTGCCTATCAGGGTTCTATTTTCGGTGCGGCAGTCAATTACGGACGCAATGGTCGTAAACTACTGTTCGCCGGACTGTACGAGAAGTACGACCAGTATGAAGCTTCGCGCGATGTACTCGACCTGCAAATCTCCGCACGCCTGCTGAAAAGCCGCATGGAAATCAAATTCAACGCCAGCGACCTGTTGAATCAGGATATAATCGTTTACCAGAATTGCAGCCCCTCGAAAACCGATCGTGATCCGGCGAATGACAAAGCCTATGTCGATCTGACCTCGGATATGAACTACAACTCCGGCGATTGGGTGTTGAGTCGTATCAAAAAGGGTGTGAACCTTTCGCTGTCGGTCAGTTACAAATTTTAATCAAAGTAATTACAATAAATAATTGAAGCAATGAAAAATTTACAAATCTGCCTGCTCGTGCTGCTTGCGGCGCTCTTTGCCGGATGCGAAACCGAGGGAAAGTTTCGGGATACGAGCTATTACAATCCCCAAGTAACTTTCAATCCGACATGGTTACAAGGCGATTACCGCATAACTTACAACGGCAGCGAAAGCCCATACGTCAGTAAAAGCGAAAAGACTTTTAAGTTGGAAATTTTCAGAAAGGACGACGCGACCGATACCCCGGTACTGGCGGAAAATGAATGTCCGTCGGACAAAGCGATTACTCTTTTTCGTCCGGTTGGTTCTGAGTTGGCAGTATATACCGGAAACGAAGATAAATACACGACATTTACTCCTACCATTATTTTTTCAGGAAATAAAGACGATTATACGGCGACATTCAACAACGGCGAAATAGAGGAGGGAGAAACGAATTATATTGCCAAAGACAATCTGACAGGAACTTTTAGAATTGTGCGTAAAGCGGATAATACAATACTTTATGAAGAAGAAATAACCCTCGAAGCAGATGGAACACTTCAGTTTATGCAATTATCCGACACTGAGTTTTTGGAAATCCCTGAAAGCGACGAACCCGATCCTGAATCTCGGCAATATACTAAAATTCGTTTCTTTTATACAGCTGATGCTTTCCCGGAACATGATAAGCTGCGATTGGTAGTTTATCTGATGGATTTAGACGCCGCGCAATTTACAGAGGCAATAGCAACAATCGAGTTGGAAGCTGGAAAAATCTCTGAATATATTCAAATTGATAACGATGCGTTTGGCCAAGGTTCAGTAAATGGAGTATATGATTTAATCGATGAAAATGGAAATATGATAGTCGATAATACACAACATTTCAATACATCCATCCAAATAGGGACTTCGGATAATAAGTTTATGACATTCCGTTTTGTTGATCCGTCGCATCAAGGGGGTGATAATGTAGGATGTAGTCGCATATTATATACCCCGTGGGAATAGATTGTAATAAATAATTTAATAATGATTTTAATGAAAACTAATATATTATCCAGCATGGCGAGCCTATTCGCCGCCATGCTTCTGGGCACGTCGCTTTTCGCCGCGACGCCCGCCGACCCCGAAACCAATCCCCGCGACGCGGCAGCCGCGGCAGCCGCCCGACGTACAGTCATCACCGCCGCGGGAGCGACCTTCCCGCTTCCGTTCTACTCCGAAGCGTTCAAACGCTACTGGGAAAAGAACGACATCCCCGTAACGTATGCCGGAATCGGTACCGACCGGGGGATTAAAAGCTTTCGTTCCCGCCAGATCGACTTCGCGGGCGTGGACGTACCCCTGACCGCCGCAGAACTCAAGGAGATGCCCGCGCAGACCGTCCTTGTTCCCACGTCGCTGGGCGCCGTGGAGATCGCCTACCACCTCGACGGGGTGGATAACCTGCGCCTGACGGGAGAACTCGTCGCCGACATCTATCTGGGGCGCGTCACCAAATGGAACGACGCCCGCATCGCCTCCGTAAACCCCGGCGTATCGCTTCCCGACAAGGAAATCTACCCGGTGTTCCGGCTCGACGGCAGCGGCACGACCTACGTCTTTACCCACTACCTCTCCTCCGTCAGCCCGGCATGGGCGGAATCCGTCGGCACGGGTAAATCCCTGACCTTCCCGCGAGGCGTCGCCGCCACGGGAACGCCGGGTGTTGCGGGCTTGGTAGAGAAAATCCCCGGCGCCATCGGCTACGTGGCTTCGGGCTACTCCGCCTCGTTCGACATCCAGCGTGCCTTGCTCCAGAATGCCGCGGGCAACTACGTCCAACCCTCGACCGAGAGTATCACGGCGGCTGCCGCCCTGCAAACCGCCGACACGAACGTGATGCTGACCGACAGTCCCGCCGCCGAAGCCTATCCGATCAGTTGTTTCTCGTGGGTAATGCTTTACCGCGACCAGAGCTATTCGGGCCGCACGCGCGAGCAGGCCGAACAGACGCTCGCCGTGCTTCGCTGGCTCGTGGGCCCCGAAGCGCAAAACTTGGCTGCAAGGGAACATTACGCCCCGCTGCCCACGGCGGTCGCCGCCCGTGCGGTAGAACTCTTGGATAGTGTAACCTACGGCGGCAAACCACTGAAATAACTGCCGCGATGATCTGCCACGCAGGAATTACGCTCTTGACCGACGAGACCGGCCCCCTCGTACAGGTGAACATCGACCTCGTGCGCCACGGCGCGGAGCTGGCGGCCTTCCTGCGGGCGCACGGGTTGGTTGGGGGAGGCTCCGGCGCGCAACTTCCCGCCGAAGGCTCCGGCACGGTCTGCGACGAACTTTCGGGCACGGTCGGAGGCGAACGCCTGACGTGTCGTTACGTTCCCTCCGCCGACCGGAGGCTTATCCCGGTGGTCTACCGCTCGCAGGTGCGTCCGCTGCTGCGTGCAGCCGTGAACAAGGCACTCCTCTCCCTGCACGGCCGCAAGGGAACGTCCGCACCCGCTGCCGAGGAGTACGCGGCGACGCTACTCACGGCAGCGGAGCGCCACCTGCACGGGGCACGTCTGCGGCATAAGCCCGCACCGGAGGGCTACGAACGCTACGGACGGGACATGTTCGGTCTGCGCTTCCGACTGCGCTGCTCGTCCGACACCCTTTGGATCGTCTGCTACACCCTCCACCACGGAACCGTCGTCGTCCGCTACATCGGAACGGAGGCAAAGGCGGAAAAGAAATAAGAGATTACAAAACATTCATTTCACATCACAATCAGAAGCCTGCCTCCCGACAAGGGATTCGGCAGGCTTCCTTGTAAAACGTAACGTACAATACAGATGGATTCCTCGCAACGCCTGTTACGCCTGAAAATCATCACGGGATACGTGGTGCTTGTCCTGCTATTCCTCCTCGTGCTGGCCCTGTATTACCGCGAACATGGCAAGCTGGCGGTGATGGACAGAGAGGCGCAGTCGCTGCTGACGCGCCGCGGACAGACCGAACGGATCGCCGTAAAACTTCTGGATATGGCGCTGTTGGGCGAACGCATCATGGCGTGGGACGAGGAGGACTACGCCGAGTATAAAAATAAGCGCGAACGGGTAACGCAGTCGTTGCTGGAATTGCGCGGCACGTTGCCGGATACCGAAAGCCGCGAGCGCATCGATTCGATACTCGCGCTGCTCGCCCAGAAGGAGCGGTACACCTTTTCGGTGCTGAACGGCCTGCGGGAGCTGGATGACACCTATAGCCTGCTGCAAGAACGTATCCCTGACTTTGTGCGCCAAGACAGTGTCCTGCAAGAGCGGTTGAACGTACGGATCGGTAAAGACCTTGAGGCGAGCGATACCGGTGGCTTTCTGGGACTGTTCCGCAGCCGGAAGAAGAACTACGAGCGTACGGAACGCCGGATTCGTGAAACACTGCAACAGCATCAGGTGTCTTCCGGGGAGTTACTCCGCTCGCTGGCCTCGGAAATCACTCAAGAGCGGATGCGCCGGACATCGGTACTACTTGCGCGGCTCGACACATTGGATATGAAGAACCGGCATCTCAACGCGGAGATCTGCCATCTGTTCCGGGCGTTCAACGAACAGTCGCTCTCCGTGCTGCAACACGCCACGGACACCTACCTACACTCCCGCAAGCGGGCCTTATCGCTGATGGCGACATTGGGGACGGGAGCCGTGCTGCTGGCCATCCTGTTTTACGTGCTGCTGCACGCCGACCTGAAACGACGCGAACGAAACCGCCGGGCACAGGAACACCTGAACCGCCGCAATACGGAGCTGCTCGCCTTGCGGAAAAACATCCTGCTGACTGTGAGCCATGATCTGCGTGCCCCGCTCGCAGCAATTAACAACTATGCGGAGCTGTTGCCCGGCGAAAGACGGCGGGAGAACCGCCTGCGTTACAGTGAGGCGATCCGACAGTCATCGGACAGAATGTTGTCGCTACTGAACACTCTGCTACACTATTATCGTCTGGATACGGGCAAGGAGCAGGCGGAGTGCTGCCCGTTCCGGCTGCGGAGCCTTATCGACACACTGGCGGCAGAGTATGCTCCGGCTGTGGCCGCCAAACGGCTGGAATTTATCACTGAGTGCGACGGCGGCGAGGCCATCGTCGTGAGCGATCGAGAACGTATCCTGCAAATCGGGAGCAACCTGTTGTCCAATGCCGTGAAATTCACTACGGGAGGACACGTGCGGCTGGGGCTGTACTACACGGAGGGCTTCGTTACCCTCCGCGTGGAGGACACGGGAGCCGGAATGACAGAGGAACAGACCGGGCGGATATTCGAGCCTTTCGCCCGGCTGGGCAATGCCGAAGCGGAGGAGGGCTTCGGCTTGGGGCTTTCCATCACGCTGGCGCTGGTGAAACTGTTGAAAGGGGAAATTACCGTACAGAGCCTCCCCGGAGCGGGCAGCACCTTCACGGTGCGGCTACCCCTGTGCATCTGCACGGAGGAGAACCTGCCGCCGCAAACGGCTGTCCCGAACACCCTGCCTGCGCGGTTGCGGGTGGCGGTGGTGGACAACGACGCCATGCTGCGGGCCATGACCACGGAGATGTTCACCCGCCATGAGGCGCACGCGGAGGGCTATCCCGGTGTCCGGGAGTTGATGGAGGGACTGCGAACACACGATTTCGACCTGATACTGACGGACATCATGATGCCCGGTGTAAACGGGTTCGGGCTGCTGGAGTTGCTACGCACCTCCAACGTCGCCAATGCCCGGAGGGTTCCCGTCATGGCGATGACCGCCCGTGCGGAGCGGAGCGCGGAGGAGTTTATCCGTGCGGGATTTGCCGGATGCCTCTATAAGCCCTTCTCCCGCGACGAACTTTTCGCTGCCGTGTCACACTGCATCGGGAAGCGGGAGAACGAGGCCATTGCTGCGGCGGACTTCTCCGTGCTGCTGCGTGGGGAGGATAACGGGCGGGAGATGCTCGGCCTGCTGGTGCGAGAAACGGAGAAAAGCATGGCGGCGCTATCTGTCGGATTGAAGCAAGGCGACCGGAAGACGCTTGCGGCGCTGACACACCAACTGCTGCCCTTGTGGGAGGTACTGCAAATAGACGCGCCCCTGAAAGTATTACGGCAGGCGTTGTCCACAGCCGATATAACGGACGAAACTCTGCACGCCGCCGTCATGTCGGTACTTGCCGTCGGGCGACGGCTGGTCGTGCAGGCAAGAGAGCAGGGAGGTCGCTTATGAGCCGGATATTGATTGTCGAAGACGATACCGTCCTTTGCCGGGTACTGCGGAACTGGTTGGAACGAAAAAAGATGCAGGTGGAGGTCGCCACCACACTCGCCGGTGCACGTCGGATAATGGCGGCTGCGGATGCCGACATCGTTCTCTCGGACTTGCGCCTGCCTGACGGCGACGGCATTGAACTACTGGAATGGATGAACGAGCAGCATTACCGGATTCCTTTCATCGTCATGACGCAGCACGCCGAGGTGTTGTCCGCTGTGCGGGCCATGAAAGCAGGTGCAGAGGACTATCTGCCCAAACCCTTTTTGCCCGAAACGCTCTACACCATGTTGAACGGCCTGCTCCACCGCACGCGGGCCAAGCGGGAGAGCGGCAAGGGGATATTCCGCCGGGAGAGCGACCGAATCCGCGAGGTGGAACGGCGTGCCGCGCTGGTCGGCTCGACCGACCTGTCGGTGTTGATCCGCGGGGAGAACGGCACGGGTAAGGAACACGTCGCCCTCGCTGTTCACAAGGCGGGAGCGCGGGCGGAGCGGCCGTTCGTCGCCGTGGACTGCGGCTCCATTCCCAGAGAGTTGGCGGCCTCGGAGTTCTTCGGGCATGTCAAGGGGGCGTTTACCGGAGCGGCGGACAACAAAACGGGGGTATTCCACGAGGCCGAGGGCGGTACGTTGTTTCTGGACGAGGTGGGCAACCTCCCCTATGAGGTGCAAGTCTTGCTGCTGCGGGCCTTGCAGGAGCGGCGCTATCGTCCGGTGGGTGGCAGGCGGGAAACGGTCTGCGACGTGCGGATCGTGGCCGCCACGAACGAGAACATTGAAAAAGCGATCGCCGAGGGACGCTTCCGTGAGGATTTATACCATCGCCTGAATGAGTTTACCATCGAGGTTCCGCCCCTGCGGGAGTGTCCCGACGATATTCTGCCGCTGGCGGAGTTTTTCCTCGAACAAAGCTGCGGGGAGCTGAACAAGAGCGTATCGGGGTTCAGTGCCGAAGCCGGGAAACTGTTGCGGTCTTATGGCTGGCCGGGGAATGTGCGGGAGTTGAAGAACACCGTCCGCAAAGCCGTACTGCTCACCGGAAGCGGAGTCATCGAAGCGATGGATTTGGATATGAATGTTGCCGAGGGCGCGAAAGGATTTGCCCTGAAAGCCGAAAACGAGGAGCGCGAGAAGATCGTCAAGGCGCTCGAAGCCGCAAAATACAATAAGGCGTTGGCGGCGGGACTGCTACAAATTAGCCGCCCCACGCTCTACGAAAAAATGAAAAAGTACGGCATAAAACCGGAAAAGTAAGTGTATTTTAGCAAGATTGGAGGGAAAGATGTATCTTTGAAAACGGAAATAGAAAGACTTAACGGAAAACGGGGTTTTCCGTTATAGATATAAAACATAAGTTCGCAAGACGTTCCAAGCAAAATCTGGTAAATTGAGCAAAGTAAGAACCGATTGCGTGATGCTTATGCTATGTCTTTACATAGCGTGGGCTTACGCATATTCTTACTTGGGCTTACCAGAGCCTTGCTTGGAGTAGCGTAAGTGCCACGCTACTCTTTTTCAGACCTCTTGGAACATTCTCGGTAATATCGTTTTATCCACAAAATCAGGAGGTGAATATGAAAATACAAATTGCGGCTGTTCTATCGACGGATTGTTATCTGCTTTCTCCGGCAAAAGGAATAAACAGTCGATGGGCTTTCCCAAAACAACATACTCTTTTCTCGCTACGGAACGAGACGGATTTATTGCTGTCCAAAGATACCTCCTTGCTTTCCCTGCTATCGGAGAAACAGCACAATACAGACATAACCTACCTTGCAGAAGTTACTCCCGATACATTGGATTTGATAAAAGGTCTGTTGCTCTACGGATTGGCGGATGAGCTGTACTTGTACATTCTGCCTGAGCATACGGGAAAAGGCATCCTCCTTTCGACGCTTATCAGGCTGGAAGAATGGTATCTCGTTCGGGAACATCCGCGTCATATCATCAGCCGTATATATCGGAAGAAAGGATGAAGTGTAAGTCTGCTTTACACGGTGTAAGATTATCTTACGTTTATATGGATATAACAATTGGGTTCTCGAAATATTTTTCACTGTTTTATTATTGAATATGAGGCAATTGCATCTTGATACTCCTGCAAATAGGTTTCCACGGAATAGCTTTTGTCCTTTATCTAATGTGTGCACACGAATTAACCTCAAGTGAAACGAACCCGATTAGAAAAATGGATTTTCTTGTACTCACGGAAACCGAGTTTTTCCGGCAAATAGATAATGAAGCAGAGGGCCGCGAATTAAAAACGGCATACAATAAGTTTATAAACGAAGTTCTCGTCTTTTACGCCTCGGCTTCTTCCGACGGGCGGCGGTTGTTTTCTACACTCGTTTATACGGAGATCGAGCTATACTGTCTGCATGAGAAACTTTCTCCTTTGCATGACGACCGGGCATACCATAGCCGCAAAGCCCTTTCGTTTGTCCGCAGAATACTGAAACACGTATCTACCCAAGTGCCACCACTATCCACCCCGCAAACCGATTCGCAACCGACAAGCTCTTTCCGTTGGACGGGCAGCCTTGTTGAATTGGTCGAAATAATCTATGCTTTTGACGAGATCGGCTGTATCAACGACGGCCAGAACGACATCAAGGATTTGGCTGCATTTTTCGGTTCGCTGTTCGGAATGGAAATTAAAGTCAGGAATTGCTATGACGCCTATTTGGACATGAAACGCCGCAAGAACGAAAGCCGGACTTACTTTCTCGACAAGCTGCGCGAGCGACTGAACCTGCGGATGCAACGCGATGACGCGAGGGAGATGACGAGGCGGTAGCCTTGCGAATAAACGGGGGAACGTGCGGCGTTCTTCCGTTTATTTATGTACCTTTGCGTACAAATCATTCTGCAACAATGAAAAAAGACGATATTACCACCTTATGTACCCCTGATTTCATACAAGAGATCAAGCGGATCGTAACTAACGCCCGGCAAAAGGCATACGCCGCCATTAACTCGGCAATGGTCGAGGCGTATTGGCAGATGGGCAAGCGCATCGTGGAGCAGGAACAACAAGGGCGAGGCCGTGCCGATTACGGCTCGCAGCTATTGAAATCGCTCTCGAAAGAGCTTACGGCGGAGTTCGGCAAGGGCTTTTCCGTCAATTCGTTGTACTATTTCCGACAGTTCTATCTCGCCTTTCCCGAAAAACTCCCCACAGCGTGGGGAATTTTGACGTGGTCGCATTACAAACGTCTGTTAAGCGTTTCCAATTCCGATGCCCGTGCATGGTATTTGAAAGAGGCCGCCGAGCAGATGTGGAGCTACCGCACGCTCGACCGCAATATCGGTTCGCAGTATTACGAACGATTGCTGCTCTCGCAGCACAAAGATACGGTCGAGGGCGAGATGAAAGCGCTGACTGCTCCGTTCGATAAAGACCGCATGGAGTTCATCAAGAATCCGACCGTCGCGGAGTTCATCGGCCTTTCGCCCAACAGTGATTTTACGGAAACGGAATTGGAGGGAGCCATCATCGGCAACCTGCAAAAATTCCTGCTCGAATTGGGTAAAGGCTTCTCGTTCGTCGCGCGGCAGAAATTAGTCCGCACCGAGAAAAAAGACTATTTCATCGACCTCGTGTTCTACAACTACATCCTCAAATCGTTTGTGCTGATCGACCTCAAAACGACGACCATCACGCACCAAGACGTCGGACAGATGGATATGTACGTTCGGATGTACGACGAGCGGGTGCGCAGCGAGGGCGATAATCCAACCATCGGTATCGTTCTTTGTTCGGAAACGGATGAGGACATAGCCCGTTATTCCGTGCTGCACGACAACGACCGTCTGTTCGCCTCGAAATATATGCTCTATATGCCCACGGAGGAGGAATTGCGGGAAGAGATAGAGCGTCAAAAAGAATTTTTCCGCCTGCAACACGATAATTCCCCAATGAAGGAGGTGTAACCATGCATTATGACGATGGATATATTTTCGATGATGCAGACGTGGATAATGTGCCTGTCTTTTCGGAAAGCAGGCGTTTTTCCCTCCTCGACAGCCATGAAAAGATGTTGCTGCGGGATTATATCCGCTCGTGTATCCGGGAACACCGGGAGTTCTCCGGCAGGTTTCCGACAGAAGATGAACTGGTGGAAATCCGCAAACGGGCGATAAGCGCGTTAGAGGATGAATGGCATATAACATTGAAAAACGACAAGCAATGGCGACAATTCTTTCAGGACAATGTGAAAGCAGCTATCGCCAAACTGCAAAAAGAAACGGAGGGTAACGAATAATCGCCCTCCGTTTTTCAGTCCCGGCTATTTCTGTTGTAACAGATGCGCCAACGCCGGATCGTTCTGTATGCGCTGCAATTCGTCAGCGACAATCTGTTTCACGTCCGCCTTAATCCGGTTGTAGTTCTCCTGTATCATCTCTTTCATACAATCCTTTCCATTCTCGTCCGTGAAATCGGTAATGACTGGTATAGGCTTGTAGGCTTTCTCTTCCCGCCTTACCTTCTCGGCGTCCACGACAATCTCGCAATGGAAAATCTTTTGCTCGATCCGCTCGTCGAACGTATCGGCTACGGAGCCGACGAACATACCCTGCGTCAGAGAGGAAATCTTCGAGGGCGGAATGAGCGAATCCATCTGCGTATTGATAGATGTGGACTTATCGTTGCGGTTGATCGTGATGCTCTGCCGCCTCTGCAAGACCTTTCCGAAGCGTTCGGAGAGCGTTTTGGCCGTTTCGCCTACGACCTGCCCGGAGAAGATATTGCCGACGGTGTTCATCACTACTTTGGCCTCTTTGTCCCCGTAGTCGCGCACCAACTGGCTGAAATCCTGAAAGCCCAGAAGCACGGCGACCTTGTTGCTGCGGGCGGTGGCGATCAGGTTGTCCAAACCCTTGAAATAGATGGTCGGCAGCTCGTCGATGATAATCGAGGATTTGAGTTTGCCTTTTTTATTGACGAGTTTCACGATACGCGAATTGTACAAACCGAGAGCCGCGCCGTAAATGTTCTGACGGTCGGGATTGTTGCCAACGCAGAGGATTTTCGGCTCCTGCGGGTTGTTGATGTCGAGAGTAAACTCGCTGTCGGACATGACCCAATAGAGCTGCGGCGAAATCATACGCGAAAGCGGAATTTTGGCCGATGCGATCTGGCCTTGCAACTGCTCCGCCGCCCCTCCGAGCCATGCGTCCATAAAGGGCGAGAGGTAGTTTTCGAGTTCAGGATACGAGGAAAGAATCGGAAAAATATCCTCGTAACGGCGGTTCAGGAACTCGACGGCGTGCGGGAAGGTGCAATATTTCCCGTTCTGGTAAATTTTGAGATACCAAATAATTGCTGCAAAAAGAATTATGGGCGATTCGACGAAGAAGTCGCCCTGCTTCTGCACCCACGTCTTATTGAGGTTGAGCATGATGGTGTAAGCGCTCTCGTAAGCGTCGGTAATATCCTCCATGAAGTCGGGGTGTATGGGGTTGCAGCGGTGCGACCGTCGCGGATCGTCGAAATTGATTACATAGAACTTCGGCTTCACCGCATACCCGTCCAAGTGGTTCAGCAGGTGGTTGTAGGCAATGGTCGAGAGGTCTGCAAACTTGAAATCGTAGATATACATCGAGTAGCCCTTCTCGATCTGTTGCTTGATGTATGAATTGACCACCGCGTATGATTTTCCGCTGCCCGGCGTGCCCAAAACGATGGACGCACGCTGCGGCAAAAGAATGTTGATCCAGCCGTCATTCCACCTTTTATTATAGTAGAAGCGGGTGGGCAGGTTCACGGAGTATTCATTGGTCAGGAGCCGCGTCTCCTGCATGAAGGATTCGTTCTCGTTGTTGAACACATCGTCCATGAGGTTTGTCTTCAGCAGGCGGCTCGCCCATAGCCCGGCCATCAGCAGGCAGACGTACCCCGCCGTTATCGTTGCGATGTACAGCACCACTGTTGCCATCCGCGGCAGGGGCAGGTCGAGCAGCCACCAGTTCATAAAAAACAGAATGAACCCCGCCGCGAGTGCCGTGCCGATCTTTGTCCATGTGATTTTCTCGTCCTTTACGCCTGTCGTCCCCAGACAGGAGAGCGCGAGCAGCACGACGGCAAACAGCTTGGTGTAGAGTATGGAGTGGAACAAGTGCGCCGTGCGGTCGAAATTCATCAGAATCCTATCGACCACGCCGATGTTCACTCCCCACGCGAGTATCGCTTCATAGCAATACCAATAGATATTCATTACTACTAATAAAATACTTACGGCACGCAGAAAATCCATGATTTTCGCCAATGCTCTTAAATCATCTTCTTGTTGCATAATTTCGATTTTTAGATTTTACGTTTATTCCTCCTTTTCTTTTTTCGTCGTTGCATTTCGCGCATGAAGGCTTGCTCCTCGGCATCCGTTGCACCACCCTCTGTCGTGAACAATCCCCAGCCTCCGGCGATGGTGTCGTCATCGAACGGGGTTTGCACTTGCTGCCCGGTATCGGGTGTGTCGGCCAGCGGAAAGGATATGGAAACGGGAACGCCCGGACGCGGCGGCTCGAAATACGTTTGCAGGGCGTTCGCCGAAAGCTCCTTACCTAAACGGGAACCGTTCAGCACGCATCCCGTGCGGTGGTCGATGAACGTCGCGCCATAGATGCGCCCCGTGTCGGTCTCGCGCAGCACGACGTTCACGCCTTTGGCTTTCATCAAGGCAATGAACTCCGCGCGGTCTTTCGTCCGGTGCAGGGCGGCCATCGCCGTCGCTTTGGTCATGTCGCCGAGTTTCCGCTCCTTTATCTGCTCCTTGCTTGCGGCGCACCATTTCCCGAACGCCTCGTACCCGTAGCGTTTTCCGAAACGGGAGGCTTTGATCGGCGTGCCGGCCTTGTTCCCCTCGCCGTCGAGCGCGGAATACACGAACCCGCCGTATTCCCTGCCCCGAACCTCCCCGCGACACTCCTCTACGGTTACATTATAGATCGCGAGCAGGGCACGGTATTCTCCGAGCGTCTGGAACTTGTACCTGCCGGATATGCCTTTCAGGACATTCCCTATCTGCTTCTTCACGTCGCCTGCCGCAGCATCCACGCGCCGAGGCGGTTCGTGCTGTATCTGCCGCTTGCGTTCAGCGGTGTGCAACCCGTATTTCTGCTCCAATGCACGGGTAATGTTCTTACTCCGGCGGCGAATGAAGCTGTCGCCGATTTTCTTTCCCTGCCCGTCCACGCAAAGCGTTACGATGTGCAGGTGGTGGCGGTCGATGTCTTCGTGTTTGAACACCGCATAAGGCTGGTCGCCATAACCGAGCCGTGCAAGATACTCCTCGGCGATGGCCGTCAGTTCCGTATCGTCGAGGCGGTCGTCGGGGTGCGGATTGAGGGAGATATGCACGACAGGTTTAGAGGTACGCACCTGCGGCGGCATACAGCGCGCGAAATCCTCCGCTGCCCGCCGTATGTCGAATGTTCCCGTGCCGTCGTCGAAAATCTTGTGCGTCAGAAGCAGCCGTCCCTGCCCCTCGTTCACCTTCTCCCCGTTGTACGCCAATGCCCCGTAAAGCGAGCTTCCTACGTTAATTTTGGCAACCATCGTTGCTGAAATTCGTGTGTCAGGGCGAGGATTTGACGGCTCAATCCTGCCAGCTCGACGGTCATTTTCTCCAATTTATAAAGCAGAGCCATTGCCTTTTTCTCCGAAAAGCGGCTCTTCAACTCCTTCACGGTCTGGTTATAATTCACGCCGACGGCACGGTATTGGGCGTGCAGAGAGGAGAGGCGGGTGTAGTAATCGACAAGCGTCTTATCGACTTTCAGCACGCGAAACTCCGCACCGAAGACGCGGGCTTTGATAAAAACCGCTTTCGCGTACACGCCCGACTGCTCGTACATGGCGAGGAATCGGGCGTATTCCTCGTCGTTGAAGCGCACCATCACTTGGTGGCTGGCCTTGTCGGGTTTGGGCGGTTTGCCCCTGACATTTCGTTTCTTACCGTTCATACTTATGTGGATTTAGTGGTTATGCGACATAAGCCACCACGCCCTTACCGACCGCAGGTTCGAGATAGGGCTGCCCGACTTCGGAGGGACAGCCCCGCCCCCTGCAAGGGCAAGGTTTTCGGGAGTAACCCGAAACGTATCGAGTAACTCGATACACACCTTGCTATGTTCCGACGAACATAAAAATCCGTCCGAAGACGGATTGCGGGAGAACCGATTTCGACCGCAGCATGAAGCCGCATGGTGCGCCCTGTCGCTCGGGTGCAAAGATAGAGGCTTCCGGGATGGCTTTTCCGAGGCCGAAAACGCCAAACGCTGCCAAACGGACGCCACAAGCTGCCACAGGCGGCAGAAGCGATACAACCGATATTTTTTCCTTGTTTATTTGCGGCAGGTTTGAATAACGACAGAGATATGGAACGGAAGATACAGCGATTTGAAACCCTGCGGACGTGCTGCCGCAAAGCCCTGCCGATTTACGGAGCGGGTGGTTCGAACAGTTATTGCGGCAAAGAGGTGGTGTCGTACAGATTTACGGATTTACTGTCGTATCGTCGTGTTGTCGTATTGCACCGCCGACTTACGGCTGCGGGTCAGTACGTTCTCCTATCGCTGGCTCTACAAATCTTTAATGCGTTCTGTCAGCGGATAAGTAATGAACTATAAACCTGTGGAAATACAGAATTAACAACTTAAAAAAGCAATGTTATGGACAAGGAAATCTTTATTGCATTCGCCACACAGAAAGGTGGCATTGGGAAAACTACGCTTACCGTCCTTACGGCAAGCTATCTCCATTACGTGAAAGGCTACAACGTGGCGGTCGTCGATTGCGATGCCCCGCAGAACAGCATCGCCGACCTGCGGGCACGGGAAATTAAGGTCATCGCCGAAAGCACTTATTTCAAGGCTCTTGCCTGCGATCACTTCCGGCGGGTGAAGAAAAAGGCATACCCCGTCGTTACAAGCAATGCAGCCGATGCGCTCGACGATGCCGACAAGATGCTGCGTGAAGAAGCGACGAAACCCGATCTCGTTTTTTTCGACCTGCCGGGCACGCTCAAAAGCGAGGGTGTCGTCAAGACGCTCTCGCAGATGGATTACATCTTCGCCCCGATCAGTGCCGACCGCCTCGTGGTGGAAAGCACGTTGCAATTCGCCGCCCTGTTCCATGAGAACCTGATCACTACGGGTATCGCCAAGACCAAAGGTCTGCACCTGTTCTGGACGATGGTGGACGGGCGAGAAAAGAGCGAGCTATACGATCTCTACCAGCAAATCATCAGCGGCATGAATATCCCCATGCTGGAAACCCGCCTGCCGGACAGCAAGCGTTTTCGCCGCGACTTGTCGGAGGAGCGCAAGGCGATATTCCGCTCGACGATATTCCCGATGGACAACGCCCTGATGAAAGGCAGTAACATCAGGGAACTTGCCGAGGAAATTTGTTCAGTTATGAAAATCCAACGGGTATGAGCAGTCGTAAAGCGGATACGGAAGGAATAGACGAAGCCCTGCTGTTGGATTCCATCGGCAGACGCAAGCAGGACGGTAGCGTGCAGCCGCAGGAACCGAAGGACGCCTCTATGCCGAAAGCTGCGGAGACGCAATCGGTCTCTACTGCGGAAAGTACGAAAGAGGGAGGCCGCCGCAAGAGACAGAATGTCGATTACACGACGACATTCCTCAAACGCAACGAGATCAAAACACGCCAATGCGTCTATATCAGCCGGGAAATACATAACCAGATTTCCCGTATCGTGAATGTCATTTCCGACAAGGAGATAACCGTCGGCGGATATATAGATACCGTTCTTGCCTGCCATCTGGAACAGCATAAGGACGAGATAAAGGAATTGTATAAAAAGCAACTTGAAAATTTGATTTAACGATGAAAGAGGAGGATGGAAAAGAGATTATGGGCAAGGCTCGAAAGGAGATATACCGCTCTCTGTTTTTCAAAGAGGCTGCCATCCCTGCGCGGATCGGCAAAACAGTCTATGTGCGCAAGGAATACCACGAACGCATACAGCTTATTTTGAGGGTTATCGGTAAGGACGAAGTGTCGCTATTCAGTTATATAGACAATGTGCTGGCGCATCATTTCAACACCTTTCAGGAGGAAATCAAGAAACTGTATAAGCAGAACAACAATTTATTCTAACCGATTAAAAACATAAGATTATGATTTGGAAAAGATGGAACAAGCAGGCGTCCAAAAGGAATTACTGCTTGCGCTATTTGAAGAAAGCCGACACGGTAGCCCGTCGGGGCAAGCTGGTTTATGTACGGCAGGAGTATCACGAACGGATACGGCGTATCGCCCGCGTCATCGGCGGCGACGATGTTACACTGTTCAGTTACATCGACAACGTGCTGGCAGAACATTTCGCGGCCAACAAGGAAGTCATCTCCGCACTGTACGACGAACATAACCGCCCGATCTTTTAGCCGCTATGGAAACGCTGTTAGTATGCCTGCTCGCAGGTTATGGCGTGTGGTTGGCGGTCTATTTGTGGTGGGAACGGCGACAGAGGGAACACCCTGCGTCGCAGCCGGATGTAACGTCTCTGGAACGTGAGGACGATGTGCCGGATATTGTCGGCAAGAGCAGTTTCAAAATGCGGGCAACAACGCCAATCGCTGCCAAACCGACGCCACAAGCTGCCACAGAGAGCAAAACGGCATCAGCGACGGAAAAAGCCCCTACATTTGCCGCCGGAACGGATAACCGGACGTCGGCACGCATTCCTGACGAAGAGCTGGACGAGGCTTTCGAGCATCTGGAAATCCCCGATATTCCGCTCGAATACGAGGAGGACGATGTCGAATACATCGAGGCGGAGCTGCCACTCGCCGAAGAACGTCGGAGATACGCTTCGGGCGCGAGCTTCGAGGAGATAGACGCGGCGATGAAAGCCGCCCGCAACCCTGCGGCGGACGATGCCTCCCGACGTCAGGCCGGACGGCTGTTCGGGCAGATGGAAGGCACGGAGTTTTTCGACCGCCTCGTGAGTGGTTCCGCCGATGTCGCGGAAAAGATAACGGGATTGATGGATTACTATTTAAGCCCGCCATCCCCGACCGTAGGGGACGCGGGGACGGTAGCCGTCCAAGCTCAAAACATAGCCGATGCGCCTGCCGAGGACGGGTTCGACATCCGGGATTTTGTATAACGATTAAAAATGAACGAACGATGAAAGAGAAAGATTACGGGTAGCTGTCCCCCGACAAAACAGCCCACTAAATCCATAAGTAAATAATCAGTATCAACCCGCCGGACGGACTATCCACCCGTCCGGCACAATTCAAGAACAATTTATGACGAAGAAACATTTTCTTTTTTCGGCAGCCCTTCTGCTGGCTGCATCCTCCGCTTTCGCGCAGGGCAACGGTCTTTCGGGTATCAACGAGGCCACAAGTATGGTGACGAGCTATTTCGACCCCGCGACGAAGCTGATCTACGCCATCGGCGCGGTCGTGGGATTGATCGGCGGTGTCAAGGTGTACGGCAAATTCTCGTCGGGCGACCCCGACACGTCGAAGACCGCCGCCTCGTGGTTCGGTGCGTGTATTTTCCTTATCGTGGCTGCGACGATTCTGCGTTCGTTCTTCCTCTAAACGTCGGGCGATGGCAGAATACCCTGTAAACAAGGGGATAGGCCGCTCGGTTGAGTTCAAAGGATTGAAGGCGCAGTACCTCTTCATCTTCTGCGGAGGTTTGCTCGCCTTGTTCGTCCTGTTCGTCATCCTGTACATGATCGGTATCGACCAATGGTTCTGTATCGGCTTCGGGGTGGTGTCGGCCTCCGTTCTGGTGTGGCAGACATTCGCCCTGAACGCCCGGTACGGCGAACACGGGCTGATGAAATTGGGCGCGGCACGCAGCCATCCCCGCTACATACTCAACCGACGGAAAATCTCCCGATTGTTCAACCGCAAAAAAACAGAAGAATGAGAAATACACTTAAAGCCGCGACATTGGAGGCCAAATTTCCGCTGCTGGCCGTCGAGCACGACTGCATCCTCTCCAAAGACGCCGACATCACGGTGGCTTTCGAGGTGGAGCTGCCCGAACTATATACGGTAACGGGAGCGGAATACGAGGCGATCCATGCCGCATGGTGCAAGGCCATCAAGGTCTTGCCCGATTACAGTATCGTCCACAAGCAGGATTGGTTCGTGCGCGAGCGGTACAAAGCGGAGGTACAGAAGGACGATATGAGTTTCCTGTCGCGTTCGTTCGAGCGGCATTTCAACGAACGTCCGTTCCTCAATCATGCGTGCTACCTGTTCCTGACGAAGACGACCAAAGAGCGGAGCCGCCAGCAGAGTAATTGGAATACCCTCTGTCGGGGACATATCATCCCCAAAGAGATCCGCGACAAGGATGCTGCGGCCAAGTTCATCGAGGCAGCAGAACAGTTCGAGCGCATCATGAACGATTCGGGTTTCATCCGTCTGCACCGCCTCTCCTCCGACGAGATAACCGGAACGGCGACAAGCGCGGGATTGGTGGAGAAATACTTTTCTCTTTCATTGGAAGATACCGCCTGCTTACAGGACATCTCCCTTTCGGCGGCGGAGATGCGTATCGGCGACAATATCCTCTGCCTGCATACGCTCTCCGACACGGAAGACCTGCCGGGAAACGTGGCGACCGACACGCGCTACGAGAAACTCTCGACAGACCGTTCGGACTGCCGCCTCTCGTTCGCCTCGCCCGTGGGGCTGCTGCTTTCGTGCAACCACATCTACAACCAGTACGTGCTGATCGACAACAGCGAGGAGAACTTGCTGCGGTTCGAGAAAAACGCCCGCAATATGCAGTCGCTTTCGCGCTACTCGCGTTCCAACCAAATCAACAAGGAGTGGATCGACGAGTATCTGAACGAGGCGCACTCCTATGGCCTCACGTCCGTCCGCGCCCACTTCAACGTCATGGCGTGGTCGGACGACCGGGAGGAACTGAAACATATCAAGAACGACGTGGGCAGCCAGCTCGCGGCGATGGAGTGCACTCCGCGCCACAACACGGTGGACTGCCCGACGCTCTTCTGGGCGGCCATGCCGGGCAACGAGGCCGATTTCCCGGCGGAGGAGAGCTACTACACGTTCATCGAGCAGGCGGTCTGTTTCTTTACCGAGGAGACCAACTACCGCTCGTCGCTTTCTCCGTTCGGTATCAAGATGGTGGATCGTCTCACGGGAAAACCGCTGCATCTGGACATCTCCGACCTGCCGATGAAACGCGGCACGATAACCAACCGCAACAAATTTATTTTGGGGCCGAGCGGTTCGGGCAAGTCGTTTTTTACCAACCACCTCACGCGGCAATATTACGAGCAGGGGACGCATATCGTACTGATCGACACGGGTAACTCCTATCAAGGGTTGTGCGAAATGATCCGCCGCAAAACCGGAGGCGAGGACGGGATTTATTTCACCTACACCGACGAGACGCCGATAGCCTTCAACCCGTTCTACACGGACGACAAGGTGTTCGACATCGAAAAGAGGGAGAGCATCAAAACGCTGCTGCTGACGCTGTGGAAGAAAGACACCGAGCCTGCCACCCGCGCCGAGGAGGTCGCACTCTCGAACGCCGTCTCGCTCTACATCGAACGCATTAAGCGCGATAACAGCGTCGAACCGTCGTTCAACACGTTCTACGAGTTCGTGAAGACCGACTATCGCACTGTGCTGGAAGAGAAGCAGGTGCGGGAAAAGGACTTCGACATCGCGGGATTTCTCAACGTACTGGAACCCTATTATCGCGGCGGAGAGTACGATTACCTGCTGAACAGCGACAAACAATTAGACCTGTTGCAAAAGCGGTTCATCGTCTTCGAAATCGACGCGATAAAAGACCATCCGATCCTTTTTCCGGTAACGACGATTATCATCATGGAGCTGTTCATCAACAAGATGCGTCGTTTGAAAGGTATCCGCAAGATGATACTTATCGAGGAGGCGTGGAAGGCCATCGCCTCGGCGAACATGGCCTCCTACATCAAGTATCTCTATAAGACGGTTCGTAAGTTCTACGGCGAGGCCGTCGTGGTGACGCAGGAGGTGGACGACATCATCGCCTCGCCGATCGTCAAGGAGAGTATCATCAACAATTCGGACTGTAAAATCCTGCTTGACCAGCGCAAGTACATGAATAAGTTTGACCAGATTCAGGCGTTGCTCGGACTGACGGACAAGGAGAAAGGACAGATTCTTTCCATCAATCAGGCGAACGACCTGTCAAGGCTCTACAAAGAGGTCTGGATTGGATTGGGCGGCACGCAGTCGGCAGTCTATGCCACCGAAGTGAGTGCCGAAGAATATCTCGCATTCACGACCGAGGAGACCGAGAAAATGGAGGTGTACGCCCTTGCCGAAAAGCTGGGCGGCGACATCGAGGCGGCGATCCGGCAGCTTGCCGAACGTCGCAGAAACAAGAAGTAACAACCCTAAAAACGAGAGATTTATGAATATAAGTAAAAAGAAGTGGCTCACGTTGAGCAGTTGCATGGTCTCCCTTGCGGCTTTGATGCTGCAAGCCTGCACCGAAGCAAAGGAAACGGACTGCGACAAGCTGTGCGGAAATTGGGTCAGCGTGGGCAGGAAGCCCGACGTGCTGATCTACCGCGAGGGCGACGCCTACAAGGTTACGGTGTTCAAACGCGGCGGCCTTTCACGTCGTCTGAAACCCGAAACATACCTGCTGCGCGAGGAGGAAGGCAACCTTTTCATCAACACGGGTTACCGCATCGACATCGCCTACAACGAGGCGGCGGATGTGCTGACCTTCTCCCCGCACGGCGATTACGTCCGAAAGGACATGGACACGAAACAAGAATAGAAACCACTAAATCCACAGTAAAATAATGAGAACAAGAATCATTTTGCTTTTCGGTGCGTGCCTGCTACTTGCGGGTACGGCACGGGCACAATGGGTCGTCAGCGATCCGGGCAACCTCGCGCAAGGCATCATCAATGCCTCGAAGAATATCATCCACACCTCGAAAACGGCGACCAACATGGTGTCGAATTTTCAGGAGACGGTAAAAATCTACGAACAGGGAAAGAAGTATTACGATGCCCTCAAATCGGTGAACAACCTTGTCAGAGATGCCGTCAAGGTCAGGAACACGATCCTGATGATCGGCGAAATCTCGGACATCTACGTTACGAATTTTCAGCTCATGCTGCGCGATGAGAACTACACGCCTGAAGAGCTGTCGGCCATTGCGTTCGGCTACACGAAGCTCTTGGAGGAGAGTAACGGCATCCTCAAAGAGATGAAAGACGTGGTGAACATCACGACGCTTTCGATGACCGACAAGGAACGCATGGACGTGGTGGACAGGTGCTACAACCGGGTGCGGCGATACCGTAATCTGGTCATGTATTACACCAACAAGAACATTTCGGTAAGCTACCTGCGCTCGCGCAAGAAGAACGACATGGACAGGGTGCTGGCTCTCTACGGCAGCCGCAACGAACGCTATTGGTAACATTGAAACGTATAGGCTTATGATGTTGCTTACAATAGAGTTCGACAACCTGCATACCATCCTGCGCTCGCTTTATTCCGAGATGATGCCGCTCTGTTCCAACATGGCGGGGGTGGCCAAAGGCATCGCGGGGCTGGGTGCACTGTTCTACGTGGCCGTGCGCGTGTGGCAGTCGCTCGCCCGTGCAGAAGCCATCGACGTGTACCCTTTGCTGCGGCCTTTCGCCGTCGGCTTCTGCATCATGTTCTTTCCGACCATCGTTCTCGGTACGATCAACGGGGTGTTAAGCCCCGTCGTACAGGGTACGAACCGGATGCTCGAATCGCAGACACTCGACATGAACAAGTACCGCGAACAGAAAGACAAGCTCGAATACGAGGCGATGATGCGCAACCCCGAAACGGCCTACCTCGTCTCGAACGAGGAGTTCGACCGGCAGCTCGAAGAGCTGGGCTGGTCGCCGGGCGATATGATCACGATGGCCGGAATGTATATCGAGCGCGGTGCTTACAACATGAAGAAAGGCATCCGCGACTTCTTCCGCGAGGTGCTGGAGCTGCTTTTCGCCGCTGCCGCACTGCTGATCGACACGCTGCGGACGTTCTTCCTGATTGTCCTTTCCATCCTCGGCCCGATAGCGTTCGCTATCTCCGTCTGGGACGGCTTTCACTCCACGCTCACGCAATGGCTCTGCCGCTATGTTCAGATTTATCTGTGGCTGCCCGTCGCCGACCTGTTCAGTACCGTGCTGGCGAAGATTCAGGTGTTGATGCTTCAAAACGACATCTCGGAGTTGCAGAACAACCCGAACTTCTCGCTCGAAGCCTCCAACGGCGTCTATATCGTGTTCCTTATCATCGGCATTATCGGGTATTTCACGATTCCGACCGTCGCCGGATGGATCATTCAGGCCGGAGGTTCGGGAAGCTACGGGCGTGCCGTAACGCAGCTCGCGGGTAAGGGTGCGGCATTTGCCGGAGGTGTGGCCGGAGCAGCCGTCGGTAACGTCGCCGGACATTCGGGCAGGCTGATGGGACGCGCGGGCAAGGCCGCGTGGAACCATACCGCCGGAAAATTATTCAAACGAAAATAATCGAACAACATGGAATTTAAGTCATTGAAAAATATCGAGACATCGTTCAGACAGATACGCCTGTTCGGTATCGTCTTCATCGCGCTGTGCGCTCTGGTGGCGGTGTTCTCCGTCGGGAGTGCCTACCGTTTCGCCGAGCGGCAGCGGGAGAAGATCTATGTACTCGACGGCGGCAAGTCGCTGATGCTCGCCCTCTCGCAAGACCTCGCGCAGAACCGTCCCGCCGAAGCACGCGAACACGTGCGCCGCTTTCACGAGCTGTTCTTCACCCTCTCGCCGGAAAAGAGCGCGATCGAGCACAATATCAAACGTGCCCTGCTGCTCTCGGACAAGAGTGCCTACAACTATTACACGGATTTCTCCGAGAAAGGCTATTACAACCGTATCATCGCGGGCAACATCAATCAGGTATTGCAGGTCGATTCGGTAGTTTGCAATTTCGACCGCTATCCCTACGAGGTCAATACCTATGCGCGTCAGATGATTATCCGCGAGAGCAACGTGACGGAGCGCAGCCTCGTAACACGCTGCCGTCTGTTGAACGCCTCGCGTTCGGACGACAACCCGAACGGATTTACCATCGAGGGCTTCACGATTCTGGAAAACCGCGACCTGCAAACATTGGAGAGATAAGCCTATGAGAAAGTTAATCGAACGTCTGAACGAGTGGTCGGACAGACAAGACGAGCGATTGCGGGTATGGCTTGCGGCACTCCCGCAGCGCACGAAAATCGTCGTCGTGCTGGTGATCTTTACCTTTTTCGCCCTCTGCGCCCTCTTCACGTTCGGGGCGGCTCTTTACGAGATAGGCCGGGAAAGCGGGCGGCAGATAGAGATCGAACATATCAGACAGTTAGACCTGCGGCAACAGCAGGACAGTATCAACCTTTTCAAATATTATGATTATGAAACAGAAAGAACAGAACAAGAATCCTACGGTCTCCCCAAAAGAGGAGAAGCCTAAAACACCGCTCACGGAGGAACAACGGCAGCGACGCCGCAAGATGCTCGTGTACCCGCTGATGGGGCTGCTTTTCATCGGCTCCATGTGGCTGATCTTCGCGCCCTCCAACAAGGACAAGGACGAGGCGCAGCAGGGCGTCGGATTCAACACCGAAATGCCCCTGCCCGTGGAGGCAGGCATCATCGCCGACAAGCGTACCGCCTACGAGCAGGCGCGGCTGGAGGAGAAGCAGAAAGAGCGGCGGACGCAGATGAACGACCTCGCCGCCCTGTTTTCGGACAAGGAAGACGAAGCCGAAACGCAGACGGAGGAGTTCGATCTGCTCAATCCCGAACCGGAGCAGCCCGCACGTACCTACGGCGGAGGTTCCCGCCCACGACAGCCGATCCGTTCCTCTGCGGCGGCTTACGAGGACATCAACCGCACGCTGGGCACTTTCTACAAAACGCCGAAAGACGATCCCGAAAAGGAGGAGCTGCGTGAGCGTATCGAGGAGCTGGAGGCAATGATGGCGCGGCAGGCCGAGCCGTCCGGCTCGACGCTCGATGACCAAGTGGCCTTGCTCGAAAAGTCCTACGAATTGGCGGCTAAATATATGCCCGCCGGACAGGGCGGCACGTCGCGACAGCCGTCGGCAGCCGATACGGAGGAGGACAAAAAGACCGTGCGAAACGGCAAGGCGGTGGCGCAACCCGTCGGGCAGGTGGCCGAACGCATCGTATCCGCCCTTGCACAACACATGACCGACAGCGAGTTTATCACGGCGCAGACCGAAGAGCGGAATTTCGGATTCCAAACGGCGGTCGGAACCTCGTCGGCTGTCGGACGCAACACCATTTCGGCGTGCGTACACGGCAACCAGACCGTAACCGACGGGCAGGCCGTCCGCCTACGGCTCGCGGAGCCGATGCAGGTGGCCGGAGTGTGCATCCCCCGCAACACGGTCGTCGTGGGGGCAGCACGGGTGCAGGGCGAACGGCTCGGCATCGACATCACCTCGTTGGAGTATCGGGGGACGATTATCCCCGTCGAGCTGGCCGTTTTCGACAGCGACGGACAGGAGGGTATCTTCATTCCCAACTCGATGGAGGTAAGTGCGGCCAAAGAGGTGGCGGCCAACATGGGGTCGTCGCTCGGCAGCAGTATCAACATCTCCACCGACGCGGGAGCGCAGCTCGCCTCCGATCTCGGTAAGGGGTTAATTCAGGGCACGAGCCAATACATCGCCAAGAAGATGCGCACTGTCAAAGTACATCTGAAAGCAGGATATAAGGTCATGCTTTATCAGCCGGAGAATTAACAACCAATCGAATTTTCAAACCGGGGTTTCCGAACCCCACAAACCACTAAATCCACAGTAAAATGAAAAAGATTTTTGTAATGATGTTCGCCCTCACGCTGGGCATGGGTGCGACGAACGCACAGGAAGTAACGAACACCGAGACCGTCGAAACGGCGGAACAGACGCAGACGGTATCGCTCTGCAAAGAGATCTATCCCGACACGGAGCGGGACGGCGATCTCTATCACGGTCTCACGCGCAAACTCACTTTCGACCGCATGATTCCGCCGCACGGATTGGAGGTTACCTACGACAAGACCGTGCATATCATCTTTCCGGCGGCAGTGCGCTACGTCGATCTCGGCTCCCCGAATCTGATCGCGGGCAAGGCCGACGGTGCGGAGAATGTCATCCGCGTGAAGGCCACCGTGCGCGATTTCCGCGCCGAGACCAATATGTCGGTCATCACCGAGGACGGCTCGTTCTACACGTTCAACGTCCGCTATGCGGCCGAGCCGCTGCTGCTCAATGTCGAGATGTGCGACTTCATCCACGACGGCAGTACGCTGAACCGTCCGAATAATGCGATGGAGGTGTACCTTACGGAGCTGGGAAGCGAATCACCGTTGTTGGTACGCCTGATTATGAAATCCATCCACAAGCAGGACAGGCGCGAGGTGAAGCATATCGGCTGCAAGCGCTTCGGCATTCAATACCTCCTCAAAGGTATCTACACCCACAACGGGCTGCTCTATTTCCACACGCAAATCCGCAACGGCTCCAACGTGCCGTTCGACGTGGACTTCATCACGTTCAAGATCGTCGATAAGAAGGTCGCCAAGCGTACCGCCATGCAGGAGCAGGTCATCTTCCCCCTGCGCGCCTACAACTACGCCACGCGCGTAGCAGGAAAGAAGGACGAGCGCACCGTCTTCACGTTCGACAAGTTCACCATCCCTGACGATAAATGTCTTGTTGTAGAGCTGAACGAGAAGAACGGGGGCCGTCATCAGTCGTTCATCGTCGAAAACGAAGACCTCGTGCGTGCCAACGTCATCAATGAACTCAAAGTGCAGTAACCATGAAGCGGTTTTGGTTTCTTCTCGTCGCGTCGCTTGCCCTGTTCGTCGGGCAGGCCGACGCGCAGCGATGCCTCCCCAAGATGCGGGGCATCGAGCTTCGGGGCGGCATGGCCGACGGGTTCTACTCGCACGCCAGCCGCGACGATGCGGGCTACTACGTCGGTGCGGTGCTCTCGACCTACACCAAAGGCGGCGACAAGTGGGTCTTCGGCGGCGAGTATCTGCAACGCTACAACCCCTACAAGGAGACGCGGATTCCGACGGTACAGTTCACGGCCGAGGGAGGTTTCTACTACAACTTTCTCTCCGACGCCCGAAAGATTTTTTCCCTCTATATAGGCGGTTCGGCGCTTGCCGGATATGAAACGGTGAATTGGGGCGACAAGGTGCTGTTCGACGGCTCGCGCCTTGCGAGCAGGGATGCGTTCATCTACGGCGGGGCGGTGTCGCTCGAAATGGAAGCCTACCTCGCCGACCGTATCGCTCTTACGGTAAACGTCCGCGAGCGCTGCTTGTGGGGCGGCTCGACGGGGCATTTCCACACGCAGTACGGGATAGGCATCAAATTTATCATCGACTGACAGATTTATATGACGATAGATGAGATGCGGCAGTTGTCGTTGGAGGCTTTCCTGCAACGGCTGGGGCACAGTCCGACCATGCAGAAAAGAAACGATTTGTGGTACAACGCTCCCTACCGTGAGGAAAGGACGCCTTCGTTCAAGGTCAATAAGGACAGAAACGTATGGTTCGACTTCGGGCTGGGACGCGGCGGCGACATCTTTACCCTTGCCGGAGAACTCGTCCGCAGCACGGATTTTCTTACGCAGGCGAAATACATTTCGGAGGCGGTGGGTGGGAATATCGTACCGATTCCAGCTCCTCGACCCGTGAAAGAGCGGGTATCGGAACCTGCTTTTCAAGAGGTCGAGCAGAAAACGCTGCTCTACGACGTGCTGAAAGGCTATCTCTCGGAGCGGGGCATCCCCTCCGAAGTGGCCGCCCGCCATTGTCGGCAGGTCAGCTACCGCGTACACGGGAAACCGTATTTCGCTATCGGATTTCAGAACGTGTCGGGAGGTTGGGAGCTTCGCAGCAGGCTGTTCAAGGGGTGCATACCGCCGAAAGATATTTCCCTTGTGTCGCGGCAGGGAACGCCGACGGATACCTGCGACGTTTTCGAGGGCTTCTTCGATTTCCTTTCCGCCACGACGCTCGGACTGACCGGAGGAAACGATGCACTGGTGCTTAACTCGGTCGGCAACCTCGAACGGTCATTCCGCTATCTGGACGGGTACGGGAAGATAAACTGCTATCTGGACAACGACGAGGCCGGACGAAAGACGTTTGAAGCCCTGCGTACCCGATACGCAGAAAAAACAGTCGATTGTTCGAGAGGTTATGCCGACAGCAAAGACCTGAACGAACATTTACAAAAGAAATTGAGTGAAAAAGTAACGAACAACAAAACATTAAAATTCAGATTATGATTAAACGTATCAGCATGATAAGATTGGGTATTTCTTTTTTCATCGGGATAGTGGCTTGCCTGTTTTCGTCTTGCGACAATGAGCTGAATATTCGGCAGGCATATCCGTTCACGGTGGAAACGATGCCCGTGCAAACGAAAATAGTAAGAGGCGAGACCGCCGAGATACGATGTGAACTCAAACGCGAGGGTCGCTATGACGGGGCGCGGTACACGATCCGTTATTTTCAGCCCGACGGCAAGGGAACGCTCCGCATGGACGACGGCACGGTATTTCTGCCGAACGACCGCTACCCGCTCGAACGCGAGGTGTTCCGCCTCTACTACACCTCCGCTTCGACCGACCAGCAGACCATCGACATCTACGTCGAGGACAACTTCGGGCAGGTCGTGCAACTGACCTTCGACTTCAACAACGAGAACGAGGAAAAAGAGGAGGTGCAGGTGTAATTCAGCTATGCTATATAGATAATACCTCCGGCAGTTCGGGCTGTCGGAGGTTTTTCGTATGCTGCTATGCCGATATGAGGCTGGCAATAGGGATATGGCGTTGCAGCCATTCTTGCACGGGTTCTGCGTTGTATTCGGAGGTAATGACCGCCGTGTGGTCGCCGATTTGCGTGAAGCGCGTGCTTTCGTAACCATCTATCCACTCTTTGAGCGAGGCGACTCCCCACGCTTCTGCGTCGTCGAAATAGTTGTCCAATACGCGGATCGGCTCCGCAAAGGTTACTATCAATGTCTGGTAATTTGCTGTGTTCGTCTTCATTGTTCGTCTATTTATTGTTATTATTCAGCCATATATCCCGTTTTGATCGGCACTCCTCCAATGTCGGGGCGATGCAAGAGAATAATTCGCCGTCCGTATGCCGGTAGTCGTATTGGTAGAGCCGTTTCTTTCTGCGGAGAGAAAGAGAGAGGGTAAAATACTCGTGGCGTTCTTCTCCCGTAGGGCAAACCGACACGCCGTTTACTGTCATTTTTGTTTTCATTGTCGTAATCTTTTAGGGGTTAAAACTCTGCTTTCATTAGTCTGCACCTGAAATACTGGCTTTGATCGCTGGGCTTGCGCTGGTGTACCCACAGATGATGCGCACCGAAACCGTACACGAAATAGTCGTCGAGCGGCACTTGGGTTTTCAGGTTCTCGATACTTTTTCGCAGGCTGTTTTCGTCGTCGGCACAAAGAATCGTGTTCACCAGACGTAAATAAATCTCTGTTGCTTCGTCGCAATAAGGACAAAAGAATGTTTCAATCGTTACGTTCATAATTCTATGTAATTAAAGTGTTAATAACCAAACAAAAACTCCGATGATACACGCGAGGGAGAATCCGGCGAGGATGATACTCCATATCACCTGCAACACACCGCATACGAGGGCTTCGGCTACTCCAACGGTGAAGTACACTACCCACAGAAAGAGGGCACAAGGGACGGCTGCAAGGGCGCGTAAGGCTGTTTTGAAAATCTTTATCGCTTTCATTGTTGCTGCTTTTTTGATTTTGATGCGGATTTGAGAGTGGAGGGAGTGAGTTTCTTATCCTAATCTGCCGCTCGTTTATCCGACATTTTTTTTGATGCGTCTTTCGGTCGTATCGGTCGTTTCGTTTCAGGGGCTTTTCGGTGTAGAGGTTAGGACGTACAAGGTTTTTGAGAACAAATACCTCGTGACCGCAGGGCGCAGGGAAGATTTTTCGCCAAACCGAAAGGCTCGACCTTGTACGTCCGTGAAGACCTCGTAAACACCTTCGCGCCTGTAACGTGACGACGCCACGATACGATGGGAAGACAGCGAAAATGGAGGTAAACGAATTATTAGGCAGATTCGAGACGGTAAGAATAGTGTAAGCACTATTCTTAATATAATGGGACGGAGCTATCACCCGAAAAAGAAAAACTCTCCGTTTCTTGCGAAGCGAAGAGCCGTAGGCGTTATATTGTTCGATAGATAAAAAATTAAAAAATGCACTTTTACATTTTACTTATTTTACGTTTTCCGATAGTTATTAGAATAATATAGCTACCTTTGCATTAAATTAGTTGGATCATATATAGTTGCGTATGAAAATAGATTATTCAAGTTGGAGCACTCGCTTATTGTCAATTGACAATCTAAAGTTAGACGTTAAGAATCCTCGCTTTTCCTATCAGTCTACGAAAGAGATGAATCAAACAGAGATAGTAAAATATCTCATTGAGAATCATGCGGTATATGAATTGGCGAAAGCCATTGCAATAAATGGGTATCTATTAAACGAGGAACCAATTGTTTGCAAAGAGGGGGATTCTTATGTTGTATTAGAAGGAAATCGCCGAGTTGCAGCTTGTAAAATTCTATTAAACCCATATAAGTTTCTTTCTCCACAACGAGCGAAGGAGTTGTCAAAGTATGATCCAATTGATGACAAAATAAGATGTAATATTGCACCTACCCGAAGGGATGCTGACACACTCATTTATAACAAGCACACTGGTATTCCGTTACAAAAATGGGATAAAGTTAGTCAAGACGCTTTTTTAGCTAATTTATTGCAAAGTGAAAATTTGTCAGCCGAGCAGGTTGCATACAAATTAAGTGTTCCGGCGTCTGAAATAAGAAAGGCACTTCGTCGTCATGCTATTCATCAATATAGTATTAAGTTGTTTCAGTCTGAACCTTATGAATTAGAACAAATACAGGAACAAGGCTTTCCAATTACAAACTTTGAACGTTTCTATGATGATGAGCGTGGACTAAATTTTCTTGGGCTCACTTTTGGAAGTAATGGCGAAATCCAAAAGCGACTACCCGATGAAGAATTCAATCGACGATTCAAATTTATTGTTAATCAGATTCTTTCACAAGATTTGACTTCTCGTACGTTTAATAACGAGGATGACAAAAAAGAGTACTTTTCTACTATTCAAAATTATGATAAAGATAGATTTGATTTAGACATTGAACCTTCGCAAACACCATTGACAATTCAAAACGAAAATGTATTAGAAAGTACATCATCCGAAACAAAAGAATCAGGAGACGGAGAAACGTCTGCGAGAACTAAACGTACTCGTAAAAAATCAGGTCTTTTTGCTGATTATAATTGGGGCGATACAGGTATAAGTAAATTAGACGCTCTTTTTGATAGCCTGAAAGAATTAGCATACAAAAGACATATAGATATGGCTGGTATTGCATTGCGATGTTATGTGGATATGCTAATATATGAGTTCTTACGAGCAAAAAAATGTATCGGTGAAATTAATAAGGAAGATGCGGTGGAAGCCATGACCCATAACGATAAAAAATATAATGAACTTAAACAATATATCAAAACATCTTATGCCTTGAGTGATGAGGAAATTAATGATGAAGAATTGAGACGTTTAACCAGATTTACAGTAACAGACAAGAGTAACAAAATTCCAGAGTTGGGAAATATGATTACATATATTATCCGTCATCCGGAATTACTTGATAATAATACTCGGTTAGTCCAAGTATTAGAGAAATTCAAAAAAAGTAATACTCATTTTATTGATTTGACAGCGTGTAATATGTTCGTCCATAATCAGTATTTTTCGCCAAGTGTAGCAACTCTTGAAACAAGTGTTAATATCTTAGCTCCGGTTTTAGACGTGATGTACACTGCCATAAAGAATGAAGAATAACAATTATAGCCCATTAAGGTATCCGGGAGGTAAACGTCGTTTGGTAGATTTTATGAAATCTATCATAGACCAAAACAACCTAAAAGGAGGTACTTATATCGAGCCCTTTTCAGGTGGAGCAGCCATCGCCTTAGCTTTAGCAATAGATGGATACATGGAGCGCATTGTTATTAATGATTACGACCGATCTATATATGCTTTCTGGCATAGCATATTATATCACACGGATACATTTATTGATAAAATACGTAATACACCTTTATCCATCGAAGAATGGCATACACAACAAACAATTCAACAAAATAAACAAAGTGCAGATTTGTTTGATTTAGGATTCTCTACTTTTTTTCTAAATCGCACTAATCGCTCTGGGGTCTTAAAGGCTGGTGTAATCGGAGGGCTAAATCAAACAGGGCCTTACAAAATTGATGCTCGTTATAATAAAGAACAACTAATTGAACGCATACAACTCATAGCACAATATAAAGACAAGTTCATATTACATAATGAAGATGCGATAAACTTATTGCGCCGTTATCGGAATATTGCTCGTAAGAATTTGATCTATTTAGACCCTCCATATTATGTAAAAGGACGTGAGCTATATGTCAATTTTTTCAAAGACACAGATCACATCGCATTATCCCAAGCAGTACAGCAACGAGATAATTTGAATTGGATTATTACTTATGATAATCATTCTTTTATTCATAATTTGTATGTAAATGCAAAATCATTGTCCTATGCTTTATCATACAGTGCCGGAGTAAATAAACATGGGACAGAACTACTTTTTTGTAAGCAAGAGATAATTATTCCGGGACATCTTCTACCGACTTTGGAGTAAAATTGATTTATAAGATTATTTGCTATAATGAGATTTTTATTTTATATTTGCATAGAGTTGTTTGAAGTAGTGCAAAACGCAGCAATCCGAAGCAGTTGCTATTTTGCCTAATCATTACCTATCGTATTTTGAAGCCTGAATCTATGGCTTATCTTCAATAACTTATCCCTAATCTGCATTTTTTATTGAAAAATTTTTATCTTCGCGTTACGGTAAACCCATCGTACAATGAAATACAAGCGAATACTACTGAAACTGAGCGGCGAATCGCTGCAAGGTTCGCAGAAATACGGGCTCTCCCCCGAAGTACTCCAGTCCTACGCCGAACAGATCAGGGCGGCAGCGGCCACAGGCGTCCAGATCGGCATCGTCATCGGCGGCGGCAACATTTTCCGCGGCCTCACGGGCGCAAAGAAAGGCTTCGACCGCGTGAAAGGCGACCAGATGGGCATGCTCGCCACGATCATCAACTCGCTGGCCCTGCAATCGGCCCTGGAGGACAACGGCGTGAAAGCCAAAGTCCTGACCTCGATCCGCATGGAGCCCATCGGCGAATACTACTCCAAGGCGCGTGCCATCGAATACCTCGAGGCGGGGTATGTGGTCATCATCGGCGGAGGCACGTCGAACCCCTATTTCACGACCGACTCGGCTTCGGCGCTGCGCGGCATTGAAATCGAGGCGGACGTGATGCTGAAGGGCACCCGCGTGGACGGCGTGTACACAGCCGACCCCGAAAAAGACCCTGCGGCCGTCAAATTCGACGAAATAAGCTTCGAAGAGGTGCTCGACCGCCGGCTGAAAGTCATGGATCTCACGGCATTCACGCTCTGCCGCGAGAACGGACTGCAGATCATCGTCTTCGACATGGACACGCCGGGCAACCTCGGCAAGGTGCTTGCCGGGGAGAGGATCGGGACACTTGTAAAAAAATAAGGCTATGGCAACAAGAAAGAGCAACAAGCAGTTATGGATCATGCTGGCGCTGATCGCAGTGATCATCGCCGCAATCCTGTTACTGCCCTCGTGCGGCAGCCGTGGCGGCAAAGCCGCGGCGGATACCGAATCGACCACGCTGGTCAAGGCGGGCGACAAAGCCCCCGACTTCACCGTGGAGATGTTCGACGGCACAAAAACCTCCCTCGCAGAACTCAAAGGCAAAGTCGTGTTACTGAACTTTTGGGCCACCTGGTGCCCGCCCTGCCGGCAGGAACTGACCCGCGTGCAGAAGGACATCATCGACCGTTTCGCCGGCCGCAACTTCGTATTCCTGCCCATATCGCGCGGCGAAAAGCGGGAAGACGTGGCGGCGTTCCGCGAAAAGATGGGCTATACGTTCCCGATGGGCCTCGACCCCTCGCAGGCCATTTACGACCGTTATGCCTCGAATTACATCCCGCGGAATTTCCTGATCGGCGCCGATGGTAAAGTCATGCTGGCAACCGTTGGTTACGACGCCGAAGAGTTCGACGAAATGATCAAAACCATCGAAAAAACACTCGAATAATATGGATACCAAGACGATTCTCAACGATGCCTCCGGCCGTATGCAGAAGGCCATCGACCACCTCGAAGAGGAACTTTTGAACGTGCGCGCAGGAAAAGCGTCGCCCAATGCCCTGAACGGCGTAATGGTCGATTATTTCGGCTCGCAGGTGCCCATATCGGGCGCCGCCAGCGTTACCGTACCCGACGCCAAGACGATCCTGATCCAGCCGTGGGACAAGAACATGCTGCGTGCGATCGAAAAGGCCATCATCGACTCGAACATCGGGCTGACGCCTTCGAACAACGGCGAGCAGATCCGCCTGTCGATCCCGCCCCTGACCGAGGAGCGCCGCAGGGAGTTGGTGAAACAAATCCGCAACGAGGCAGAAACCGCCCGCATCAGCCTGCGCAATGCCCGCCGCGACGCAGTCGAGGCATTCAAGAAAGCCCAGAAAGAGGGTATGCCCGAGGACGAGTCGAAGGACGGCGAAACACAGGCCCAGAAATTGCTGGAGAAATTCACCAAGACCCTCGACGAGGCGCTCCAAAAGAAGGAGAAGGAGATCATGACGGTATAAATCCGTCCAGCACATAGTTAAAATCCGGCCAGCACAGTATGTTGGCCGGATTTTTTCATATCTTTGTCCGTTGTAACGATCCGCCTATGAAAAACATCCGCTTCGGGCTTTGCATCCCGGCATTCCTGTTCGCGTTGTTCTGCACGCAGCAGGCATCCCCGCAGGGATATGTCAAGCTCAATGTCCCCTATGCTCTGGTGGGCGTGGTGAATCCCGCCGTGGAGTTCGCCATCTCGCCCAAATCGACCTTACAGACCGACATCGTCATCTCGCCATGGAAGTCGATCAACGAAAAGCACATGCTCTTCGCCATCTTCATGGGCGAATACCGCCGCTATTTCAAGGAGCATAACCGGGGCTGGTATCTGGGGGCAAACATCGGCATGATGGCCTTCGACATGTCGAAACCTTACATCGAAGGGTGGAAACTGAAATTCGAAGATCGTTACTGCAAAGGATACGGCATGATGATCGGCCTCTGCGTGGGTTATGAATACCAGTTCGGGAAACGCTGGCTGCTCGACGCTTTCCTAGGTTGGGCATGGATGGACAGCCATTACAACGGGTACAGTTTCGACGGCCAGGTCGACATGTACCCCCACCGCCCCGTACAACCCGAACACCCCGACCCGTTCAACGGCTCTTCGGAGTGGTATCCCAACAAGATCGGCGTCTCGATCGGGTATCGCATCTTCACGCCCCGCAACAAACAGCGGACAGCGGACGTGCGCTAAACAGCAGTTGCGGACTGCGGCAGGCAGCCATGCACGGAAAGTCCGCAACTCCGGAACCAAAGGGAGCGGCACTCCCGGAATGCGGGCAACCGGAAACAGCGGCCGGCCCGGGAACCTAAACCCGGGGTAAATTGCAGCGGATCCTTCCGAGGCACACCCGCAACACGCCCGCCCGGCCAGGCGACAACCCGGAATCGCGGCAGGCAGCAACCCGCCCCGCGGGAAACAGCACCCGAGCCCTTCCGAGGATACGGAAGCCCCCTCCCATCGCAGCATACGCAATGCCGCAAAATAAAGAACCCCGCACCTTCCGGCGCGGGGTTCTACCATTCAAAACTTTATTCAGAGATTATTTCACTTTCGGGCCTGCGGCTACGAGCTTCTTACCCTCTTCGTTACCCGTGAACTTCACGAAATTCTTCACGAAGCGGTTAGCGAGGTCTTCGGCCTTGACGTCCCAATCCTTGGCGTTCTTGTAGGTATCACGCGGGTCGAGGATCTTGGGATCTACGCCCGGCAGCTCCGTCGGGATCGTGAAGTCGAAGATAGGCAGCGTCTTGGTCGGAGCCTTGTCGATCGAACCGTCGAGGATGGCGTCGATAATACCGCGCGTATCCTTGATCGAGATACGTTTGCCGGTACCGTTCCAGCCCGTGTTCACCAGGTATGCCTTGGCACCGGCCTTCTTCATCTTCTTCACCAGTTCCTCACCGTACTTGGTGGGGTGCAGCGAAAGGAATGCCGCGCCGAAGCAAGCCGAGAAAGTCGGGGTCGGCTCGGTGATACCGCGCTCGGTACCCGCCAGTTTGGCGGTGAAGCCCGACAGGAAATAGTATTTGGTCTGCTCGGCATTGAGGATCGAAACCGGGGGCAGCACGCCGAATGCGTCGGCCGAAAGGAAAATCACCTTCTTGGCAGCCGGGGCTTTCGATACGGGTTTCACGATATTCTCGATGTGGAAGATCGGGTACGAAACGCGGGTGTTCTCGGTTACCGACTTGTCGGCATAGTCGATCTTGCCCTTCTTGTCTACCGTCACGTTCTCCAGCAGCGCGTTGCGGCGGATGGCGTTCCAGATGTCAGGCTCGTTCTCCTGCGAGAGATTGATGACCTTGGCATAGCAGCCGCCCTCGAAGTTGAATACGCCGTCGTCGTCCCAGCCGTGCTCGTCGTCGCCGATCAGCTGACGCTTCGGGTCGGTCGAAAGCGTGGTCTTGCCGGTGCCCGACAGGCCGAAGAAGATAGCGGTCTCGCCCTTGGCATTGGTGTTGGCCGAGCAGTGCATCGAAGCCATGCCCTTGAGCGGAAGCAGGTAGTTCATGTAGGAGAACATACCCTTCTTCATCTCGCCGCCGTACCAGGTGTTGAGGATAACCTGCATTTTCTCGGTGAGGTTGAAAACGACGGCCGTCTCCGAGTTCAGGCCGAGTTTCTTATAGTTCTTGACCTTGGCCTTCGAAGCGTTGAGCACCACGAAATCGGGCTCGCCGTATTTCTCCAGTTCGGCGTCGGTCGGACGGATGAACATGTTCTTTACGAAATGGGCCTGCCATGCGACCTCCATGATGAAACGGATCTTGAGGCGCGAATTCTCATTGGCGCCGCAGAACGTGTCCACGACATAGAGTTTCTTGCCCGACAACTCCTGGGTAGCGAGTTTTTTCAGCTCCTTCCAGGCAGCCTTCGTAACAGGCTTGTTGTCGTTCTTATATTCATCGGAAGTCCACCAGATCGTATCCTTGGTGGTCTCGTCCATTACGAAGAACTTGTCCTTGGGCGAACGGCCGGTATAAACGCCGGTCATCACGTTCACGGCACCGGTCTCGGTCAGCTGGCCTTTTTCGAAACCGCGGAGCCCCTTCTTGGTCTCCTCGCGGAAAAGTTCGTCGTACGACGGATTGTACACGATCTCGGTCACACCCGTGATCCCATACTTTTTCAAATCCATTTTGTCCATAATAATTGTTATTTTAATAAAACATCAAATCCTTGATTAACCTAACGTCGAAAATCCGCAAGACCGGACTTTAACCGCACAAAGGTAGAAAAACTTTTACACTTGTGAAAAAACTAACAGTGAAAAAAGCAAAAAATATCCATTATTTTTCCCGATGCCTGTATATGATTCATTTATAAGCAGCTATCGTATCCCCCAAAGCCGCAGGAAAACCCGGCTCCATATCCTGCTGCAAACATACGGCCGCAATCCGCACAGGGGCTCCGCAGGATGGAATTCGAGGCGGACGCACAGGCCGCACTTCGGTCGAAATGCCCATCGACGGCGCACGGCACTCCCGCCCGACGGAACGCCGCCCGGACAAAAACAATGACGGGAGGGGCGCTTCCGGAGCAACCGCATCGAAATCAGGAAACCGGAGGTATTTTCCGTAAATCCGATCCGGCAGCCGGGCCCGACGCACGGGCACCGAAAAAACCGGGGCGGAAAGGGACGACATCCGGGAATTTTTCCTATCTTTGATTAATCAGCCCTTATACAAAACATCGTTATCATTATAATGCGCCCGATAAAAATACGCCACGACAGGATCTGCCTGAAACCGTTTTCGATCGAATGGGTAAACTACCATTGTTTCTCCATCCTGTTAATTATTTCCGGGATATTCTTTTCCTGTTATTTTGTCCGCGACCTCATTCAGGGATTTCGGGATCGGTATTGGCTGGCCGCGCTCCTGCTGTTCGGCGCGGGCTTTGCCCTCCATGTGTTACAACGCAGGAAACTGAAGTTCAAGAGTATCCCGCTCTCCGGGCAACACGACGGACTGAAAGATCGGATACGGAAACTGCTGTCCGACGAGGGATGGAGGATCGAATACGACAATCAGCGTTATTTGCAGGCCGCAAACCGAAAGGGCATCCCCTATCTGGACTGCGACTTGCTGATCTTGAGCTGGAGAAGCGATGAAATCCGGTGGGCTCTGGTCTACGATCCGTGGTATAACATCGCAGGGGGAATATTTACGTTCAACAGATACGGACGGAAAACCGTAAAGGCGATAAAGGCGCTCGCCGCCGAACCGGCGGAAACTCCTGCTCCCCGAAAAATCGGATAGGCCATGGCCGGACTCTATTTCCACATACCGTTCTGCAAACGCATCTGCGCCTACTGCGACTTCTACAAGAGCGCCCGGCTGGAGCAGATGGACGGCGTGACAGCCGCCATGCACCGCGAACTGGACGAACGGCAGGATTACCTGCGCGGCGAAGCGGTCACGACCCGCTATTTCGGCGGCGGCACGCCTTCGCTCTACGCACCCGCCGCGCTGAAAGGACTGCTGGATCATGCCGCGCTGCTGTTCGACTGCTCCGGCACCACGGAAACCACCCTCGAGGCCAACCCCGACGACCTAACGGAAAATTACCTCGACGGGCTGCGCGAAGCGGGCATAGACCGGCTGTCGATCGGCATCCAGTCGTTCGACGACGGGTGCCTGAAGCTGATGAACCGCCGCCATACGGCGGCACAGGCCATCGGTGCGGTGCGGGCGGCACAACGCGCCGGGTTCGGGAACATCACCGCCGACCTGATCTTCGGCATTCCCGGCTTCGGCGGGGATTCGCTGAAAAGATCGCTCGACGGAGTGCTGTCGCTCGGCGTACAGCACATTTCGGCATACCATTTGACCGTCGAACCCGATACGGCCTTCGGCCGCCGTGCGGCACGGGGCGAGTTCCGCGCCGTGGACGAAGAGGTCAGCGAGGAGGAGTTCCTCACGGTGCACGATACGCTTACGGCCGCCGGATTCGAGCATTACGAGGTTTCGAACTATGCCCTGCCGGGATTTCGAGCCCGTCACAACGCCTCCTACTGGCATGGGACGAAATACCTCGGCATCGGGCCCGCAGCTCACTCGTTCGACGGCGAAGAAAGGCACTGGAATGCCAGTTCAGTGGAAAAATACATAGCAGGCGCTCCCGCCGGGAAGGAAGTGCTGACCCGACGCGACCGGTTCAACGAATATGTCATGACGGCGCTCCGGACGGCCGAGGGGATCGATCTGGAAGAGGCCGCGGCACGTTTCGGAGCAAAACGGCTGGCGCGGATGCAGGAAGAGGCAGCACCGTTCCTCCGTTCGGGTACGCTCCGCATAGTCCGGGGGCGGATGGCCCTCCCGCCGGAAAAATTCCTGATTTCGGATGCCGTGATCGGGGCACTTTTCGAAACATAACACGACATGCAACGATGTGAAACAGAAATGTTAAGTTATTATTAAATATTTTTACTAATTAATCGAACAAGGTTGTTTTATATAAATATAAGTATTACCTTTGCAGCGGTTTTCAACCGATTCATCGAGTAAATTACAAACAAGCACGACAGATATGAGTAATGCAAAACTGACTCCCGACTACCTTTTCGAGGTGAGCTGGGAGGTCTGCAACAAGGTCGGCGGCATCCATACCGTCATCTCGACCAAAGCACAGACCGTAACCCGTAAATTCGCCGACCGCTATATCCTCATCGGGCCCGACCTCCAGCACGAGGGGGCGAACCCCGAATTCGAGGAAGACCCCGACATGCTGAAGGCATGGCGCCAGAGCGTATACAGCGACGGGCTCCGGATCCGCGTGGGGCACTGGAAGATCAAGGGCGAGCCGACGGTGATCCTGGTGGACTTCACTTCGCTGATCCCCCGCAAGGACGAAATACTCAAGAAACTCTGGGAGACGTACCACGTGGATTCGCTCTCGGGACAGTGGGATTACATCGAACCCGTGCTCTTCGGCTATGCCGCGGGCATGGTCATCGCCTCGTATGTCGACAATTTCTGCAACGCGACGGACAAGATCGCCGCGCATTTCCACGAGTGGATGACTGCCGCAGGCGGACTCCACCTGCGCAAACACGCCCCCTATGTGGCCACGCTCTTCACGACGCACGCCACGGTCATGGGGCGCTGCATCGCCGGTAACGGCCTGCCGCTCTACAACGACCTGGCCAAGTTCAATGCCGACGAACTGGCACGGCGGTTCAACGTAGTGGCCAAACACTCGATCGAGAAGATGGCCGCCACGTACCACGACGCCTTCCTCACGGTCAGCGACATCACGGCCAACGAATGCAAATACCTGCTGGGACGCGAACCGGACGGCATCACGCCCAACGGGTTCGAAAACGACTTCGTATGGACGGGCGAGGAGTACGACGCCAAGCGTGCCGAAGCCCGCACGGCAATGATCTCGGTGGCCGAGGCCTGCCTCGGGCACAAGTTCCGGAAGGAACCGCTGATCGTCGGCACCAGCGGCCGCTACGAATTCCGCAACAAGGGCCTCGACGTATTCATCGAATCGCTCAAGAAATTGGCCGCTTCCGACCGCCTCAAACGCGAGGTTCTGGCCTACATCACCGTTCCGGCCGGCAACCGCGGCCCGCGCGCGGACTTGCAGGCGCACCTGGCCGACCCGGCCAGCCCGATCGACGGCGGACAATACAAGTATTCGACCCACTACCTCGAATACCAGAACAGCGACCCGATCGTGAACGCCCTGAACGGCAGCATCCTCACGACCGACGATTCGAAGGTGAAGGTGATCTTCGTGCCGACCTACCTGAACAAGGCCGACGGCATCTTCAACAAGGATTACTACGAACTGCTCGTCGGTATGGACATCACGGTCTTCCCTTCCTACTACGAACCGTGGGGCTATACGCCGCTCGAATCGGTGGCATTCTCGGTGCCGACCATCACGACGACCCTCGCAGGGTTCGGGCTGTGGGTCGACAAGCATCGCGAGCACCTGGGCGTGGAGGTCATCCGCCGCGACGACTACAACGACAAGGAGGTCGAGGAGAAGATCGCCGACTCGCTGCTGCGCTTCAGCGCGCTGGACGAGAAGCATGTTTCCGAGATGCGCGTTTCGGCCTACGAGATATCTGAAACAGCGCTTTGGGAGCACCTTTTCGCCGCCTACGAACAGGCCTATTCCGAGGCTGTCGAAAGTTCGGTGATCCGCACCAACCGTGCGGTGCTCGACGAAGGCAACGCCCGCAACGAGCAGATCAACTTCGTGCGCCAGCAGCTCTTCGCCGAGAAACCCAACTGGAACCGCATGATGGTCGACAAGACCCTGCCCAAGCGCCTGCATGCCCTGGAAGAGCTTTCGCGCAACCTCTGGTGGTGCTGGAACCCCGGGCCCCGTGACCTGTTCGAAGGCATCGACCCGGCACTCTGGGCCGAATGCGAGCGCAACCCGATCGCTTTCCTCGACAAACTGAGCGTGGAACGCATGAAGGGGCTCGAACGCGACGAGGCTTTCCTCGGGCAGCTCGACGCCGTATATGCTCAGTTCCGCGACTATATGAACGAAAAGCCCGACCCGAAGATCCCCACGATTTCGTACTTTTCGATGGAATACGGCCTGCACTCGTCGCTCAAGATCTACTCGGGCGGCCTGGGCATCCTCGCGGGCGACTACCTCAAGGAGGCCTCGGACAAGAACGTCCCGATGGCAGCCGTGGGCCTGCTTTACCGGTACGGTTACTTCACGCAGCGTCTTTCGGCACAGGGGGCGCAGGAGGCGACCTACGAGGCACAGAATTTCTATAAACTCCCGATCTCGCCCGTGCGCGACGAGGCCGGCAACTGGCTGACGATCACCATCGCCTTCCCGGGGCGTACGCTTTCGGCGCGCGTCTGGAAATGCCAGGTCGGCCGCACGGATCTCTACCTGCTCGACACGGATTTCGAGGCCAACCTCGAGGAAGACCGCCAGATCACCCACTACCTCTACGGCGGCGACTGGGAGAACCGCCTCAAGCAGGAAATCCTGCTCGGTATCGGCGGTATCCGCGCACTGCGCGCATTGGGCATCAAGCACGATGTGTTCCATTGCAACGAAGGACATGCCGCGTTCATCGGCATCGAGCGCATCCGCGACCTGGTGAACCACAAGAAGCTCTCCTTCTCGGAGGCGCTGGAGGTGATCCGCTCCTCGTCGCTCTTCACGACGCATACCCCCGTGCCCGCCGGGCACGACGCCTTCCCCGAGTCAATGATCCGCCAGTACATGTCGCACTACCCCGACGTGCTGGGCATCACT